>Ga0187894_10001036_pt1 | contig 36904 bp, 36 predicted proteins | sample GBC1701081metaG_FD_136650 | JGI IMG/M metagenome (GOLD analysis project Ga0187894, IMG submission 136650) | White microbial mat communities from a lava cave in the Kipuka Kanohina Cave System on the Island of Hawaii, USA - GBC170108-1 metaG ...
CACCCACCTGATCACGTCGCACGACCTGCTCCCCCTCGTTGTCGGCAAGCCCGGCGGACTCCTCATCGAGGTCACGGACGGCACGTTCGAGTACAACTCGAAGCACTACCGCATTTCCGTCTTTTACGATCTCGTCAAGTTCTCCGTCAACCGGCTGGCGTTCTCGCAAGGACACGAGCTCGACGCGCATGACGGCACCGCGGTGTCCATCACGCCGGGGTTCCTGCGCTCGGAGATGATGCTCGAGAATTTCGGGGTGACCGAGGACCGGTGGCGAGACGCCCTGGCGCCAACCGCGTCGCCACAGGCGCCGCCAGGCTTCGCCGTGTCCGAGTCACCACGGTATGTCGGACGCGCGGTCGCCGCGCTGGCCGCGGACCCCGATCGGCACCGCTGGAATCAACAGTCGCTCACGTCCGGCCGGTTGGCGAAGGAGTACGGGTTCACCGACATCGATGGTTCACGACCGGACGTATGGAAGTACAACGAGGACGTCGACAACGGACTGACGGTCGACCCCAACGCCTATCGATAGCCATACGTCAGACGAGCGCGGCGGCTTGCGCGATCAGGAACATCGCTGCCCCGACGATGACAATTCCGACGATCCGCGCGAGGCGCTCGCCGTTCGGTGCGAGACGTTCGACGGTCATGGCTGCCGTCACGACGGCCATCGCGCGAAGATCCATGACGCCGGTGACCAGGAGGATCGCCATCAGACCGGCGCAGCAGGAGCTGCAATGCAGCCCGAGGCGCACGCCGTGTTTCCACGCCGTGACGACATCGGCCGGCAACGTCCGGCCGCACCCGGGCGTCTCACGGCAACAGGCCAGCCGACGCGCCTTCCACGCGGTGAACTGCAGGACGCCGGCGATCAGGACGACCACACCGACCGCGAGCGGGACGAGGCGCGACAACGCCGGTTCCCGCATCTCGATCTCCGCGAGCGTGACGCCCAGCACGCAGGCGCCCAGGCCGAACGCGGTCCAGACGAAGAAGTACGCGACGCCCACGAGTGTCGTCAGCCAACCGAGACGCGCCGCGGCTGTTCCGCCCACTCCGCCCACCGCCTCTCGGTAGCGCCACAGCATCGGAACGAGGGACGGCAGCATCATCGCCACCATCATCACGATCCACATGCCCAGGAACGACACTGCGGAGCCGGGCCACGTCTGTCCCGGCATCCGCATCCACGTCATCGACATCGTCCAGCCGCCCGGCATCGGCATCCCGCCCATCGACGACATGGACGCGCACCAGACGATCGTCGTCGCCGCACTGGCCACGAAGAGCAGTGCCGAGACGCCCAGAAACACTCGCTGGGACGCTTGCTCGGACGTCATGCGGCGCGACATCATCGGTCTCGCGGTTGACACAACGCATCCGTTCATCTCGGGCGACTCCTTTCAGCGCTGGTCGTATTCGTCGTGGCGATGCCACCAGGGGCCGCCCGTCTCGTTACGGCCCTTGGGCGCACGGTCGAGCCATTGATACATGCCCCAGATACCGTCCAGTCCGCGCTCGTAGGCGGAATAGGTGTGATAGACGACGCCGTCCTCGAGCACGAACGCGCTGAGACCCGGCCGTTCGCGGTTGTAGGTGGCCACGTCGGTTCCGCTCGCGGCCGCAAAGTCGGCTTCGGGCCCTTTGACATCGGGCTGCAGGATCGGCGTCACGTCCATCGATCGATAGTTGTAGAGGATCGACCCCGTCCGCTGTTCCTGCTCGGTGAACGAGACGTTGAAGTCGAAGTTGAAATCTCCGCCGAACGACGAGGCCCACGGGAACGTCCAGCCCATGCGACGCTTGAACTCCTGCAACTTCGGGAGCGGCGCCCGCGAGACCGCCATCAACGTGACATCATGGTTCGCGAGGTGAACGACAGAACCGTTGAACCCGTCCGCGATGGCGGAACAGGACGGGCACCCGGCCTTGTAGTCGGGTCCGAACATGAAGTGATAGATGAGAAGCTGCGAGCGTCCCTGGAAGAGATCCGCCAGCGAGGCACTTCCCTTGTCAGTCTCGAATCGATACGCCTTGTCGATCCGGACCCACGGCAGAGCCTGCCGTTGCCGCGCCAGCTCGTCACTGCGCCGCGTCAGATCCTTCTCCGCGTCGAGCAACGCGAGCCGCGCCGCCAGCCACTCATTTCGTGTCCCGGTGATGTGCTTCGTCATTACGCTTCGATCCTTCCCTCGTATGTGTTCGACGGCCGTTCCCATTCGTAATCTGATCCGATCGACGTCCTGCGCCGTTCCGCGCGGGCGATGTTGTCGGCCATGCAAAAGATTTACCGCGAGGCGTCGAACGGTGGGAGTAACAAGTGTGGCGGGATTCTCATGGACTCACTGATCACGGCCGCGGCGCGGGCACTCGCGGCGGGCGATCCGCTCGGGGCCTTGAAGCGGGTCGCCCTGCGCGACGATCCGCCGGCGCTCGCGCTTCGAGGCATCGCCATGGCACAGCTCGGCGATCTTGTTCGAGCGAAGGCGCTCCTGCGACGAGCGGCGCGGTCCTTCGGTCCGAGAGAGGCCGTCGCGCGTGCGCGGTGCGTCGTTGCCGAGGCGGAGATCGCGCTCGCCTCGCGTGACCTGGGCTGGCCGGCCAGGACGCTCGCCGCGGCGCGGACGACGCTCGAAGCGCACGGCGACCGGGTCAACGCCGCGCACGCGCGATATCTCGAGGTCCGGCGACTCCTGCTGATCGGGCGCATCGACCAGGCCGAGCGGACGCTCGCCGATTTCGACCCGTCGCCCTTTCCGCCTGCGTTGAGGACCGCTCACGAGTTGGTCGTCGCGGGGATCGCGATGCGGCGTCTCCGGACGACGGTGGCGCGCGCCGCGCTCGCCCGGGCCGAACACGCGGCGCGGCACGCACGCATCCCGGCCCTGACGGCGGAGGTCGACAGCGCAATCCTCATCCTGAACACGCCCGCCGCGCGCCTGCTGGCACAGGGCGAGGAACGCTTGCTCCTGCTCGAAGAGGTCGAAGCCTTGTTGTCGTCCGACACCTTCGTCGTCGACGCCTGCCGTCATGTCGTGCGTGACGCGCACACGACGGTCTCGCTCGCCAGACGTCCGGTGCTGTTCGCGCTCGCACGCGCGCTGGGTGAAGCGTGGCCGGGAGACGTCCCGCGGGACACGCTCGTGGCACGCGCCTTCGGATCGAAACGCGCCGATGAATCGCATCGCGCACGCCTGCGCGTCGAAGTCGGACGGCTTCGCGTGCTGCTTCGGACGCTGGCCGATATCAGCGCGACCAGGAGCGGGTTTGCGTTGGCGCCGCGCAAGGCACGCGAGGTCGTCGTGCTGGCACGCCCCGTCGAAGAGACGCATGCGGCGGTGCTCGCCTTCCTCGCCGACGGTGAATCGTGGTCGAGCTCAGCCCTTGCGCTCGCGCTGGGCACGAGTCAGCGCACCGTGCAGCGCGCGCTCGACCCACTGGCAGCCGCCGGCAAGGTGCAGCCGTTCGGCCGCGGACGTGCTCGTCGATGGATGACGCCGCCGTTGCCGGGATTCACGACGACCTTGTTACTCCCTGCGCCTCTCCCCATTGACTAGGATGGACGCATGAAACGTTCAAAAGCCGAAATCGTTCGTGAATATGGCCCGTTTACGGGTATTGACCAGGTGCATGGCGTCACGTATGACGGGCAGCATGTCTGGTTTGCCGCCGGTGACACGCTGAACGCCTTCGATCCCGCGAGCGGGAAGGCGGTTCGCTCGATTGATGTCGCTGCGCATGGCGGAACGGCCTTCGACGGCGAGCACTTGTTTCAACTCGCCGAGACGCGCATCCAGAAGATCGATCCGAAGACCGGCCGCGTGGTCGCCACCATTCCGGCGCCCGGTGGCGGCGGTGACTCGGGACTCGCGTGGGCCGAAGGATCGCTGTGGGTGGGACAGTATCGCGACCGGAAGATCCATCAAGTCGATCCGGAGACGGGGACGATTCTCCGGACGATCGAGTCCACCCGCTTCGTCACCGGCGTGACGTGGGTCGAGGGAGAGCTCTGGCACGCCACATGGGAAGGTGACGAGAGCGATCTGCGGCGGATCGATCCTCGCACCGGAGAGATCCTGGAAAAGCTCGAGATGCCGCCCGGCGTCGGCGTGACGGGGCTCGAGTCCGACGGCGCCGATCGTTTCTTCTGCGGAGGAGGCAAGGGCGGCAAGGTGAGAGCCGTCCGCCGGCCCAGGCGAAGCGCCGCGACCGGCCGCGGATCCGAGAGTCCTGCCGCCGTGCGCCGTCCGCGATAAGCTTGGTTCTGGGACAGACGTCTCCACCGACGACAGGTCCAGATCCTTCGCGAGCTGGGCGGCGCGCCACGTTACCATTGCCCGATGCCCCTGACGCCCGGAGATATCGTCCGGCACGCGGACTATCCCCAGTGGGGACGCGGGTACGTGATCCGCACGAAGACGTCCTCGTCCGACGTCTTCTTCCACTGGGGTGGAAAACGACAGATCGGCGCCCGCGAGCCGCTCGAACCCAGTGCGGCGAGCGGCGTCGAGGCGGAGTTCTTCTCCCTGTGCGCGGGCCTGTCGGCGCGGTCGTGGTCACGGGGGCACCACAGCGTCTACGCCATCGAGCTCGACCAGGCGGCCTGGAAGAACCGCGTCTTCCGCGAGCGCAATCCTGGCGGCGCGGCGGGCGGATACTTATACATCGGCATGACCGGACTCACGCCCGAACGGCGATTCGAGCGTCACCGGACGGGCACGCAGTCCGGACGCTTCGTCCAGACGCATGGCCGCAGGCTGAGGCTCGACCTGGTGGAAGGGTTCTCGCGCCTGCCGTACCGGATTGCGGCCTGCATGGAACCGAAGCTCGCCGCATGGCTGCGGGCGCAAGGATTCGCGGTGTGGCAGAACTGACGCGATGCGATCTGTTCCTATGAGTGAAGCGATCAAGAACTACATCACGCCGGGCGGCCACCGACGACTACAGGAGGAGCTCGCACGCCTGTGGAAAGTGGAGCGGCCGCCGATCGTCGCGACCGTGACGTGGGCCGCGGGCAACGGCGATCGCTCGGAGAACGGCGACTACATCTACGGGAAGCGGAAGCTGCGCGAAATCGATCGGCGTATCCGCTATTTGTCGAAGAGTCTCGACAGCGCCTTCGTGGTGGACAACGCGGGCAAGACGCACGACCGGGTGCATTTCGGCGCGACCGTCACGATCCTCTACGAGACGGGCGACGAGCGCGAGGTCACCATCGTGGGCGTGGACGAGCTCGATTCGGGCGACACGCGCGTGTCCTGGCGCTCTCCGCTGGCCCGGGCGCTGCTGAAGGCCAGGGTGGGAGACACGGTCACGCTGCGCGCGCCGCGCGGACCCGAACGCCTCGAAATCGTCGCCGTGCGCTACGATGATCTGCGCTAGCCATGCCCGGCACGACCCCGCTTCGCCTGACGCGTACGCAAATCCTCGCCTTCCGCCGATCCGTGCAGGCGCTCGACGAACGGCTCCCGCATAATTCGTCGTCGATCCGACGCGCGGCATGGGCCGGCCTGCAGGACAGCATGCCACGAGCCGCGCTGCTCTCCCTCCACGCACGTGTGGCGGGCATGACATCGACGTCCTGGGAAGCGCCATCCCTCGTCCAGGTCTGGGGCCCCCGCTACAGCGCCTTCGGCGTCCCTGCACGGGACGCCGCCGTCTTCACCCTCGGTCGATTGCCGGACACCGGTTCGACTCGGCGCGTCGCCGAGTCACTCGCCGATCGACTCGCACACTTGCTGGGGGACGCGCGCATGACGCAGAGCGCGGCGGCGAAGGCACTCGGCGAGCCGCCGAACCGGCTGCGATACGCCACGCTCACGGGCCGCGTGCGCATACGATGGGACGGCGCGAAGCAGCCGACCATGTGGATGGCGCCGCCGCCAGCGATCGACGCCGGCGAGGCGCGACGCGATCTGGCCCGGCGCTATCTGCACGTCTTCGGTCCGGGGACGGCCGACGCGTTCGCCGCCTGGGCCGGCATCGCGCCGCGAGCCGGCATCGCGACGTTCGACGAGTTGGGCGCATCGCTGACGCCTGTCCGCACGCCGACAGGCGACGGGTGGATCCTCGCGTCGGACGAGCCGCTCGTCCGCCGTCCGCCTGGCAACGCGGCGCCGGCGCGACTCCTGCCGAGCGGCGACGCGTACTTCCTCTTCCAGCGTCCCGACGAACGAGCGCTGCTGGTCGAGAACGCGACGCACCGCGGCCGCCTGTGGACGTCGCGCGTCTGGCCCGGCGCCCTGCTCGTCGACGGCGCGATCGTCGGCACATGGCGTCGTGCGGATGCAGCCGTCTCGATCGAATCCTGGCGTCGCCTCTTTCGTGCCGAGCGTCAAGCTGTCGAAGCCGAGGTCGCCTCACTCCCGCTGCCGGGACTTGTCCGCGGCATGGCCGCAGCCCGTTGGTTGACGTGACACGATCCCGATCCCACTCACCATCACTTCAAGGAGATCACGATGACAACACGGACGGGCAGCGAAGGCGCCACGGACATGCCGAGTGCAGCGAAGGTGGATCTGAAGCTCGAGGTCGTGATCCTTCCGGTGTCGGACGCCGAGCGCGCCAAGCGCTTCTATCAGAGCTTGGGTGGCGGCTGGATGCCGATTTCGCCGCCGGTGACGACTGGCGGGCGATGCAGCTCACGCCTCCCGGCTCACCGTGCTCCGTCATTTTCGGCAAGGGCGTCACGAACGCCGTCCCCGGATCCACGCAGGGATTGTTCCTCATCGTCGAGGACATCGAAGCCGCACGGAACCATCTCATCGCCTGCGGCGTCGAGGTGAGCGACGTGTTCCAGTTCGGGGGCGGCCTCCATGTGAAGGGAACGCAGGGACGGCTGCCCGGCGCGGATCCGGAAGGTCGTTCGTATCGCTCATACGCCTCGTTCAGCGACCCCGACGGCAACGGCTGGCTGCTGCAAGAGGTCAAGACGCGGCTTCCGGGACGAGGAGGATTCAGCCTGGACGTCACGACGCTGATCGCGCTGCTGCGCGAAACGGAGGAGCACCACGGCGAGTACGAAGCCATCGCGCCAACGCACCACTGGTCGGGATGGTACGCCGCCTACATGGTCGCGCGCGAGCAAGGAAAGACGCCCGAGGAGGCCGCCAAAGAAGCCGCGCTCCATATGGAGCGCACGCGTCAATAAGGGCAGACATCATCAGAGCGACTGAGGCCCCTGAGGTCGACCGGGCGCGACACGCGACGGTCGGCCCTAGCGAGCCTGCGCCAGTGCGACGGCGTCGGCTCCCGCGGGAAAATGCAGTTGCCCGGACGTATCGTTCGCGGCACGCCACACTGCCTCTGCCACATCGGACTCGGTCGTCACCGCGGCTGGCGTCGCAAATCTGGCGAAGATCGGCTGCGCGAAGGGCACGTACGCCTCTGGAATCAGCCCGTCCATCCGTGCGCCTCCATTTTCCGTAAAACGCGTCGTCGGACCGTAGCCCGGCTCGACCAGTTTGACCCGTACGTCGAAGAACGCGAGTTCGAGTGCGAGCGACGCAGTAAATCCTTCGATCGCCACCTTGCTCGCGGTGTAGACCGCCGCGAGCGGCATCGGCGCCAGCGTGACGCTCGACGTCACGTTCACCACCACACCCGACCTCCGCGCGCGAAACTGCGGAAGCACCGCCTGCGTCATCGCCATGACGCCGAAGGTGTTGGTCTCGAACACCTCGCGTGTCGTCGTCATTGGCGTGGCTTCGAACGCGCCGACGACGCCGATACCGGCGTTGTTGACGAGGACGTCGATGGGCCCGCTCGCGTCGAGGGCGGCGACGATGCTGCGAGGCTTCGTCACGTCGAGCGCGACGATGCGGAGGCGTTCGGAGCGGGGCAACACGTCTTCGCGCGGATTCCGCATCGTTGCGATGACGTTCCACCCTTGCGCGTGAAAGTAGCGCGCGGTTTCGAGGCCATAGCCGGAGGAGCAACCAGTGATCAGCACGGTCTTCATCGTGATACCGTAGGACAATCGCGTTGGACTCTCGACCATGCAGAGTCCATATTTTGTTGGCGAGCGTCCAGATATGACCGATCCACTCACGGAAGTCATCGCGCTGCTGCAGCCGCGGACCGTCTTCTCGAAGCGCATCAGCGGCGCCGGCCGCTGGGGTGTCCGCTACTCTGCCTTCGGCCAACCGAGCTTCTGCGCGGTGCTCGAAGGACGCTGTCGCCTGGCCGTCGACGGCCATCGGCCGCTGACACTCGAAGCGGGCGACTTCCTGCTGCTGCCGTCAACACCAGCCTTCACCATGTCGGGATTCGAGCCGGTGACGCCGCAACGCCTCGACCCGAAGGTGACAACGACTCCGGCGGGAGAGTTGCGCCACGGCCGGCGCGGAGGACGTCCCGACGTGCGGCTGCTCGGCGGCTATTTCGTCTTCGACTCGCCCGATTCGGCACTGCTGGTGTCGCTGCTGCCGTCGCTCGTCCACGTGCGTGGCGTCGAGCGGCTCTCGATTCTGGTGCGTCTCGTCGGAGAGGAAGCGATCGAACGGAGGGCCGGTCGCGATCTGGTGCTGACGCGCCTCGTAGAGGTCATGCTGATCGAGGCGCTGCGGTTGACGCCGGGCGAAGACGCGCCGCCGGGTCTGCTGCGCGGGTTGGCGGATGCGCGACTCGCGCCGGCGCTCCGACACATGCACGGTCAGGTCGCGCGCGCCTGGACGGTGGCGCAGCTCGCGAGGACGGCGGCGCTGTCACGCTCGGCGTTCTTCGAACGCTTCATGCGCACGGTGGGCCTGCCACCGATGGAGTACCTGCTCGCCTGGCGCATGGCCGTTGCGAAGAATCTGCTGCGCCGCCAGGACATCGGCGTCGCCGAAGTTGCGGAACGCGTCGGCTACGGCACGGCGAGCACGTTCAGCACGGCGTTCAGCCGTCACGTCGGCCAGCCGCCCGGCCGCTACGCCGCGAGCGGGAACTCGTCGCGTCAGACGTGACGCGCGCGGACGAAGCGCGCGCCGGCTCCCGGCGTTACTGGCGTACTGGATTTTTCGCCTGTTCCGCGAAGGCCTGCGCGACCTTCAACGCCACGGCATACGTGTTCGCGTAGGAGATATTCGACGTCACGGCCACGACGATGCCGTCCTCGCGGAACGTCATGAGCGACGCCACCATTCCGCCCAGCGAGTCTCCGTCGTGGCCGGCCAGGCGCGTGTGTCTGCCCGCCAGCGATTCGGTTTCGAGATCCCAGCCAAGGCCGTACCCCGTCTCCTGCCCCGAGACCAGTCGCTGCGGCGTCTGGAGCACGTGGACCGTGGCCGGTTGCAGCAGCGTGCCGCTGTTCGTCGCCATCCCGAAGCGCACGAGGTCGGACGGCGTGGACAGGAACACGCTGGATCCCGCATAGCAGGAGTAATCGAGCTCGCGCATCAGGTGCAGCCCGTAGCGGGGCTCCGCGGCGAATCTCGGGAAGTAGAAGGTCGCGAGACCCGGGATCGGCTCCGTTGCGGAGTCGGCTCTTGTGTCGTTCATGCCCAACGGCTCGAAGACCTGCTTCCGCATGAACGCGAGGAACGGCTCGTCCGCGGCGGCTTCCACCGCCGCGCTCACCAGAATCCAGCCGTAGCTCGAATAACTGAATCGGGTTCCCGGCTCGAACAAGAGCGGCCGCTCCGCAAAGTGCGGCAGCGCGTCGACCGGCCGCTGACACTCCGCCGACAGCAGCGGCCCTTCATCCGCGCCATCATTCCTGACGCCGGACACGTGTGCCATCAACTGCCGCAGGGTGACGGGCCACGGCTTCTGCGGGAACTCGGGCACATACGTCTGAATCTTCTCATCGAGCTGCAGCCGGCCTTTCTCCAGCAGCAGGCCGACCGCGGCGGAGGTGAGGACCGTGGAGGCGGTGCCGATCCTGAACCGCGTGTCTGGCGCGACGGGTACGCGATTCGCGAGATCCGCCCAGCCAAAGCCTTCGGCCCAGACGATGTCGCCGCCGACGCCGACCGCGATCGAGAGTCCTGGCAGGTTCTGCTCGATGAGGCCCGCGCGGACGATCTGACGCCCCTGCGCCACCGCGTCGGCCCATTGTGGCGCCGGAACCGAACGCGTCGCGGATGGCACATCCCCCGGGTTCGGGTGGAGCGGCGTCGCCGTGATGCTGATGTACCCCAGGAAGCCAAGCACCGCCATGAACCCCAGGCCGACGGCCAGAACGATCAGCGTGAACCAGGTCTGCGTCCGGTTCCAACTCTTCGACACGTACGTTTCCTCCGCGGCGATTCTGAAGCGCTCCGTTCGGGCGGAGGCCTCCATCCAGTATCCTCCTCAACCCCGTGCGCCCGGCACTGCCGATGCCGTGCGAAAGGATCGCTCAAGGCCTCCGCCGGGTCTTCAGGGACAGGTGAGCATTGTGTGAGATTCCCATGAGCAACGCCGGCCCGTGGTGCGGATGCGCAGGAAAGGCGCGCAGCCGACGTGCTCCTCTTGACAGCGACAGAAGGCCGCGAGTAGTCTTCTTCTCTCGACAGCGACAGAACAACCGCTCAACGCAGAAAGGCGATGCGTGCCCCCAGGTCCGACCGTCGATGCCCTCCGCGGCTCGCTGGATCTCCTCATCCTGAAGACCCTCTCGCTTTCAGCCACGCACGGGTGGGGGATCAGCCAGCGCGTGCAGCAGATGTCATCCGGCGGGTTCGCCATGAACCAGGGCTCGCTCTATCCCGCACTCCAACGCCTCGAAAAGACCGGTCTGATCACGAGCGAGTGGGGCGTGACCGACAACAACCGTCAGGCCCGCTACTACCGTCTGACGGCTGCCGGTCGACGCGCGCTCGACAAAGAGGTCGAGAGCTGGAAGAAGTTCGCGGCGTCGCTCGAAGCGGTGCTGCGCACGACGTGACACTGTCTGCGCCAATACTGTCTGCGGCCAATGCCGTCCGGGGGGCCTTGAATGAAGTGGCTTGACGCTGCCTGCGCGCGTCTCCGGTTGCTGTTGGCACGCCACGCGGCCGAGTCGCGGATGCATCAGGAGTTCCGCCTCCACATCGAGTTGGAGACGGAGCACCTGATGCGGGAACAGGGCCTCGCGCCCGACGAAGCCAGACGAAGGGCGTTGGTCGCGTTTGGCGGCGCGGAAACGCACAAGGAGGCGCTGCGCGACGGCCGCGGGTTGGCGTGGCTGGGCGGCTTCTCGCTCGATCTCAAGCTGGCTGTCCGCATGCTGGCGCGGTATCCGTGGCTCACGCTCGTGGGCTGCGCCGCGATGGCGTTTGGAATCGCCGCGGCCGTCGGGGCCTTCGAGATCCGCACGCAGTTGGTCGCCCCCTCGCTTCCGCTGGACCAGGGCTCGCGTCTCGTGGGCCTCCGGCACTGGGACGCGTCATTGCATCACTCGGTCCTGGCAACCGCGGACGACTTCGCAATCTGGCGGGACGCGCTGACGTCGGTGGACGACGTGAGCGCGGTCAGCGTGTCTTCCCACAACTTCATCACAGGCGATGGCCAGTCGAGGCGGTGGACGTGGCGGCGATGCGCGCGTCCGCCTTCCGCATCGCCAGTGTGCCGGCGCTGTTGGGCCGGACGCTGGTCGAGGCCGACGAAGATCCCGCATCCCCGCCCGTGGTCGTGATTGGCCATGACATCTGGACGCGGCGATTTGCCGGCGATCCAGCTGTCGTCGGACGCACCGTTCAACTCGGACGCGAGCCACGGATGGTCGCGGGCGTGATGCCGGAGGGCTTTACCTTCCCAGCCACGCATCACGTCTGGATCCCTCTCCGTGTTCATGCTGCCGGCGCCGCGCCAGACGAAGGACGCGGCCTCCTGGTGTTCGGACGGCTTCATGCTGACGCGTCCAGGGAGCAGGCCGAAGCCGAGTTGCTGGCCATCGGACAACGTCTGACGATCGGTGTGTCGCAGCGGGACGAGCATCTGCGGCCGCAGCTCGTGCCGTATGCCTGGCTGTTCTTCGATCCGAGTGGCATGCAACGGGGGTTGGTCCTCGGGAATCTCTTTGTCGTGATGCTCCTGCTGCTGGTTTCTGCGAACGTGGCGCTGCTGATGTTCGCGCGCGGAGCCACACGCGAGAGTGAAATCGCCGTGAGGAGCGCCCTCGGCGCGAGCCGGGCGCGCATCGTCGGTCAACTGTTCGTCGAAGGGCTCGTGCTCGCAAGTCTGGCGGTGGCGATCGGACTGGTCGCGGCGCGTGTCGGCGTACGGTCACTGCTCGCAACGCTCGAAGCGGACTCCGGACGACCGTTTCCATTCTGGATGGGTGACGGCCTCACGCCGAGCACCGCGATCTATGCCGGCGCGCTGACGATGCTGAGCGCGGCCGTCATCAGCGTGCTCCCCGCGCTGAAGGTCACCAGCCACGGACTCGAAGCGCGGCTTCGGCAATCGACCGCCGGCGCCGGCGGCATCCGGTTCGGCGGGATCTGGACGATCGTCATCGCATCACAGATCGCCGCCACGCTGACGTTTCCAGCCGCCTCGTTCTTCTTCCATCGCTGGGTCGTCGAGGGACAGACACGAGACGTCGGATTCTCCGCCGCCACGTACCTCTCGGCGCGCCTCGAGATCGATCGTGAGCCTGCGCCCGGAGCGTCCACGGACTCGTCGGAGCAGGCGTTCCGTTCACGACTGCGAGGAACCTACGCCGAATTGGAGCGTCGCCTGGTGGCCGAACCCGAGGTCGTCGGGCTGACGTTTGCCGATCGATTGCCGGGCACGCTGCATCCTCGCTGGTGGATCGAAGTCGACGAGAGCGCGGTCGACGGCGAGGAGGTTCCACCGACGTCCGCGCGCGGACATCCCGTGTCGTCGGCCTCGGTCGCGCCGAACTTCTTCGATGTCGTCGGCGCCCCGATCCTGGCAGGACGCGCGTTCGCGGCTGCCGATGTCGACGCCGCTCCTGCCCCGGTCATCGTGAACCAGTCGTTCGTCGATCAGGTGCTCGCCGGACGGCATCCGGTCGGCCGGCGGATTCGCCGCGTTCGCATGGACGACACACAGCAGGCGGGTCCGTGGTTGGAGATCGTGGGCATGGTCAGAGACCTGGGAATGCTGGAAGAGCGCGCCGGGATCTATCATCCTGTCGCAGCCGATGCGGCCTCCGCCCTCCGGATCGCAATCGGCGTTCGAGGAACCCCTGACTCGTTCGCGGCGCGTCTCAGGACCATTGCGAGCGAGGTCGAGCCCACACTGCGGATTCACGACCTGATGCCGCTGGAGGAGGCGGGGGCGAGCTTGTGGATCGAGTCGCGCTATCTGTCCCGCGTCCTGGCCATCCTGAGCACGATCGCCCTGCTTCTCTCGTTGACGGCCATCTACTCGGTCATGTCATTCGCCGTCTCACGGCGTACGCAGGAGATCGGCGTCCGCGTGGCCCTCGGCGCCGATCGTTTCCGCGTCATCGGAACGATCCTCCGCCGACCGCTCGCGCAAGTGGGCCTCGGCACGGTCGGCGGCGGCATGCTGGTGGCCGCGATGTTCGTCGGACTCTTCGAGAGCATGCCGACCGCTGTGGAAGCAGCCTCGATCGCCGCGTACGCGGTCCTCATGATGGGCGTCTGCCTCCTCGCGTGCGTGGTCCCCGCACGCCGCGCGCTTCGCGTCGAACCCGCCAGCACGTTGAGAGTCGAACGCTAGCCAGGTCGGTCCCAATCACTCGCCCCCGGCCAGCAGGCGCATGCCGAGCAGGAAATAGCTGACGGCGCCTGCGGTCGAGACGATCCCCCATGCCGTCAGCCACGGCATCCGCTCGCGGCGCCATCGCCCGGCAAGTCCCAGCGGCACGCCCGCCACGAGGCAACCCGCCGTCAACACGATCAGCATCTTCACGACGGGCGTCAGCGCGTGCGATTCGTCCGAGCCTGACCCGATCGCCTCGAACAGAGCCGCGGCCATGTAGATGAACGGTAACGCGAGCAGTGGCAGCGCGACCGCCAACAGACCAAGCACCGGACTACGCTCGGCCGATGATCGTGCGATCGAGCGCGGTGGAAAGAGCGCCGTCCTTGCGCAACCCAGCGCGAATCGCCAGCGGGCCCACGCGCCGGGCACCGCGGCCAGTTCCGCCAGCATCGCCGCGCCCCATTCCGTTCGACTCGCCGGCAGCGTCCTCACCGCCGACGCGAGGAACGCCGTCGACGCATCCAGCCCTCGCGGCTCATGACGGGCTCGTCGCCAATACCACGCGACGAGCAGCGCCGCACCGACGCCGGGCGGTGCGAACACGAACGCGAGAATGATTGGATCGAGCAGGCCTGTCGTCATCGGCCCTCCCGTTGTGGTCGCAGCCGCGCGCGTCGCGCGCGTTCCAACGTCCGGTGAACCGCGGCCAGCTCACGCGCCTGCTTCAGGCCCGTCGCCGTGAGGCGATACAGATGGCGAGGCGGCCGACCCGAGGGCACGTCCGCCTCCCATTGCGCGTCCAGCCATCCGCGATCGGCCAATCGAATGAGGATGGGATACAGCGAACCTGCTTTGAGCCCGGTCGCCTGGCACAACTCATACCCGTGCCGCCAGGTCTTCGGATCATCCGCCAACGCGATCAGCACGGTCGTGGTCTGCGGTGAAGGAGGACGATTGCGCTGCACAAACGACACTCTATCTAGATAGAGTTAATCTGTCAAGCGATGCGTCCAGCGCGAACCGACACTCGTTGCGCGCCCGACATTCCGCGACAATGCGGCCAGCCCGCTGGTTAGTATACACTGTATAGCCGTGGCGGCGACAACGGCGGATGCCATTCGGGAAGCGGCGCTGGAGATGCTTGAACGAGAAGGTCCAGCGCCCGTGAGCTTGCGGCGCGTGGCGGCGGCCGTGGGCATCACGGCGATGGCGATCTATCACCATTTTCCGTCGCGTGAGGCGCTGTTGCACGACGTGTGCGATGCCGAATTCGAGCGGCACGCGGTGATCCTGCTGGCGAACCAGCGGAAGGCCGGCGGTTCGATCGAGGCGCGGCTGCGGCACAACCTCAACGCATTCCTCGACTTCGCGCTACAGCGTCCGCACGTCTATGACTTCGTCTTCTCGCAGCCGCGTCAGGGGGCCCGCCGCTATCCCGATGACTTCAAGGCGCGCCGCTCGCCGACCGCCAACGTCGTGGCGGACCTCGTGGCCGAGGCCATGCGCACGGGACTTTTTCGCAAAGGCGACGTCTGGGAAATCACGCTGATGCTCTCGGCGCATTTGCAGGGACTGATCACCCTGTGGCGAGGCCAGCGGTTCTCGCTGTCGGAACAGGAGTTTCGCGCGCTCTGTCTGCGCTCTTCGCGGAGGCTGGTCGATGGACTCAAGAACCCGAACCGGTGACGTCAGCGTCGCCCTGATCTGCGCGGCGCTTTCGGCGACGTTGGTCTGGGGCGGCACCAGTCTCCAGCCGCACTGGTGGATGTTGTGGGTGGCGCTGCTGCCGCTGCTCTGGTACGCCGGCCGCCATCGCGATCGCCGGCACGGCGTCCTGACGGCCGCGGCGACGTTCCTCGCCTGGGGTATCGGCAGTCTCAATCAGTGGTCGTTTCTGCGTGGACTGGTCGGCATGCCGCTCGGAATCGCGCTGACCATCTGCCTGGTCCCGGCCCTGATCATGTCGGTCGGCGTGTTGGGGTGGCGGCGACTGCTGCTGCGCGGTCGTGCGGCGGCGGCCGTTCTGTTCCTGCCGGCGTTCTGGGTGACGGTCGAGTACGTCAACGCGGCCGCCTCGCCGCATTCCACCTGGGCGAACCTCGCGTACACGCAGTCCGACGTCTTGCCCCTCATCCAGATCGCCTCGGTCACCGGCATCTGGGGCATCACCTTCGTGCTGTTGCTCGTCACGTCGACACTGGGCGTGCTGTTCTCGGCATCTCCGGCGCGCGAGGTGAAGTGGCGCGCCGCCGTGACGACAGGCGTTGTCGTGGCAGCCGTGCTCGCGTTTGGAGCGTGGCGGCTCGCATCGCCGCTCGACGCAACCGGTACGCTGCGCGTGCAACTTGTCAGCAACGATCGGCCTGGCAACGTGTTCGCGGACGATGACGCGACGGCGATGTCCCTGCTGGGACGGTACGCCGATACGATCGCCGGGTCCACGAACGCCGACGTCATCGTCTTGCCCGAGAAGCTGGTACGCGTGTCGGACGCGGCGGCGCCGGGCGCGAAGGCGCTGTTCGCGGACGCGGCGCGGCGCACGCACGCGCTGGTCATCGTCGGCCTCGACGAAGATCGCCGCGGGACGCGACGGAACGAAGCGCTCGTCTTCGATCGGGCCGGCGCCATCAGCATCGACTACGAGAAGCACCATTTCATTCCCGTACTCGAGGACGGCTACGCACCCGGTACGACCTATGAAACCTGGCCGACCGCACACGGCACTCTGGGCGTCGCCATCTGCAAGGACATGGACTTTCCGCCGCTCGGTCGCGAATACGGCGCACGCGGGGTCGGCCTGCTGTTCGTGCCCGCCTGGGACTTCAGCGTCGACGGCTGGTATCACAGCCGCATGGCGATCCTGCGCGGCGTCGAAAGCGGCTTCTCGATCGCACGCGTCGCAAAGCTGGGACTCCACACCGTGACCGACAATCGCGGCCGCCTGCTCCTCGATCGGCCCGGCTCGCCCGACGGCTTCGTCGTCTCCAACGCCATCGCCCCGATCGCCCACGCGCAGACCCTCTACACCCGCTGGGGCGACTGGTTCGCCTGGCTCGTCATCGCATGCCTCGCGTGGACGCTGTGGATGGCAACGTTCGCGCCACGGCGATGATCCGAATCAGACGCACGAGCGCGGGTCAACCCGCGTGACGTCCGCGGTGAGAGCAGGCGAGCGGTTGACGTCCGGACTCAGCGCCGCGAATTCGTGCGTATCTATCCGTTCAGGTGTCATGTCAGTCCATGCACGGCGATTCACGCGCCAAACTGCCGGAGATGGTGGTCGGCATGCTTGTACGCGAACTGGCCGATCTGCTCGCGGGTCATCGTGCCGAAGAAGTCGTGTACGAAGTCCGGGTTGGAGTAGCGTTCGTACTCTTCGATGAAGGCAGCCCACGTCCGCTGCTCCGCGGCGACGTCGCCGCTCGTTTCACGGCTCAGGAATTCTTTCATCGTGGGAATGTTCTTCCGCAAGGGCCGATCGTCTTTCAGCATGCTCTTCAGCGCCATCCGCCCGAACACGCGTCCAATGAACGCCTGCTTGTAGGTTCGCGGGGGCTTTCCCTGGATCCAGCCTTCCCAGATGGTGCAGTGTCGCAACATCTGGTAGACGTTCATCTTGCCCCATCGGGCCGTACAGGTCGGATCCAGCGTCTGGATCCTGGCAATCAACTCCGCGCGTGTCGCCTTATCGAATACGGTCTTCATATCGTTCGAACCCCTGCACCGGCACGGTGCGCTGCGTGGCGCCGATGGTTCCCGCTGACGCCAGCCCGTCGCCGGAATGCGGCGCGGATCCCCAGCCGGCCTCAGAACCATACCGTCCAGTTCCGTTTTACATATGCGATACTAGACCGTCTAGTTACCTTGGTCAAGCCGGTGTCCGCCGGACCGGATGTGTAGGGAACACTCGTGTGATGTCATCGCTCCCAGTCGACCAGGTCGAAACTCCCGGCCGTTCCGCCCGGAAACGCGCGGCCATTCTCGCCGCGGCGACCGACGTCTTCCTCAAGGGTGGGTACCTCGGCACGAACGTGGACGCGATCGCGGCACGGTCAGGCGTCTCGAAACAGACGGTGTACAAGCACTTCGGGAGCAAGGAAGCGCTATTCATCGAGATCGTGGCCAGCATGACCGGCGAAGCGGGAGACCTCGTCCTCGGCGAGACGTCGGAGCCGGGCGACGCAGCGGAGCTCGCGGGATACCTTCTCGCCTATGCCGAGAAGCAATTGACCGCGGTGCTGACGCCACGATTGATGCAGCTTCGCCGGCTGGTGATCGGCGAGGTGAGCCGCTTTCCGGACCTCGCGAAGGTGCTGTACGAGCGCGGTCCGCAGCGCGCGCTCACGAATCTGGCGTCGACGTTCGAGCGCCTCGCGGCTCGTGGTCTGCTGATTGTGGACGATGCGTCCGTGGCTGCGTCGCACTTCAATTGGGTGGTGATGGCGGATCCGCTGAATCGCGCGATGCTGCTGGGGGACGAGGCGATCCCGACGGCGGATGCGCTCCGGCGCCACGCCGCCGAGGGCGTGCGTGTGTTCCTCGCGGCCTACGGCACGCGTCCTGGCCAGACGGATCAGGCGAAAGTGGCGTCCCGCTCACGAAGGCGATCCGCCGTTTGAGCGACCGACATCTCGACCAGGGCACCGCGACGCGGACGGCATGATGGTGTGGTCAGTGTAGGAACCATACGTGGTCTATTCGCGTGTTTCGCATGTTCGTCATGCACAGGATTCGTAAACGTTTACAGTATTCGTAAAATCCGGCAGAGCATGAAGTCCGTCTCACCCAGCAGAACTGCTGGCGCCGGAGCCAGCGAGACCCTGAGTGTCTGGTCGGAAGACGGCGTGCTGAGCATCGATGCGGGCGCGATCGCGCCAATTTTCGATCGCTCCGCCAATGGACGCGAAAATGCCGTAGAGTGTGTTGAGGGTCGGCCAAATGCGCGGCGGAGCATCTTCATCTTCGCGAGCATTCCGATGCATGACCTGGCGTGGCGCTCATCCGAAGGCCCTTCCAAAACACGACAGTCGAATGGTGTCTCACAGGGTCTTCCTTCGGGCATCGGTCTTGCTTCTCTACATAATGCTGCGCAAGCGGCAGGCGACAGCCTAGCGGCCCCGACGAGGGGCAAGGAGTGATCAAAATGCGCAAGACTTCTTATCGAAAACTCCGCGCGGTGCTCATCGGATTCGGGACAGCAATGGTCCTGAGCACGGTGACGTCGCCGGTTGCGGGCACGGGCGCGGCTGACATGTTCACGGGCGGCGGGTTCGGGCCTACGGCACAGACCGCAGTCCAGGCCGCGATCTGGGACGCCGAAAATTCGGCCTATTCCTCCCAGATGTATAGCTGTCAGCTCGCGGGTGAGCCGTTGATCTTCTCACGCCGCCACCCCTACCGCGGAACCACCTTCAATGCGGAGGCGACGCTCAACTGCTCACGATAAGCGGCGCTGAAACCGCATGACCGGCACTGAGACCGCATGATCGGCACTGAGACCGAATGAACGGCGAGGCCGCGGCGACACATCCGCCGCGGCCTCGCAACACATCGGGCGTCGTAGTGGCTGCGCGTTCCGCGCTGCAGAACGCCGGCCTTCATTCCACTGCACTGAACACCTCTCACGTGCTCGAGCACAACGCGCCCGCTCGGGCGTGATTCACCATTCCCCGTCCAGCAAAGCCCTTCTTCGATGGCCATTCTTCAATGGCAAGGCCGGAGTGCGCACGGCCGTTTCCCAGTCCGCTGCTCAGCGTGACAGGACGCCGGGAAGCGTCCTCATGAAGAGGCGAATGTCGCCGATCTGGGCGGTCGTCGAGATGAACTCGAACGCGGTCGGGCTGACCGACGTCGTGCGGCGTTCGAGAACGGCGGTCAGCGCCGCGGGCAGGATGGGACATTCGTCCAACAATCCGACCAGGCTGATCCAGGCGGTCATGTCGAGCATCGCGAGCACGTCGACGGCATCGCGCGCGAGCCACGGTGTGCCCGCCTCGCGCTGCTTCTCGAGTTCGCGCCGCAGCTCCCGGAGATCGCGGCGAGTGTCGGCGTCGACACCATGAAGATCGGCCAGCGTCGACATGAGTTGATCCGCCACGAACAGGCTCACGTCGTGGTAGAGCACCGACCAGCCCACTTCGAACGCCGTCACGAGGTCGTGATCCACGAGGAACGCGTCGGGAGGCCTGGTCGTATCGAGTCCTCGCGGCGACGCGGCAGCCGGCCACGCCACACCCGGCCAGCGCGCGGGCCAGCATTCGAGACCCAGGTTGCAGATGCATGCAGCCGCATCGGACGCTTGCTGAGGCGTGAACGGCCGCGACTGCACGGAGGATCCCGCGAGCAGCGTATTCGCAAGGAACGCCAGCTCACGACTGCGTGTGAAGTACGCAGTCTCGTCGTGATGCAGCACGAACTCCACCAGCCGCTTCAGGAACGGGAGTCTCGTGGCTCGCGGGTCTTTGTCCGCGGCTTCGAGCAGCGCCCGCGGCCGTTCCGGCATCACGCCAGCCTCGACCAGCAGTTCGACAACCGCCTCGATCGATGTGGGAATGTCAGCGTCGCCGCGTGCGGAGACGTCGGTGGCATCGTCCTGTGAAGGCCTGTCAGGCACACCGGCGGACGTGTCTTCCGATGCGGTGTCCGCTACTTCTTCGAACGCTTCGAACGCGCGAAGGTAGGCTGTGGCGATGGGGTTGATCGCGCTCGGGGCCATCGGCGCCGACGGCGCCCGCGACGCGGAGGGCGACCTGGGTTGCGGCTGCCGCGCCATCTGAAGGAAGGCACGCGCGTCGGCCGGTGTCGCGTAGCCGCGCCGCGATCGCCGTCGCTCCCGTTCGATCGCGGCGTCGTGGAGGTGTTGCTCCGGCGCCATCAACAGATCGTCGAGGCCGTCGATCTCCGGCCTGGAGTTGGACAGGCGCCGGCATCCCTGCATCACCGTGTGAAAGTAGTGGTTGTGCTCGGTCTCGAGCGTGATGAGGAGCGTGACAATGGCATCCCAGGCATCGGTTCTCCGCGCTCTCACCAGATAGCCGCCCACTTCACACTCGAGCACGTCACCGCTGGTCTCGCTGTTCATCATCTCGTGGCGATCCATCGGCTCGTCGTCACTCGATTCTGTCGGCTCGAACGTGCCCGGGTCGAACGGACGCAAGTAACGGGAGAGGCCGACGATCACCAGGTGCGTGTCAAGGGCGGCGACGGTGCGTGCTGCCACCGACTCTCCGGTGTCCACCAGCACTTCGAGCCATTCGCCGAAGCGATCGACATCGAACGCTTCGTCGCGTCCCGGCTGGGCGTGGCGCCACAGATCGAGGTCGAGCAGAGTGCTGAGCTGCGCGGGCGTGGCAGACGTGACGAGCTCGCCGCACGCATCGAGTCCGCGGTACTGAATGAGCTGATGCAGCGTCTCCGGCGCGAGGTGCGGGACGACCCGCGCGAAGAATGGCGTGTCCAGGAGACGCGCGAGCCGATGGTCCACCGAGCCCCTATCGCGGGGCGCCGTTTCGCGGTTCGTGGTTGTCGACATGGGCCGGCGATGATATCCGTCTTGCCGGCCAACAAACAGTCTTGAAGCGTGGAGGGGTCTGAGGCATCCTATTAATGGGATGGACGTCCGTCATCCTATCCTGCTCATCCGGCTTCCCCTCAGACTCCGTCCTCCCCAGGTTTCCTCAGTCTCAGAGCAGATTCGCGCGTTCGATCGGGGCGAGCTGTTCACGTGTCAGCCCCGGGCTTCGACTTTTCGTAGCGCCAGACTTCGAGCGGCATGACGCCGACGGGCGTAGCCACATCGATCACGACACTTCCCGCACGACACCATCCGTACCTCTCGTAGAATCTGGCCGCGCGGTCATTGCCGATGGCGCAGGCGAGCCAGGCCTTTTCAACGTCGTCGTTGAACATGCGCGCCTCCGCGTCGCTGAGCAGCTTCGCCGCCACTCCGGTGCCGCGAGCCGTCTCACAGACGTAAAGCTGATTGAGCTCATCACGCTTCAGGATGTAGAACCCCAGCGGCGAGCCCACGTCGCCCACGCTGGGAGTGAGTCGGCGACGCGCTGCTGAAAGTTGTCGACGGTACGGACGAGTGTCATTGCTGAAGGAACGATGTCCGCATGCGCGTCATGCCAGCCGTCATGCCAGATCCGCACGAGCTCCTCAACGTCCGCGTGTTCGGCGAGTCTGATGTTCACGTCGCTGTCCCCTCCGTGAGTCGGGTTGCCGAGAATCCATGCATGCCCCTGAACCGTGGCGCTCTTGATCACGTTGAACGGGTGTTCAGCCTGCTCAATGAACGAATGGCGCGCGCGACGTCGGCAAGGTTGTCATCAAGCTGGTGGTTCCGCCCTTCGAGACGCCGGACGTGAGCCTCGGGGAACGCCTGCTGGTAGAGGTCGAGATGAGCAAACGGGACGATCTCGTCTTCGCTGCCGTGATAGAGAAAGAGAGGCAATCCGCTGGGCAGTCTGGCCGCCGCGTCCCGCGGCAGTTCGATGTCCTTCCAGCGCCAGACCTCGTGGTCGTGCCTGAAAGGCGCCGCAATCAGAAAGACCCCCGCGAGCGGCCGCGGCGGCGCCGCCTCGGTCAGCCACTTGATCACAACCGAAGCCCCGATCGAGTGGGCGACAACGACAGCGTCGTCCCCCAGGTGCGCCAGTTCGGCCGCGATGCACTCGGTCCATGTGCGATAGTCGAGATTGTCCTCGTTCGGCATTCGCGGATAGCGGACATCGCCACTCGGCCCGAGCTCTCTCCTGAGACTCGCCGCCAGCCTCGCGTCTTCCTCGTGCGCGCCTTCACCACCGCCCTGAACGAACAGAATCCGTGTCGTCATCGGTTGTCAATCGCTCCTGCTACTGCCGCGGCCATTCTCGCCCCACACGGTCAGTATTAGCATGTGTTAGTACTATTTTTGGCACTGTGGACGTGCGGAACAGGCGGCTGACAACATGGCCTGCAAGAGAGCCTATGTCGACGAACACCACACTCACAGAGGTCATGCGCCAGCTCGCCGCGCTCGAGGAGCCAAGGATGCGTGCGGTCAACGAGCGCAATGGTGACGATCATGGCGTGAACCTCACGCACCTCCGTGCGCTTGCAAGCAACTGAAGATACGGCACGAACTCGCCCTTCAACTCTGGGCAACGGGCGATACCGCCGCGCACCTCCTCGCGACCCTGGTGTGCCGCGCGAAGTCACTGTCGGCGGCGGAACTCGATGCGATGGTCCGCGACATCCGCTCGCCCAAGCTCCTCGACGTGTCCAAGACGAGCAGGATCGGCGTGGATGAACACCCCGTTGATCTGGTCGTCAGCCACCGACAGGAGAATCGCGGTATATGGGCGGCCGTCGCGAAGCACGAGGGCTGAGGGTTGGCCGTTGAGTTCGCATTCCTTCACGACGAGGCCGCTGCCACCCTGTGGGGTGACCGTGGCGACGAATGCGGCGACCTTCGCCCGACCGACGATGGGGCCGGGGAGATTGCGGACCCGGCCGTAGGTTCCGCCCGACAGGCCGGCATCGGCGATGAGGACGACATCATCGCTGAGAACCTTGGCCACTTCGGCAACATCGCCTGACGACGCGGCTCGCAGGAAGGCATGCAGGAGCCGTCGATGCGCCTCGCCTGACACGCTCAGCGCGCGGCGCCCGCTGAGTACATGCTCCCGGGCCCGCTTCAGGATCTGCCGGCACGTGGCGGCGCTCTTGCCGACGTGCGCCGCGATCTCGTGGTGCTCGAGGTCGAAGACCTCGTGGAGGAGCAGCACGGCGCGTTCTGTCGGAGTCAGGCGCTGCAGCAGCACCAGGAATGCCATCGAGATCTTGTCCAAGGCCTCGACCCTCGCGATCCCGCTATCTTTCAGGCTCACGGGTTCTGGCAGCCGCGAGCCGCGAGCCTCCTCCTTGCGTGCGCGTGCCGAGCTCAGTTCGTTGAGACACAGCCGCGTCACGATCTGAATCAGATACGCCCTCGCGTTGTCGACGTGCGTATCGCGTCCCTGCCAGCGCAGCCAGGCGGTTTGCACGACATCCTCGGCGCGGCCAACCTCACCGACCATGCGATATGCGAGCGCCAGCAACGTAGGCCGATGCTCCTGAAAGACTGCCAGGTCGGAGCTCACGGTCGCACCTGAGCGAACCCGGCAGCCCCGGTCACAACAGCCGAAGGGCCAATCCGGACAGGATGAGCGGTCATCATGCGCGGCTGAAGCCAGATGCCGGGCGGTCGCCGGGCGTCGGAGGCGCGCCCGCCAGTCGCTGGGCCTCGTGGAACATCGTTCTCGTGCGTACCCACTCGCTGATCATGGTCGCGACTTCATCCCCGGCGGCGAGAATCGGAAAGTGTTTTTCGTGGCGAATGATCGCGACGGTCGAGTGCCGAAACACCTGCTGGAAGCGCGAGATGCTGCCTGCGAGGCGCATGGGGTCGAACTGGCCAAACAGCAGGAGTGTGGGCGTGTCGGCCAATCGTTCGGCGACGACCGCCGCCGTGTCGCGCATGAATGCGTCGTCACGCGCCATCGCGGAGAACAGGTCGAGAACTCGGTCCCGATCATCGTATGAGTCGTACTGGTTGATCAACACGGCCCGTTCGTGCGCGCTGAAGGGACGGCGGATTGGGTCGACAGTGGCGACAAGCCAGGGCAGGAGATTGAGCCGACGGTTCAACACGCGCGCCGGAAGGGACGTGACGACGTGCTTCAGGATCATCTTGACGAGCCATGCACGGCCGTTGAGGGGGATCGGGACGGTGTCGGCGACTACGAGCCCTGCGATGCTGGACGGCATGGTCGCGGCTGCGGCGAGGCCGATGCATGCCCCGGCGTCGCCGCCAAACATCACGACGCGCTCGAGTCCGAGCGTGCGACAGAACTCGACGACGCTTGCCGCGTACTCTCGGAGCGAGCCTCGGAACTCCGCGCCTGGCAAAGACTGCCCGAACCCGGGCAGATCGGGGGCGATGACACGATGCTGACCGCACAAGCCTCGAATGACCCGCACGAATCCGAGCGACGTGATTGGGGCGCCGTGCAGGAGAAGTACAGGTGGTCCTTCGCCCTCGTCGACGAAGGCGATCTCGCCGCTTGGAATGGTGACTCTCCGCACACGAAGTCCAAGCGTCTCTTGGCCGGCTGATTCGGGGTTCCCGAGGTTGTGTCGTCCCATGACCACAAGACCGGATAGCCCGCCGAAGCGTGACACAGGCGCGCGCACGCCGTCTGTCGTGAGGCGCGCGCCGGTTCGGACTACGAGGTTTGGCGGTGAATGGGTTCTACGAAATACTGCGTGTGGCGATCAGACAGACGTCGCGTTCATTATTAATGAACGTGCTATGCTGTCGAACATGGCCCGGCCAGCTCCAGCGGCGGATCTCGACCTGTATCGGCCCACGCTCGACAAGTGGATGCCGAGGGCCGAGGTGCGTCCGCCCGCCGGTCCGCTGGCGCGCTTCGACGGGCTCCTTGCCGTGCGGGTAGGAGGCAAGGCCATCCGCTACCTGGTCGAAGAGAAGCGACACTTCCGCCACCTCGACGCCGCCGTCGTCGCCGCGCAACTGAACCGCTGGCGAGCTGCATTGCCGCGCACGTATACCGCCGATCGGATTCTGCTGCTCGCGCCGCACGTTCGGGAGCAGCAAGCGCCCGTCCTCGAGCGAGCCGGCATCGACTACGTCGATCTCGCCGGCAACGTGCACCTGGACGCGTCCGGCCTCTTCGTGCACGTGCAGGGCCGGCGGCCACCGAAGGAACGCGCCACGGGTCCCGCGCGGCCGCACAAGGGCTGGGTCAAGGCCGTCATGGCGCTGCTGGTGCAGCCGGATCTCGTGAATGCGCCCTATCGTGCGCTTGCGGACGAGGCCGACGTCGCGCTCGGCACCGTTGCCAAGTGTCTGAACGACCTCACGCTCAGGGGGCTCCTGCGCGGTCGGCAGGGCGCTCGCACGCTGCCCGACAGGCCGGCCCTCATAGCGCTCTGGGTGCAGGCGTACACCGAGGCGCTCCGGCCCAAGCTCGCCGAGCGGCGGTTCCAGGTGCGGGTCGATGACAAGCCGCAGTTGTGGGAGCGCTTGCGGAAGGTGCTTGCAGAGCGCGGCCAGCGATGGGCTTTGACCGGTGCGGATGCGACCGGCCAGCGTGGTCACCACTTCCGCGCTGAGGAAACCGAGATCTACGCGCCGGCCCGAGTCCTGGACGACCGCGACGTTCAGAAGGCGCTGGTTGCGCAACCCACCGCTCGTGGCGGCAATCTGCTGGTGATCGAGCCGCCGGGGCCACCGGCGATTCCACAGCGGGACGGCGATGTGATCCCCACGGCGTCAGACCTGCTCGCGTACGCGGAACTGCGCTACCGCGGAACGGGGCAGGCTCTGGAGGCCGCCGAACTGATGCTCCCGAAGGTGCTGGGCGATGCTACGGCTTGAGGATGCACTTCTTCGAGTGGTGGCGGCGTTCGAGCAGGTCGTGCCGAACGTCATCCAGACTGCACTCGATGACATTCGAGCACGGCCGCTCATCCCGCTCCTTCTCCATCGTAGACTTACCCGGACACGACGAAACGAGTCGCCGGGTCTCGATACCTGGCTGCCGTTCTGATGGCCGATCACACCTATTTCGCCAACCTGATTTGGAGCATCGCCGACCTGCTGCGCGGCCCCTACCGCCCGCCGCAGTACGAGCGCGTGATGCTGCCCATGACCGTGCTGCGCCGCTTCGATTGCGTGCTGGCGCCGACGAAGGCGAAGGTCGTTGCGGAACACGAACGCAGCAAGGGCGGCAAGGTCTCGGGCGACGCGCTCGACGTCAGGTTGAACAAGGTGGCCGGGCAGCGCTTCCACAACCACTCCCCGCTCGACTTCGCGCGGCTCAAGGGCGACCCGGACAACATCAACAAGCACCTGATCGACTACATTAAGGGCTTCTCAGCGAACGTCCGGCGCATCTTCGAATATTTCGAGTTCGACGCCGAGATCGAAAAAATGCACGAGGCGAACATCCTGTACCTCGTGGTCAGCAAGTTCGCGGATGTCGACCTGCATCCATCGAACGTCCCGAACGAGCAGATGGGGCTCATCTTCGAGAATCTCATCCGCCGCTTCAACGAACTCGCGAATGAGACAGCCGGCGATCACTTCACGCCTCGGGAAGTGATCCGCCTCATGGTCAACCTGCTGTTCATCCACGACGACAGGCTGCTCGCCACCGCGGGCACCGTGCGGAAGCTGCTCGACCCGGCATGCGGGACGGGCGGGATGCTCGCCGAGGCGCAGCGTTACCTTCGAGAGCATCACACGGACGCCAGGCTCTACATCTACGGGCAGGACTACAACAAGCGCGCGTACGCCACCGCGGCGTCAGACATGCTGATGAAGCAGGTCGATCACAATGGGACAGGCACCAACGTCCGTTTTGGAGACGGCTTCACAGAGGACCAGTTCCCGGGCGAGACCTTCGACTACTTCTTGAGCAATCCGCCCTTTGGCGTCGACTGGAAGAAGCAGCAGAAGGAGATCCAGAAAGAGCACGAGAAGAGCGGCTTCGACGGCCGCTTCGGCGCGGGCCTGCCGCGCGTGAACGACGGTGCGCTCCTCTTCCTGCAGCACATGTGGAGCAAGCGCCAGGACGTGAAGCCGAAGGAACACAAGGAGGGCTCACGCCTCGCGATCGTGTTCTCGGGTTCGCCGATGTTCACGGGCGGCGCCGGCTCGGGAGAGAGCGAGATCCGACGCTGGCTGCTTGAGAACGACTGGCTCGAGGCCATCGTCGCCCTGCCAGAGTCGATGTTCTACAATACCGGCATCGGTACCTACGTCTGGGTTGTCACCAACCGCAAGGAGAAGCGGCGCAAGGGCAAGGTGCAGCTGCTCGACGCGCGCGACGTGTGGACGGCGGGCGGCAGCGAAGACAGCAAGCGAAGCCTGGGCGATAAGCGGCGGCATATGACGGGGGCGCAGATCGACGCGATCGTGCGCCTGTACGGCGAGTTCGCCGAAGGTCCCCGCAGCAAGATCTTCGATAACGCCGACTTCGGCTACACCCGCGTCACCATCGAGCGCCCGCTGCGCCTGCGCTACCAGATAACGACGGACGACAAGGCGCGCTTCCTGGACGCCGTGCCGCACCTGCTCGAAGACGTGCAGGCCATCGACAAGAAGCTGGGTCGCGCGCCATGCCTCGACTGGGAAGCGACTTGGGGTGAGATCGAGAAGCTGCTGAAGAAGCAAGGCAGCAAATGGAAGGCAACCGAGCAGAAGCTTTTTCGCTCGGTGTTCACGCAGCGCGACGCGAAGGCCGAACCGGTGGGCAAGGAGGCCGACGCCGATCTGCGCGACTTCGAGAACGTGCCGCTCAAGGAGGACATCGACGCGTACTTCGCGCGCGAGGTGAAGCCGCACGTGCCCGATGCGTGGATGGACCGGAGCAAGGACAAGGTCGGCTACGAGATCAACTTCAACCGGCACTTCTACGTGTTCACACCGCCGCGTGGGCTGGCTGAGATCGACGTTGAGCTGAAGGCCGCAGAGGACGAGATCGTACGTCTGCTGCGCGAGGTGACGACTTGACGAGTCACCTGGAGTGGACGCAGCACGTCCCGTTGAGTTGGTCCGTGAGGCCGCTGCGAGCGATCTCGGACTACGTGGTGAGCAACGTCGACAAGATCCCGGTCGATAGTGAGCCCGCCGTGCGGCTCTGCAACTACTCGGACGTGTATAACAACGAATTCATCACTCTGCGGCTCGACTTCATGCCATGCACGGCAACGGAGGACGAGATTCGCAAGTTCGGCCTCAGCGTCGATGACGTCATCATCACGAAGGACTCGGAGTCTTGGAACGACATCGGTGTTCCCGCCCTCGTAGTTGAGACCGCCGACGACCTCGTGTGCGGATATCACCTCGCGCTGCTGCGGCCGCACGAGGCCACCCTCTCGGGCCGCTTCCTCCTCCGGTGTCTTCAGGCGAAGGTCCTGCGACTTCAGTTGGAGTTGGCCGCGAACGGTGTGACGCGCTTCGGCCTTCCGAAGTCGGACATTGGCGCGATGCGGCTGCCGGTGCCTCCGGTCGAAAGCCAGCTCGCCATCGCCGACTTCCTCGACCGCGAGGCTGCCCGCCTCGATGCGCTGGTCGCCGCCAAGCAGCGCCTGCTCGAGCTGCTCGTCGAGAAGCGCAAGGCCATCATCGCCACGGCCGTCACGCGCGGGCTCGACCCGAAGGTGAAGCTGCGCGACTCGGGCGTGCCGTGGCTGGGCGAGATCCCGGGGCATTGGGAAGTCGAGCGAGCCCGCTGGCTGTTTCGCGAGCGCGATGTCCGCTCAGAAACCGGGGGCGAGGAACTGCTCACCGTGTCGCACCTCACGGGCGTGACTCCTCGGTCCGAAAAGGATGTCAACATGTTCGAGGCTGAGACGAACGAGGGCTACAAGGTCTGCGAGCCCGGCGATCTCGTCATTAACACACTCTGGGCATGGATGGGCGCGATGGGAGCTACGCCCGTGAAGGGCATCGTCAGTCCTGCCTACAACGTCTACGAGATGGGTTCGCGTCTCGTGCCAGCCTACGTTGACCTGTTGGCACGAGTACCGGTCTTCGCGCAGGAGGTCAAACGCTACTCGAAGGGCGTCTGGTCCTCGCGTCTTCGACTGTATCCGGAAGGCTTCTTCGAAGTGTACTTGCCGTTGTTGCCGATTGAGGAACAACTGGCCATCGTCGACCACATCGCCCGCGAGACCGCGAAGCTTGACGCCGTGCGCGCCGCCACCGAGCGCACTATCGCGCTGCTCAAGGAGCGCCGCGCTGCCCTCATTGCAGCGGCGGTCACCGGCCAGATCGACGTGGAGACGGCAGCATGATTGTCACTCGCCTCAAGCTGGCCAACGGGCGCGCACGCCGCCGCCTTCGCCGAGGCCTTCTCACCACGTGAACTGCGCCTCGGTGAGTTCGCCGCGTGGATGCGTGCACAGGCCGCACTGGCCGAGGAAACGCTCGGCGCGGCGCATCCGCGCTCGAACTCTGCTCGATTTCCTCGGAGGCGAGGATGAGGGGGATCACGAAAGGCCCGGAGCCGCGCAGCCTCTCGAGCATCGTGCGAACACGTACTCCCACTACGGCAACTACGTCGACAAGGACAGCTTGCACGCCGCGCTTGTGCCGGACCAGCGCGGCCTGTGCTGCTACTGCATGACGCGGGTCGAGGCCACCGCGAGGGCCATGACGATCGAGCACTGGCGCTGTCAGCCGCGCAACCCGGATCTCGATCTGTCGTACTCGCTCCTCCTCGCGGCGTGCCTCGGCCGTCACGGCCAGCCTAATGCCCTCCAGCACCGCGACACACAGAAGGGCGAGCAGGATCTGAAGTTCGGCCCCGCCGATCCGGTCCACCGCGTCGAGCAGCGCGTCCGCTTCGAGTTGGACGGCACGATCGCGTCGAGCGACGACGAGTTCGACACGCAGCTCGACGATGTCCTCAACCTGAATCTCCGGCTGCTGAAGAACCGCCGGGAGAACGTGCTCACGGCGATCCTCGACTGGTGGAGGAGCGAGAAGGCGCACCTCAAGGGGCCGGTGCCGAACGAGCGGCTCGCGCGCGAGCGGGCTCGCCGCGTGGGCGGTGGCGCTGGGCACCTCAGACCTTTCGACCCGGTGGCCGTCTGGTGGCTGGACCAGTATCTCGCGAGAAACGCCTCATGACCGACCAGCACCCGAAGGAAGGCGAGCTGATCCTGTACCGCACGGCCAACGATGCCGTGCGCGTCGAGGTGCTCTACGAGTCCGAGACCTTCTGGCTCGACCAGAAGCGCATGGCCGAGCTGTTCGGCGTCGACGTCCGCACGGTCAGTGAGCATTTGCGCAACATTTACGACAGTGGCGAACTACCTGAGGGGGCAACTCTCCGGAGAATCCGGATGGTTCGAACTGAGGGAAATCGCGAGGTTACGCGCGAAGTCAGCTTCTACGATCTCGACGCCATCATTTCGGTCGGCTACCGGGTGAACAGCGCGCAGGCGACCCAGTTCCGGATCTGGGCCACCCAGACCCTGCGAGAGTTCATCGTCAAGGGCTTCGTGCTCGATGACGAACGGCTCAAGTTGAACAAGCGCTTCGGCAAGGACTACTTCGACGAGCTACTCGAGCGCATCCGCGAGATCCGCGCGAGCGAGCGGCGCTTCTACCTGAAGATCACCGACATCTACGAGCAGTGCAGCATCGACTACGACGCGCATGCCGAGACGACGAAGACCTTCTTCAAGACGGTGCAGAACAAGCTGCACTGGGCCGTCACCGGCAAGACGGCCGCCGAGATCATCGTCGACCGGGCCGCCGCCTCGAAGCCGTCGATGGGGCTCACGACCTGGAAGAACGCGCCGAAGGGAAAGATCCTGAAGAGCGACGTCACGGTCGCCAAGAACTACCTGATCGAAGGTGAGATCAAGGAACTCGAGCGCGTCGTGTCGATGTACCTCGACTACGCCGAGAACCAGGCCACGCGGCAGATCCCCATGAAGATGGCCGATTGGGTGCAGAAGCTCGACGCCTTCCTGACGTTCAACGAGTACGAAGTGCTCACGAACGCCGGCAAGGTGTCGAAGGAGGTCGCCAACCGCCTCGCCGAGGCGCAGTACGCCGCGTTCCGCGTCCGGCAGGACCGCGAGTTCGAGAGCGACTTCGAAGCGGAAGTGAAACGCATCGAGGGACAACGCTCATCGCAACGTAAGAGGGACGAGTCATGACGAGCACACCGCGTCACTCCGAAGCCGCGTTCGAGACCGTCATCGAGCAGCACCTGCTTGGCCACGGGTATGTCGCCGTGTCCCGCGACGGCTTCGATCGTGAGCGTGCCATCTTCCCGTCCGTCGTCCTCGACTTCATCAAGGACACGCAGCCTAAAGAGTGGGGCAAGCTCGAGGCGCTGCATGGGCCGAAGACCGGCGAGCAGATCCTGACCGACCTATGTAAGTGGATGGACGTCAATGGCTCGCTCGCGACGCTGCGGCACGGCTTCAAGTGCTATGGACGCACGCTGCATGTGGCCTATTTCAAGGCCGCCCACGAGCTGAATCCTGAGCTGGAGGAACGCTACGCGAAGAATCGGCTCGGTCTGACGCGCCAGCTCTACTTCTCGACGAAGTCCGAGAAGTCGCTCGACGTCACGCTCAGCGTGAACGGCATCCCGATCGTGACGCTGGAGTTGAAGAACGCGATGACCGGCCAGACCGTCGAGGACGCCCGGCGGCAGTACAAGCAGGATCGCAGTCCGCGCGAGCTTCTCTTCGAGTTCAAGAAGCGTACGCTGGTGCACTTCGCCGTCGACACGGACGCTGTGCTGATGACGACACGCCTCGCTGGCAGCACGACCTACTTCCTGCCGTTCAACAAGGGCGACGCCGGCGGCGCAGGGAACCCGCCCGACCCCCTGGGCCGACGCTACCGCACGGCCTTCCTCTGGGAGGAAGTACTCGCCAGGGATAGCGTGCTCGACCTGCTCGCGCGATTCCTCCACCTCCAGGTCGACGAGAAGCGCGACGCTCAGGGCCGCAAGGTGAAGACCGAGCAGATGGTCTTCCCTCGCTACCACCAGCTCCAGGCGGTGCGCCTCCTCGTGGAGTCCGCTCGAACGGAAGGCCCTGGGCACAACTACCTCGTCGAGCACTCGGCTGGCAGTGGCAAGAGCAACACGATCGCTTGGCTCACGCACCGGCTCGCCTCGCTCCACGACGCCGAGAACACGCGCGTCTTCGACAGCGTCATCGTTGTGACCGACCGTGTGGTGCTCGACCAGCAGCTCCAGGACAACATCTACCAGTTCGAGCACAAGCGCGGCGTGGTGCAGAAGATCGATGAGAGTTCCCGCCAGCTCGCCGAAGCTCTCGAGATCGGCGTGCCGATCATTATCACGACGCTGCAGAAGTTCCCGTTCGTCTCGCGGCAGTTGCGCAAGATGGCCGAGGAGCGAGGCGAGGCGGGCTCGGGCACTCTGCGGACGCGCCGCTGCGCGGTCGTGATTGACGAGGCACACAGCTCGCAGGGCGGGGAAACCGCGACGGACCTCAAGGAGCTACTGGGCGGCGAAGCCCTTCAGGAGGAAGCCCGGAAGCGCGCCGAGCAGGAAGGACGAGAAGACCTTGAGGAATTGTTCCGCAGCATGGCCAAGCGTGGCCGGCAGGCGAACCTGAGCTTCTTCGCCTTCACAGCCACCCCGAAACACAAGACGCTCGCCGTGTTCGGCCGGGGCAGTAAGCCTGCGCACCGCTACACGATGCGCCAGGCCATCGAAGAGGGCTTCGTCCTCGACGTGCTCAAGAGCTACACCACGTACGCGACGTACTATCGGTTGCTCAAGACCTGTGAGGACGACCCCAACGTCGAGCGCAAGAAGGCCGCCCGCGCGCTGGCCCGCTTCCTCAAGCTGCACCCCCACAACATCGCCCAGAAGACAGAGGTGATGGTCGAGCACTTCCACGCTGTCACGAGCCACAAGATCGGCGGTCATGCGAAGGCGATGGTGGTCACCGGGTCGCGCCTTGAAGCCGTTCGCTACAAGCAGAGCTTCGACAGGTACATCAAGGACAAGGGCTACCCCATCAAGTCCCTCGTGGCCTTCTCGGGAACCGTGCAGGACGACAAGCTTCCGGACGTCTCGTACACGGAAGAGGGCATGAACGGCGGAGTCCGCGAGAAAGAACTACCCGAGCGATTTGCTTCGCATGAGTACCAGGTTCTGCTCGTTGCTGAGAAGTACCAGGCGGGCTTCGACCAGCCGCTCCTTCACACGATGTACGTCGACAAGCGCCTCGCCGGCATCCAGGCGGTGCAGACGCTGTCGCGCCTCAATCGCATCCATCCGCTGAAGGAGGACACGTTCGTCCTTGACTTCGTGAACGACCGCGTCGAAATCCGCGAGGCGTTCAAGACCTACTACAAGGGAGCCGAGATTGGCGAGGAGGCGGAGCCTGCGCAGTTGTACGCCATCAAGGCCGAGTTGGACGCGGCCGGCATCTACCTCGAAGAGGAGGTCGTGCGGTTCTGCGACGTCTACTTCAAGCCCAAGGCGAAGCAGAGTGCGCTGGACCATCAACTGATGAACGCCGCGCTCGATCCGGTGGTCTCCCGATTCAAGGTTCGGGCGGACGACGATCCGGACGAGGCTGAACTGTGGCGCCGCAGGCTGCAGGCCTTCCAGAGCCTCTACGGCTTTCTGAGCCAGGTAATCCCCTATCAGGACTCAGATCTGGAGCGCCTATACGTGTTCGTGCGCCACCTTTCGGCGAAGCTACCGCGGCGAGCGAGTGGCGCCGGCTACCAGTTCGACGACGAGGTGAAGCTCGAGTACTACCGGTTACAGAAGATCAGCGAGGGTTCGATCTCCCTGAAGGATGGCCATGCACGGCAGCTGGACGGTCCAACAGAGGTCGGAACCGGGCTCAACCGCGAGGAGGCAGTGCGCCTCTCTCAGCTCATCGATGTGGTCAACGACCGGTTCGGCACAGACTTCAACCAAGCTGACCAACTGTTCTTCGACCAACTCGTCGAGGCCGCAATGGGTGACGACGGCCTGCGACGTGCGGCGGCTGTAAATCCCAGCGACAAGTTCGAGCTGGTGTTCAAGAACGTCCTCGAGAGTCTGTTCGCCGATCGCATGGACCAGAACGAGGAGATCTTCGTGAGGTTCATGAACGACGCCGCGTTCCAGCGGGTTGTCACAACGTGGATGGCCGACGAAGCGTATCGCCGTTTCCGCTCGGGTCCCGAGGCGGGCGACCAGAGCCGCTCTGGGCTGCGTCTCGTTGAGGGGCGTCCGGACCTGCACTACGTCACGGCAGTCCCCCTGGTGCCACTCGATGCAGCTGCCGGAGCGTTCAGCGGCCCTCAGCGCGTGACGGATGGTGAGTTCCGGTGGGTTGAGATCGGCACAAGACGCAAGCTGCATCCGGGCATGTTCGTTGCGCGGGTCAAGGGTCGGTCGATGGAGCCGATGATTCCTGACGGGGCGTATTGCCTGTTTCGCGCGCCGGTGGAGGGGACCCGGCAGAGCAAGGTAGTGCTCGTTGAATTGCGCGACCAACGAGATGCCGAGACTGGCGAGCGCTACACCGTGAAGCGCTACGAGAGCGAGAAGGCCGCGAAGGGGGACTCCTGGCGCCACGAGCGCATCACGCTCAAGCCCCTCAACCCGGACTTCGAGCCGATCGTGCTGACGGGCAACGACGCGGGGGAGCCGCAGGTGGTCGCCGAACTCGTCGACGTGCTCGGTAATCTCGAGAGGGGAGTGAATGGCCAAAGCTGAAGCGACAGTCGAAGACCTCGTCGGCATGATCGGGCGGGGTGAGCTGCGTCTCCCGGAGATGCAGCGGCGATACGTCTGGCGGGCCCCCAGGGTGAGGGATCTGCTGGACTCGCTCTACCGAGGGTATCCGTCGGGCGCGATTCTTCTTTGGGAGACCGACGAGGCGGTCCCGCTTCAGGAGTTCGCGGTTGCGCAGCAGGGGAACCCCTACCAGAGCATCCGACTGTTGCTCGACGGTCAGCAGCGGCTGACGTCACTGTCCGCTGTCATCCGAGGCGAGGCGGTCACGGTTCGCGGTCGGAAGAAGCCAATCGAGCTGTTGTTCAATCTCGAACATCCAGAGGAACTCGCTATTGTCACGGAAGTGGACGAAGACGGTGATGACGAGGACGACGATGAGACAGAGGACCTCGTCGACGACGAGGCCGACTCGACCGATGACGAGCTCCAGCGACGCTTCGATCGCATGACCTTTGTCGTCGCGACGAAGAAGCTTGAGCAGCGCCAGAACTGGGTCAAGGTGACCGAGGTCTTCAAGAGCGGCACGGACCGGCCGTTCCTGAAGCGAGCTGGGGTCACCGATCTCGACGACCCGCGAGCCGAGAAGTACAGCCAGCGGCTGGCAGGCTCAGGGCGATTCGGAAGTACGTTTATCGGATGGACATCCTCGAACGAACGTTGACCTACGACGAGGTCACCGAGATTTTCGTTCGTGTCAATTCGCTGGGCGCCAAGCTCAGAAGCTCAGATCTTGCGTTGGCCCAAATCACCGCGAAATGGCGAGGGGCGCTCAAGACCTTCCAGGCGTTCCAACAAGAGTGCGCGAAGGTCGGCTTCGATCTGGATCTGGGGCTCCACCTCAAGAATCTGATTGCGTTCGCCACAGGGCAGTCGCGCTTCCTGACCGTCGGCGGCTTGGGCGTTGACCTCTTGCAGTCAGCGTGGAAGCAGTGCGTCGCAGGAATGGAGTTCGCCCTCAACTTCGCCAAGAGCAACGTGGGGATCGACAGCCCGGCCCTGCTGTCGTCCCCGTTCATCCTGGTAACGCTGGGGTACTACGGCTATCAGCGCCGCTATCAGATCGAGCCGGAGGAGGCCCAGCGGCTTCGGCAGTGGATTCTCGTCGCAAACACAAAGGGCCGGTACTCCCGAGGGTCGAGCGAGACCATCCTCGACCAGGACCTTAACGTGTTGCGCAACGGCGGGGGGCCTCGGAACTCATCGATCGCTTGAGGCTCCAGGTTGGCCGACTCGACATCGCACCAGAGGAACTTGAGGGCCGCAATCAGCGGAGTGCTCTCTTCAAGGCGATGTTCATGACCTTCCGCGCCGACGGTGCACGCGACTGGCACTCGAATCTCGCCATCGCCCTCGGGCACCGCGGCGTGCAGCATAGGCTGCAGTTTCATCACATTTTCCCAAAGGCCGTCCTGAAGTCACGCTTCACGTCCAGGGAGGCGGACGACATCGCCAACCTTTCGTTCATTGGGGGGAAGACCAGCCGTCAGATCAGCGACAAGACGCCGAGCGAGTACTTCCCAAAGCTGCTGGAGAAGAGCCAGTCAGCGTTCGTCGCCCAGTGCATCCCGACACAGCCGGACCTTCTGGGTGCCGAGCGGTATAAGGAATTCCTCGTTGAACGCCGACGGCTGATAGCGGCACGACTGAACTCGTTCCTGGGCGCCTGAAGCCAATGCAGGACAAGCCGATCGGACTCACTGCGTTCCTCATCCGACCCGATCAGATCGGCGCGTTCGAGAAGAAGTATTCCCCCGCGCATCCTGCATCGATCGCCCTTGCAGCTCCGCTCCACAGCTATTTTCATACCCCTGCCGTCTCCAGGCCGCACGCCACCGTGGGTGGCCGCCTGCTCCTGTACGACCGTTTCGGGTGCGAGATCGCTATCGGCGGGTGCACGTTCGTGCTGTGATCCGGTGTTGGTACGAGGTCTGTTAGCGGCGGCTGTAAATTGACAATTGTGTGGAGTGCGCCCCTGAGAGTGGACAGCGATCAGGCGGCGGATTGCCGGCCTA
>Ga0187894_10001037_pt1 | contig 36884 bp, 26 predicted proteins | sample GBC1701081metaG_FD_136650 | JGI IMG/M metagenome (GOLD analysis project Ga0187894, IMG submission 136650) | White microbial mat communities from a lava cave in the Kipuka Kanohina Cave System on the Island of Hawaii, USA - GBC170108-1 metaG ...
GCAAGCGGTGGTAATCATCCGCCATCAACAACAGACTGATTTGCTGGCAAAACTCTTCGACTTCAGCTTTGGTTGTCGGCTGGTTGAAAATTCGCAAGGTCAAGCGGATGCTTTTCCGCATCATCGGTTGCCGTTCCTGAATCAATAGATATTCCGATAAAGTTAAACAGTCAGTAGGCTACCGCCCGATCTTTGAAAATCTTAGTTTAGTAAATCGGCAAACTGGAGCAGTCCGACAACTGCCGCCACGGTCATCGAAAATAAGCCGTTTGCCAAGCGGTATTCGTCTCGCAAGATGCGATAGCCTTTCACTCTTCTAATGCTGTGTTCCACATACATCCGCTCCTGTGCAAGTTGTTTGTTTGCCGCCTTCTGTGGCTCGGTTAGGTCGCCGCCTTTTGGCTTTTTGGTCGCTGTTCGCACCGCCATTTCAGCCCCGATGTAGGCTTTATCACCTAACTTCGGTTGCTCCCGCAGGGCTTCTGGCAACGCCGTTTGATTCCAGATTGTCACATCGGCTGGCGGTCCGCGATGCCCACTATCAATGTCTAAAATTCTGCCTTTTTGATCCGTCAGGATTGGCGTTTTCAGGGTGTGGCGTTTTTTTTTGCCTGAATACCGGCGCTTTTGGCGCTGGTTATTTGACGGACGCGGCACGGGAGTTTCAAAACTATCAACAAGTAGGGTTTCGACTTCATCGGGCGACCATTGCTGCTGCCGATGTCGCTTAACGGCTTCCCACCGTGCTGCCGGAAACAACTCTCTGAGAAGCGGCAGGACTTCGGCGACGGCATTTTCCACCGAATCCGCACTAAAGTGAAACAGTTGTCCGACCACGGTTGCTGAGGTATTGTGGCGCAACTACAGCAAAGTCATCAACAGTTTATGCATCGGCAAGACGGCTGCCGGACGACCATCACGACTAATGAAGCGGCGTTTTCTAGTCGGCGAATGCCGCAACCGCTGTTCCCGCTTTGCCACTAAAACCGGCAAAACTCGAAGGGCGGCTTCGGCTAAAACTTTCGGTTCAAGTCCAAACAACGCCTTGATAGTATTTTCGGGAAACCTTTTTAGGTGATCAAAGTTCATAACCTACTTCAAGTTTCAATGAACCAGATTTTCAGTTAAACTTTATCGGAACATCTAATGAATACAGAAATCCCTTCTGGCGAAGGATAGACACGATGCTCCAGCCATAAATCCTGTGGCGCATAGTAGAATTCAAAGATAACCGGGATTCTGGCTCTGGCGGCGCGACAGGCTTGTTCGACGCTGTGGGCTTCTTCAAGGGTTCGTTCGCCAAGTTCGCGTAAGGTCTTCAGGCGGCGTTCGCCAATGACTCGCTGCGTCGTTTCCGTCACGGCAGTAAAGACGCCGCCTACGGAACCATCATCATCCCGAATCGGGCTATAAGACCAGGTGAAATATGCCTCTTCGGTGTAGCCGTAGCGATTGACCAGCAGCAAACCGTCATCCGACCAGGTGGCTTCGCCTTTATAGAGAACCTGATCGAACATGGGCTTGAGAACGTCCCAGATTTCCTGCCAGACCACTTCGCCGCGATTGCCTAAGGCGATTTTATCTTTATTCGCGCCTAAAATGGGCTGCCAGCCATCGTTATACAAAAGCGCCAGGTCGCGCCCCCACCAGATGACCATCGGGAAGCGCGAATTGAGGCAAATGCTGACAGCCGTTTTCAGACTTTGCGACCAGCCGGAAACCGCGCCGAGCGGCGTCTGTGACCAGTCCATCGCCCGCATTCGTGCGCCCATCTCGCCGCCGCCGGAAAAGAGTTCATTTATCTGTGTAGACCCGTCCTCTTGCATACTGAATTGTTTGGCACAAATTTATTTGAACACGCGAAGACCACAGTTCAGTCAGAGATAGACGGGGTTTTAACACGGAGAAGGCGCAAAGACTATGGCGTTTCGTTGATTCTTCAGGCTGGGCAAAGCGCTGGAAGTAGTAGCGCAAACGGTTCGTCTGCGCTACCGCGCCGTCTGCGCTTCTGACTATTGCTTAGAGGCTAGTTGCGACAGTTTCGCAGACAGTTTTCCAGCCGTTCGTTGGCTTCGCGGATACAACGCGCTTTGGCTTCGCCGTGAAAATTATTACAGAGGCGAAGGGCGTCACGGTGAACGGCGCGGCAACGACGAACACAGTCACGATCTGCTGTCGCGGTGGCGGCTGAAATTGCGCTTGCCGAGGTAGACAGGTAGCTGCCGATGACAAACAAGAGGGTAAAGATAACAAGAGTAATCTTTTTCATCTGTGAAATCTCCTTCAATTGTGGTTGAGCCGGTGGCTCAGGGGAGATGGCATTTCGCCATTGAATTTGGTGGGAGAACGAGGACTTGAATACGGGCAAGAAAGTTGCCGCATACAGCCTACGCACGATTTGACGAGGACGACAGGAATTTAGTTTGAGAATTTTTTAGAAGAATTGTCGCTAGCGCAATTGCTGTAAGGCGAGATGAAATTTTTTGAACCACGAAGCTCACAAAGAGGAGAAAAAGAAAAAGCAGGAGAGAAGCCTTGTCAGCAGACTCTTCCTGCTCTTTTTTCCTTTTGTTCTTCTTTCTCTTCTCTATTTCTTTCTTCGTGAGCTTCGTGGGCTTCGGGGTTCAAAACCGCTTCAAAATTACGAAACTTTGCCCATCGTGTAGATTGGCGATGTGGGTTGCGGGGAACCGCCTGCCGGTTCCAGAGTAATCGCTGCCGCTGCCACATTGGTCACATCCGGCGGTACGGGAACGACACTGAAGCCATGCCCGCGTCCATCGGTTTTCAATAGTCCGGCGCTGATTTTGGCATCCGGGGTGACGAACCACAATTGATAGGTTTTGCCTTCGGGAGCAGGCGGCAGATTGGCTGCTACGACCCACTGTTTGGTACTGACATTCCAGTAGACGCTGGCGGAAGCGGTCGGCGCAATTTCCTGCCCTGCCAATTCAACAATGCGATGGTCAGGAGCGCGTAGCACCTGATTGATTTGCGCCAGTTCATAAACCCGTTCGGTCTCCTGCGTTGCCTGAGTGCGGAATTTGTCGGCTTCGGTCTTTACAGTTGCCACCTGACTTTGTAAAGCAGTGGTCTCTTCTCTGGCGGCACGCCACGCCGAAAAGGTGTAGAGCGAGCAAACTGCCAGTGACGCGGCAAGCGCCCACGGCAGAAAGGTCAGAATAGGCGATTTGCGTTTGAATTCGATAACCTTTGTTGATGTTGTCGTCTGACGCGGCGGCGATGACATTGCCGGAGCAACGGCGCGTTTTTCAGAAAATGGCGCAATAGCGGCAACCGGCTGTTGCCGTTCGCGTTGCAATCTCGTATTCAATACATCGGTCAGATAAGCCGGTGGCAGCACGGGCGGGGCGCTGTAGCCAAGCGCCTCGACCACCTTTTCAAAAGCGGCGAGTTCAGTCTGCGATTCCTCATCCCCTTCGCGGACTTGATTTTCAAAGGCTCGCGCCTCGTGTTGCGAGAGCGCCCCGAGCGCATAGAGCGCCGCCTGTGTCTGTTTTTCTTCTCTACTCTTATCGTTTTTCAAGGTTCATCTACCTTTAATTGCCGGACATCAACCTGTGTTGCCCTGCACTGCAACACAGCCGACAATGTGGCTAAATCTGTCCGCTCAAGATGGGAGATAGCATCTCGCGCATTTTCATCATACCGAGCCGGGTGCGCGTCTTCACGGTGCCGAGCGGGTGTCCCGTCTTTGCAGCAATTTCCGTGTGGCTGAGTCCGGCGTAATAAGCCAGTTCCAATACCTCGCGCTGTTCCGGTACCAACATATCAAGCGCCGAGCGTACCAGTCGTTGGCGCTCGGATATAACCGAGGCTTCTTCAGGGCTGATTGACGACGAAACCAAAGTGGATGCATCATCAATCGTCTCTTTGTTTTGATCCTGACGGCTGGAACGCAGACGGTCAATGGCTCGACTTCTGGCAATGGTCATCAACCATGCCAGTGGTGAACCACGACTGCTATCATAGTTGTTTGCCTGTCGCCACGCCTGCGTGTAGACATCCAAAAGCACTTCTTCGGCAGTGGCGCGTTCCGGCACTATTCTCAGCACAAGTCCAAATACCACTTTACTTGTCGCTTCATAGAGCGCCGCAAAGGCACTTTGGTCACCAGTTGTCGCACGCTGAATTAAACTCATCAGGTGCTGGTCTTGCGCTTGAGTTTCTACAGTCTTCAGGGGCAAAGCTATAAGCCTCGCTGTTCATTTAGTCTACGCAGGTTTCCGTGTGGGCAGATTTGCGTAGCGAAAAAAATTGTCATTACGCCTTCACAAAAAAATTCTGCGGTGTGGCGGCGTAAGGTCGTCTCTGCAAACTCAGCAGGCAAGATGCCTGCGCTCCCAGGGCTTATTACTTGAAAGTATTGATACAATTAGCAATGTATCGCGCTTCATCATAAGCCAGTTCGGGGAAAATTGGAAGCGACAGAACCTCATCGGCGCAACGTTCGGCTACCGGGTACGCGCCGCGCTGTTTGCCCAAATCGCTGTAGGCTTCCTGTAGATGCACCGGCACAGGGTAATGAATCAGGGTCATAACGCCCTGCTGCGCCAGAAATTTCTGCAACTCATCGCGCCGTTCTGTGCGAATCACATAAAGATGATAGTTATGTCCGGCATCGCTCATCGGCTGCGGTTTGCGAATTAGAGGGTTGACGATTTCCGTGTCATAAAGCTTGGCAATCATCCGGCGTTGCTCATTCCAATCGTCGAGATGAATGAGTTTGGCTCTGAGGACTGCCGCCTGAATTTCATCGAGGCGGCTGTTTGTGCCTTTGGTCTTATGGTGGTAACGGCGCTCCTGCCCGTAGTTCCGAAGCTGGCGCAGACGTTGAGCAATCTCATCGTCATTGGTCGTCACTGCGCCGCCGTCGCCATTCGCGCCTAAATTTTTGCTCGGATAGAAACTGAATGCTGCTGCCGCGCCAAAGCCGCCGAGTTTGCGCCCTTTGTAAGTCGCCCCATGCGCCTGCGCCGCATCTTCAATGACCGGAATTTGATGACGTGCAGCAATCTCCAGAATTGCGTCTATGTCTGCCGCCTGTCCGTAGAGATGCACCGGCAGAATCGCTTTCGTTTTCGGCGTTATCGCGGCTTCGAGTTTTTCAGGGTCGAGATTGAAACTGCGCTCTTCCACGTCCACTAATGCCGGAATTGCTCCCGCCGCCCAAATGCCTGAAACCGTCGGCACACAAGTATTGGCTGCGGTTATCACTTCATCACCCGCCGCAACGCCAACCGCCCGTAACGACAGATGGATGGCTTCCGTGCCGGAGCCGACACCGACAGCGTGTTTAACGCCGAGATAAGCGGCAAATTCGTGTTCAAAAGCCCCGCCTTCTTCGCCGAGTATGAACCAGCCGCGTTCGTGAACTCGCCGCACCGCCGCGTCTATGTCAAAACGCATCGCTTCATATTGCCGTCGCAAATCGCCAAAGGGAATCTGCATCGCTACTCTTTGTACCACTCAAAATTCTCCCTGTAATAAGCGAGGGTTTTTTGTAAGCCTTCGCGCAATTTGACCTTTGGCTGCCAGCCGAGCCGTTCTCTTATTTTCGTATAATCGCCATAGAAATCGCCAATATCTATGGACTTCTTCTCCGGCGGAAACGGCATTAAACGGTAACTACCACCGCCATTTAGCTCAATCAACAAGTCAATAAAGTCTTTCAAACTGGTCGGTTCATCGCCGCCAAGATTAAAAATTTCGCCATTCACTTCGTCGGCAACCGCCGCCAGCAACATTGCCTCTATAACATCATTAACGTAATTAAAGTCCCGAATTTGCGAACCGTCGCCAAAAAGTTGAATTTCTTTGCCTTCGACAATCAACCGAATGAACCAGCCGATGAAGCCCTGGCGGGAGTGCTTGAGAAGTTGGCGCGGTCCATAAGTGTTGGTCAGGCGCAGCGACACGGCGCGAATCCCATAAACATTATTGTAGAGAATATGGTACAACTCGCCGCAGAGCTTGTTAATGCCGTTGACATCAGTTGGCTGAATCGGGTGATTTTCGTCCACCGGCAATGACTCCGGTTTGCCGTAGATTTGTCGGGTGCTGGTGTAGACGATTTTGGCGTCGCGGTTATTCTTGCGACAGGCTTCCATCAAGGAAAGCTGTGAACGGACGTTAATCTCCAAATCGGTGTAGGGGTCTTCCATGCTGTCAATGTGGCTGACCTGTCCGGCAAGGTTGAAGATAAAATCCTGCCCTTTGACCAGATACGACATGGAATGTTCATCGCGCACATCAGCGATATTGATATGCAGTTGGTCTTCCAAGCCGCGAATGTTGAAGGGATTGCCGCCGTAATCCGGTACTAAAGAATCAACCAGCGTCACGCGAGCGCCCAGCGCGACGAGACGATGCGCCAGATTGCTGCCAATAAAGCCAAGCCCGCCGGTTACCAGTACCCGTTTGCCGTTAAAGATTTTCTCCACTAATGAATTCTCACACTTGCTCAATAAGATTTCTGATTCGTCTAGTCTGCGCTTTGCAAAGGGTTGATTATAAAACTCAAAGCGGGATTTATGACAGGCGGATTCGCTTGCGGTCTAATCAATGAGCGCCGCCGAGATTCAAGCCGATAACGCCAACGATAATCAGCGCCAGTGAAATCAACTTCAACATGGTTAGCGGCTCTTTGAACCAGAGAATGCCGATGGTGGCAATCAACGCCGTTCCCATACCCGACCAGATGGCATAAGCGACGCTGACCTCGACTTTTTTGAGCGCCATCGTCAAGGCAGAAAAACTCAAACCATAGAGAACGAACATCAAAACCGAAGGCACGGTCTTGGTAAAACCTTCCGATAATTTCATACAGGTTGTGCCGGATACTTCCAGAACGATAGCGATAACCAGATAGAGCCAGTGCATGAATTACTCCTTCAAGACGCGCAAAATTTGCCTTCACAGAATTTTAGATTGATAACGCTCCTCACGTTATCGCTTCGCTTGCGTCCGGTCAATTCCGAATAGCCGAAAAGATGGCAAAGCAGCATCAGATAAAGTCAGCAAGCAGACCTGTAAAAGGCAAACGTCTGACTAGTTGCTGTTATGATTGCGGGCTTTCTGCAAAGGCTCTCAGGATGTAAGAAATTATCTAATGGCTTACAACAAAACAACTACAGCTAGTAGTTGCAAATTTCGCCGCGTCAACTTATACTCTTTTTCCACGGGGAACCGAAAGAGAAAGCGAATAAACTATGAGTGCAAAACTCCGAATTGTAGGAAGCGGATTTAAGCCGGACGCTCGTGGCGCTGGTCATGTACTCGGTGAACTGCAAACCGCGGTGATGGAGATTCTCTGGGGTGAGCCGGGATTAACTGTCAATGAGGTAGAAGAGAAACTACAGCATCACCGAGAGATTGCTCATACGACGGTCTTAACCACTCTCGACCGAATGCACCGCAAAGGCTATCTGCGACGTGAAAAATGTGGCAAAGCTTTTGTATATGAACCGCGATACTCACGCGAAGAATTTGCCCTAGGAATGACTCAGGAAGTTCTTGGGGCTTTATTAGATCAATTTAGTGAATCGGCAATCTCAACCTTCGTTGATATGGTGAGCGAAGATTCAAAGGCGCTCGATCAGCTTGAAACGATGCTTCGTGAAAAACGAAAGGCGATAGAAAAAAACCGTAAAAAGTAGGGAACCATCACTTGTTTATCACCTTCATAGAAAATTTTGTCTATCTAAGTACGATGCTTGCGGTCTTATGCTTTGCCTTTGCCTGGTCAATACGGCAACTCTCCTTGCACAAATCGTTTCTACATCCCTTAACGCTTTCGCGTCTCTATGCAGCGGCGATTCTTCTGCCGCCGGTCTTTGCCATGTGGATTCTGATTGCGGCTTTTCTGCCGGAATGGCGGCTAAACCCGGAAGCCTTTAAGGCGGCGCATTCCTTACCCGCTCATAATCTTCATCTGTTAAGCGAAGTGACGGCATCCCTTGAACCGAACCTTGCTTATTTAACCATTTGCTGTGCGCTTTGCGCGGCGCTGTTTGCGGTTTGGTCGGGCGTTCGGAGCTATTTGAAGGTAGGGGGACTGATTGAAAGATTAACAATGAACGCAACGCCGCCTCCACCACCACAAGTTTCCCTTGTCGAAAAGGTAGCGGCGCAATACGGCTTAGATGTTGGGCTGGTTATGAGCGACTATCCGTTCTCCTTTGTGTGGGGATACTGGCGCTCAAGAATTGTGCTTTCATCAGGTTTGCTTTCCACTTTAACGCCTAAAGAGCTTCTTGGAGTGCTTGAACACGAAATCGCGCATCACAAACGCCGCGACAATCTCGCCAAGTTATCGCTTTCCATTCTTAGTTATCTGTCTCTTGCCTTTCCGCTCTCACGACTATTGTTGAGATGGCGAGCGGAACAAGTTGAATTGGTTTGTGATGAGATTGCGGTTACAGAGACCGCAGCGCCGCTTGAGATTGCAGAGGCTTTAGTAAAATTGCGGCGGCATACGGTCACAACATTGAGTCAGAACCGCGAAGCTAAAAGCATTGCAGCGCCTTCCTTTTTTATGCCTCACAATGAACCGGATAGGAAAAGTTTTGCGTGGCGCGTCCATCGCCTTATCGCTTTTGCTGATAGCCCTCCTTTGCTTGGGCGGGTTACATCTTTACTACAAGCGCCTGGAGGAACCGCGATTATGCTGGGAATTTTCTTTTCACTGTCGCTTATCTCTACTTCACTATACGCCCCGCTTGCGGTGCATCGCGTAGCTGAATCCATAATCCACTTTATAAAGTAGGAGAATTTCAACGATGATGCTAACTAATCGCTTGGTAACTATAACCACAAAAACTACTGCCTGTCGTTTTACATTTCTGCTGCTCATTCCTCTTCTCTTGACAACTTTCGTAGCGTGCAAGTCACAAAAAAAAGCGGCTGAACTGGAAGAAGAACCTCTATCGCGCACGGAATTTACCGAACGCATTGAAAATTTCTTTGAATACGATCTGCTCAAGGCTGGCAAACAAAGTCAATTCTTAATTCACCTGACAGACCTATCTGACGGAACGCCGGTGGAGAAAGCAGAGGTCACCTTAACCATAAGTAATAAGAGCGGCGCGGGGGTCGGACAAGTAAAAGCGCGGATCGGTAAAGTCACGGGCATTTATGTTGCTGATGTGACAATCGCTAATCCAGGAAACTACGACCTAGAGTTCCACATCAAGAACGCGAAACTTGATGAGCGATTGCCGCTCAAAGATTTTCAGGTGGAGTGAAACGAGACTGTGAAAAATCATTACCGAAAAATTACTACGCTCATTCTCATCTCTTGTTTATCGGCAGCCGCTTTAGCGCAAGCTGCAACTCTTCAAACAACAGATGCGCTAACCATCGAAACAGCAACAGAGCAATTTCTAAAGAGAAACCTTGCCTTAGAAGCGGCGCGACTTGAAATAAATGTCGCAGAGGCTGAAAAGATAGCCGCTCGCTTACGTCCGCGTCCCGGATTGACTATTAGCGCCGAAAATCTTCGATTCGCCGGTGAAACGCCTTTCAATCGTCTTCAGGAGACCGGAGCAACAGTTACGCAGTCTTTTGCATTGGGCAAGCAACGAAGCCTGAAAATAGAAGTTGCGGAACGCTCCGTTGCTCTCGCTGAGGCGCAATTAACCAGTGTATTGAGTCAACGCTTATTTGAACTCAAACGCGCTTTTTACGAGGCTATTTTAGCTCGTACAATTTTGAATCTTGAACAAGAAAACCGCGACAACTTTGCTGAACTCCTGCGCTTCAACACGGCGCGTTTTCAAGAGGGCTTTATTTCTGAAAGCGAGCTAATCAAAGTAAAATTAGAGCGCATTAAATTTGATTCAATCGTCTCTAACGCTTCGCTGGTTTTGCGCCAAGCCAAAATACGTTTACTTGAAATGATTGGCGAACGTGAATTTGCACAGACTGAAAAACTTGATGTACGCGGGGCTTTAGACTTTCGAGAAGTTCTTATTGATTTTGAAGATCTGCGTCAGAAAGCCTTAACCAATCGCGCTGATGTGAAAGTAGCTGAGTCAGAGGCGGCACGCGCCGAGACGATTTTGCGTCTTGAACGCGCCAGAGGCAAAGGTGAAATCACCCCTTATGTCGGCTACAAGCGCGTTGGAGAAGATAACACGATGCTTGCAGGGGTCACAGTGCCGCTGCCTTTCGGTAATCGTAATCAAGGCGCAATTGCCCGCGCCGAAGCCGAGCAACGGATAGTAGAAACCAATGTTCGCAGCGCCCGTAACCGTGCGTTGGCGGATGTTGAATCGGCTTATCGGGCTTATGAAACGGCGAGAGAGCAAGTCCGCGCTTTTGAATCAGGGATCTTAAAACAAGCGGATGAGTCCCGCGACATAACCTTATTCGCGTATCAAGAAGGGGCGGCGGAATTGATAACCCTTATTGATGCACAACGCACACGCGCCGAAGTACGCGCCAATTCCTACAAGGCTTTGCTGGATTACTATACAAGCCTGTTCCGGCTGGAACTGGCGACCGGTACGGAGATCAAAAGATGAGTATGAAAACAACTAATGAGTTAGAGATAGACGAGAGCAAAACAGAAATAAAAGAAGCATCATCCGTTAAACGCTGGGTCATCGTCGGCGTTAGCGTTCTTGCTATAGCGTTTTTGCTCTACTGGCTTTTCTGGAATCGTTCAACAAAAACCGAGACAGCGGAAACTCCCGCCGCAACGAATCCTACTGGCACAGTAAAATTTTTAATGGAACAACAATGGCTTATTCGTATGAAGCTGGCGAAAGTTGAAGAGCAAGAGGTAGCCAGACAAATTACCGCGACTGGTCGCGTCGTGCCTGCCGCTAATAAACAAGCCCTTGTCTCTCCTCCGGTGAGCGGCATCCTTGCAGGCGGACAGTTGCCGCGAGTCGGTCAGCGCGTCTCACAAGGGCAAACCATCGCTATAATTCAGCAAACCGCTACTTCTGCCGAAGCAGCACAAGTCCGCGCCGCGACCGCGCAAGTTGAGGCGCAAAACGCCCAAGTTGCGGTTGAGAATGCACGCCTCGAAGCGGAACGCCGCACAGCGGCGGGGGATGCAGAAGCGGCGCGAATACGTTTTGAACTCGCAGAGAAAGAAGCCGAACGCGCTCAAAGACTCTATGAACGCAAAGCCTTTTCACAACGACAGCTTCAAGCGGCGGAGGCTGAACGCGACGCCGCGAAAGCGTCATACGATGCGGCAGTAAAACGCCGCGATGCTCTGGCGGCTGCTCGTTCGGTTGCTCTGGCAAATTCCCGCGTCGGCAGCGCCAATTCCAGCTATATGGTTCGCGCTCCTCTAAGCGGCTATGTGACGAAAGTTCATAAATCAATCGGTGAGCAGGTTTCAGCAGGCGAAAGTATTGTTGAAATCAGTAACCTCGAAACGGTGTGGATAGAAGCTCCGATATTTGAACTCGATTTAGCCAGACTCGGCGATAACCTCACGGCGACCTTTACCACGGCGGTTTATCCTGACCAGGAGTTCAAAGGGACGGTGTTAGATATTGGCGCTGTTGTTGATGATAAGACACGCGCTGCAACGGTCATTTTTCAAGTTCCTAATGCGGGTCGCGCCCTTCGTATCGGTATGCAAGCGAATGTCAGGCTTGATGCCGGCGCAGCGGTTAAAGCAATGATGATTCCCAAAGAATCAGTCTTAGACAATGAAGGCAAAAAAATCGTCTATGTTATCCTCTCTGGCGAAGAATTCCAACGGCGCGAAGTCACCTTAGGTGATGAGTATGGCGATAAAGTAGCCATACTCTCCGGTCTCCAATCCGGTGAGCGCGTGGTTACACAGGGAGCTTATCAACTTAAACTCCAGGAACTGAGCCCTGCCGATGCTGGGGCGCATTCGCACGAAACGTAAGAAAAAAGAAGCTGTCACCCGGACGCAACTTCTCGGTAGGGCGTTGTCATTGACAGGGCTATTTTTGTTGCGGCAAACAACTGCCAGATAGTCGTTAAAAATATGTTAAACGAGATTATTCAATGGTCACTCAAAAACCGGTTGCTGGTTATCATTGCCGCAATCGCCTTGCTCATTTATGGCGGCATCGGCGCTCTGCAAGCGCACGTTGATGTCTTCCCGGATTTGACGGCGCCTACCGTAACTATTCTTACGGAATCACACGGACTCGCGCCGGAAGAAGTCGAATCATTGGTGACGCTGCCAATCGAGTCAGCGATGAACGGCACGGCAGGAGTTTTTCGCGTTCGTTCCAATTCCGCTATAGGAATTTCAATAGTCTTCGTTGAATTTGAGTTTGGCACGGATATTTATCGCGCTCGCCAGCTTGTCACAGAAAAACTCCAACAGGTACGAATGCCGGCGGGGGTGTCGCCGCCGACGCTTGGACCTATCTCTTCGACAATGGGCGAAATCATGCTGATCTCAATGACGAGCAAAACAACCTCGCCTATGGAACTCCGCTCACTTGCCGATTGGGTGGTACGTCCGCGATTGCTTGGCGTCTCCGGCGTTTCGCAAGTAATGATTATTGGCGGTGAAACAAAGCAATATCAGGTCATGGTTGATCCTGCTAAACTCGCCGATTATAGACTCTCTCTGGAAGAGGTGACAAAAGCTGTTGGCTCATCAAACGCTAATGCTGCGGGTGGTTTTCTTGAACGCTCAAACGAAGAGTATTTAATTCGCGGACGCGCCCGCATCTATTCAGTTGAAGACCTTGAAAACTCTGTGATCACGGTGCGCGATGGTGCGCCAATTTTAATCAAGAATGTTGCTACCGTGCAATTGGGCGCGGCGTTAAAGCGCGGGGATGGCAGTTTCAATATGCAAACATCCGTTGTCGCTACGATTCAAAAACAACCGAATGCGAACACGCTTGAATTAACCAAACAAATTGAATCAACTCTTGAAACCTTAAAAGTAACGATGCCGCCCGACGTGGCAATTGATACAAAAGCGTTTCAGCAAGCTGATTTTATCAAACGCGCTGTTGGCAACGTGCAAGAATCTCTGTTGGAAGGCGGCATATTGGTCACCGTCGTGCTGTTTTTGTTTCTCTGGAATTTTCGCACGACGTTTATTAGCTTGACGGCAATTCCTCTGTCGCTTCTCACGGCGATCCTGGTGATGAGCTACTTTGGCATCACCATCAACACAATGACGCTCGGCGGTCTTGCCATCGCCATCGGCGCGTTGGTTGACGATGCCATTATTGACGTGGAGAACGTCTTTCGCCGCTTGAAGCAGAACGTCCAACTGCCTAGACCTGAGCCGATCACCAATGTCATTTTCAGGGCTTCGAGCGAAATCAGAAACTCGATTCTCTTTGCGACATTGATCATTATTCTGGTTTTTCTTCCACTCTTTAGCCTGAGTGGATTTGAAGGGCGAATGTTTGCGCCCCTGGCATTTGCCTATATCATCTCAATTTTTGTCTCTCTGGTGGTCGCGCTGACGGTAACGCCGGTTCTCTGCTATTTCTTATTAGGGCGCTCAGAACTTATCAAGGAAGAAAAGGATTCACGATTGGTTGCGTGGCTCAAGCAGCATTACAGCCGAATTCTCAACTGGACGCTTCGCCATCCGTATAAAATCATCGGAACTTCGGTTGTAATGCTTCTCCTGGCGGCAATGATGTTTCCTTTGATGGGGCGTGAATTTCTGCCGCCTTTTAATGAAGGTACATTGAATATCAATGCCAGTCTGCCGCCCGGAACTTCGCTGCAAGAGTCCAATCGCATTGGCAACATCATAGAAAATGCGCTGCACGAAGTCCCCGAAGTCGTTTCCAGTACGCGCCGCACCGGTCGCGCTGAATTAGATGAACACGCGGCGGGAGTCAACAGCAGCGAGATTGAAGTTGTCACCAAACAGGGCAATCGCCCACACGCTGAGATGATGGAAGAGGTTAGACAAAAGCTCTCGCGTCTTCCTGGTGTTGCGGTTGAGGTAGGTCAACCGATTTCGCATAGAATAGACCATCTGCTTTCTGGAACAAGAGCGCAAATTGCTATCAAACTCTTTGGCGCAGACCTCGCCACGCTTCGCACTAAAGCTAATGAAATCCGTGATGCTATGGCAGGTGTTCCGGGCATCGTTGACTTACTGGTTGAGCCGCAAGTTGGAGTGCCACAGGTACAAATCAATATGAACCGACAGGCTTCTGCTGCTGTCGGGCTCCGCGCCGAAGAGTTAGCAGAAGCCGTTGATACGGCATTTAATGGTCACGTTGCTTCACAGGTTTTAGAAGAACAACGCACCTATGATGTATTGGTGCGCTTCAATGATTCAGCCAGGCAATCTGTTGAGTCAATCAAGCGCACGTTGATTGATACGCCAAGCGGAACAAAAGTTCCTATCGGTCAAATTGCTGAGGTGCGAACCGATCAAGGACCAAACACCATAAACCGCGAGAACGTCCAACGTCGCATCATCATTCAAGCCAATGTTGCGGACCGTGATTTAGGCAGTGTGATTGCTGATGTTCGTGCAGCAATCAACCAAAAAGTGCAATTACCGCAAGGCTATTTCGTCCAGTATGGCGGTCAATTCGAGTCTCAAGAGAAAGCCTCTCAACAGATTACTTGGCTTTCTCTAGTCGCTATCATTGGTATTTTTCTATTGCTCTATATGGCTTTGAAATCCGTGCGCTCGGCGCTGCTGGTGATGGCTAATCTGCCATTGGCATTGATTGGCGGTGTGATAATGGTTTTCCTGTCGGGCGGCACATTGTCGGTTGCTTCACTCGTTGGTTTTATCACTCTCTTCGGCATCGCCACACGCAACGGCATCATGCTCATCAGTCACTATACGCATCTAATGGAAGAAGAAGGCGTGAGCTTTCGTGATGCGATAGTGCAAGGCTCAATGGAACGGTTAAGTCCGATTCTGATGACGGCTCTTGTAACCGGGGTTGGTTTGATACCGCTTGCTCTTGGCGCTGGGCAACCCGGAAAAGAGATTCAACAGCCGATGGCAGTCGTTATTTTAGGTGGCATTGTAACCTCAACTCTTTTGAATATGATTGTCATTCCGGCTCTTTACTTAAAATTTGGAGTAGCTCAAAGGTATGCTCCAAGGACTGACTATATGCGGGATACTTCTGCCATTGCGGAAAGTTATAAATAATCTACGTTCTCTTGTCTGCCGATTTATTACATTGCCTCTTTTGTCTTTGATTCAGGTAAAGAGTTGCTTTACGTTTTCAGACTTGAAAACTTACGATCTAAGTTTTGCGTTTGGACGAGATTGACACGCTCTTTCGATAGTGGCAACCTTGTGACTCTTTGTTCAAATACCCGAAAGCGAGTAACCGAAAAAAATGAATATCCATGAATTGAAGATTGGTATTATTGGCGGCACAGGAGAAGAAGGGCGCGGACTGGCGCTGCGCTTTGCCAAAGCGGGAGCGCAAGTGACCATCGGTTCGCGCACCAGTGAACGCGCCAGCGAAGCCGCCGCCGAATTGAATCAATTTTTAGGCAGCGAAAAGATTGCTCACGGCACAAATGAAGAGGCGGTTAAAGAAGCGGAATTTGTCCTGCTTACTGTGCCGTTTGATTATGCCGCAGCAACGTTGCAATCGCTCAAGGTATATCTGCGCCCCAACGCCATTATTATTGATATAACCGTGCCGGTGTCGTTTGAGCAGGGGCGGGTGCGCTATGTTGAACCGCCGGAAGGTTCGGCAAGCGAACACCTCAACCGTATGCTGTCGGATGTCAACCCGTTGGTTGCGGCGTTCAAGACCGAACCGGCGCATATGCTGGTTGACCCGCAGGCGACGCTTGATTGCGATACCTTTGTCGCCAGTGATTCCAAAGAAGCGAAAGCCCGCGTCATGGAAGCTATCGCACACATTGAAGGATTGCGCCCGGTTGATGCGGGCTTGCTCTATCACGCCAGATGTCTTGAGCGCATGACGGTTATGCTCATTGGCATCAATCGCCGCAATAAGATCAAGACCGGACGTTTCAAAATGCTCGGCTTGCCTGAGTAAAGCTGCAAATGCAGAGAGCATAGTAATGCCAGACAATCAGAAACCACGAAAAATCACGACGCTTGCAGGCGGCATCGGCGCGGCAAAGTTTCTTGTCGGGCTGACGAGTATTGTGCCGCCGGAATCGGTGACGGTCATTTCAAATACCGGCGACGATATTGAGCTATTCGGGCTGCGTGTCTGCCCCGATATTGACACCGTAATCTACACGCTCGGCGGCGTCATTAACGAAGCGACCGGCTGGGGATTGGCGGGCGATACCTTTGAGAGTTTGCGTTGGTTGGCGCGATACCATGAAGCCAGTTGGTTCAACCTCGGTGACAGAGATTTAGCAACGCATATCTATCGCAGCGATTTACTGCGGCAAGGAATGACGATGACGGAGATAACGGCTCGCATCGCTCAATCGCTAGGTGTGCGGTCAACCATTTTGCCAATGACCGACAGCTATACGCCGACGTGGGTGGTGACGGATGAAGGCGAGATGCACTTTCAGGAATACTTCGTCCGTCGGCGTTGTGCGCCACGAGTTCTGGAACTGCGCTTTGATGGCATTGAAGCGGCAACTCCGGCAGCAGGAGTCATAGAAGCAATTACCCAAAGCGATGTGGTTATCGTCTGCCCAAGCAATCCCTTTATCAGTATCGGTCCCATCCTCGCGGTTCCCGGCATTCGTGAAGCCTTGCAAAAGACGGCTGCCGAAGTGGTTGCCATCACGCCAATCATTGCGGGGCAGGCATTGAAAGGACCCGCTGCTGATATGTTGCGCGACCTCGGACATGAAGTGTCGGCGCGTGGCGTGGCGGCGCTGTATCAGGATTTCGTCAAGCTCTTTGTGCTGCATGAAAGCGACGCTGCTTTACAATCGTCAATCGAAGCTCTCGGTATGCGTGTCCTAGTTCTCGATACCATTATGACGACGCTGGCAGATAAACAGCGGCTGGCGCAACAAATTCTTGCTCTCTGTCAGACATAAAAGAAAACCACAACTGACGCAGATTGCCGCTTCTGATTATTACCCAAGCCCAACTTCAGCGTACCTGTGTTCCCTGCTCATCAGAGGCAGGCGGCGCACCAATGACACCGCCTGAAAATTTGAACTCGCCTTGTAGAACGCGCCTGCCGAGGGCGTCGAAAACTTCGACGCGCCTGATATTGGCAATCGGTCGCAAGCGCGGCGGCAGGGCAATGCCGTTAGTCGCCTCGCTGGTCAAGGTCACTTCGAGCAAGTCGGATTGCGTTACAAATGCGCCTAACTCTACGCCATCAACGACGACTTGATATATCTGCTCCGTAAGCAAGCGTTCGGCTTTTACTTCAAGACTCGAAAACTCGCCATAGACTTGCACCATTGCCGTGCCGATGAATCGGGGCGAGGCAAGCGTCGTCAGTTGCGCTTGTTTGGCAAAATATAGACCCGGCGGCGCAACATCGCCGACAGCGGCGAATTGATTTTCCAGAACGAGACGATTACCGGCATCGTGCAAAGCGACGCGCTGAATTTTCGTCACTGGTTTGAGCGTTTCGGGTAATGGCAATTGCGCTTTTTCAGGCGCAGTCGTAAATTCGATTTTCAAGCCGCCAAATTCATCACTGAATAAACTCTTGTCGTTGAGCGCCGCGCCGTCAACATAGAGGCGATAAGCCGCCCGCGCTTCCAGACCGTGCGCTTCGAGAGTAAACGCCTGATAATCCCCGACCGTATAAATGGCGGCAACGCCGTGCGCCGTCGTCTGCGGTTGCCTGACTTGCAGTTCGATTTGAGCGTAGAGGTCAAGCGCCGGCAACGTCACAAGGTATTGCAACGCCGCCAGCGTATCCAGTCGCCCTTTACCAAGTCGCCTGGCAAAGTCAGGGTTGAGGGCATCCAAATTCAACGCCGTCTCTTCGAGAATGGTTCGCACATTGGCGCGATTCGGCTCTTCGGCAAGCAACAAAGCGGCAGCCGCGGCAGCTAACGGCGCGGCAAATGAGGTGCCATTCCACGCCGCATAACGCTCGCCCGGAAAGGCGCTGATTAAATTTACGCCAAGCGTATTCAAGGTGACATTAACGCCAAAATTTGAGAAGTAAGCGCGGCGGTCTGCGCCGTCCACAGCGCCAACGCCAACCACTTCTTCGCCGAGCGCCGCCGGATAAAGCGGCGTATCGGTTTGCTGATTGCCAGCCGCCGCCACAATGAACACATTGCGTTCGCGGGCATACTGAATGGCCTTGTGCAGCACGGAGGAATTTTCTGTGGAGCCGCAACTGAGATTGATGACATCCGCGCCATGGTCGGCAGCGAATTTCACCGCCGCCGCAACCCGAAAAACGTCGCTGCGTCCGGTCGCCGTGAAGGCGCGAAGCGGCATAATCTTCGCTTCGGGAGCCAGCAGGGCGATGAGACCGGCGACGAATGTGCCGTGTCCGGCAACTGTCGTGTCCGGGTCTTCAAAGTGTTCCGACGGGTCGTTGTCGTTATCCACAAAATCCCAGCCTTCCGAATCGTCTATGAAGCCATCATTTTCATTATCACGTCCATCCGCCACTTCCCGCGCCTCTTTCCACATATGCGACGCCAGCGCCGGATGAGCGCGGTCAACGCCCGTATCAATGACGGCAACGACAATGCCTGCCCCTTGTGAGCGCAGATGCAAATCTTCCGGTTTGAGCGTCTCAGCGATTTGTCGTTGCAACAGATATTCGGCGGCAGTGTGCGGCAAGCGCGGCTGTGCATCGGGATAGGTCATCACCGAACGCCCGTTCGTCGTAAACGGATTATGGACAAGCGGATTTCGCACGGCAAGCAGCACATCCGGGTCGTGCGCCAGTCGCTTGCGCCACTTCTTTTCGCTTTTGCCTGCCGGAATCTGTAAGCGATAGAAATTCGTGCCGCGCAAATTTTCCAGTGTTTGGGTGCGGTGACGTTGATTGATTACAGCAATCGAAACCTCGCTGTTGATTTCAACAATCAATTCGCCTGCGACGAAAACGGCTTCCAGCGCAGGCGTAAGCGAAGATTGCGCTTGCGGCTTTACCGAGCCAAGCAGCGTCAGCAGAAAGAGACTGACCGCGAAAACTGCCGCCTTGCCAGCCGCGCTTTTCAGGGATAACGACATCCGTGCTGCTTTCATAAACACTACCTCACGCCTTCCAGTACGATAGAAACTCCTCAATTTGTTCAAACCGGATTGCCCAACAACACAAATGCCGCCCAGTAATACGGATGCGGATAGCGCCGTTTCACCTGCAATTGCGCGGCACGCAAGGCCTCGCGTTTCGTCGCTCCCGCCTGTAAGCGGGCATACATTTCGCTCATCAAATCGGTGGTTGAACGGTCATTGACTGACCATAAGCTGACAATCAGGGAAGGAGCGCCCGCCGCTAAAAAGCCACGCATCAACCCGTGTAATTCGTCCCCGGCAGTAATCGCCGTAACGCCGGTTTGACAGGCCGAGAGCGTCACCAGTTGGGCGTGCAATTCCAAATCGAGAAGACCATAGTAATTCAGCGGCGCGTCCGCCAGTTGCAAAAAGGAAAACCTTGGATTGTCCGCTTTGAAGCGACCGTGACAGGCAATGTGCAATAAATCCGCCCGACTTGCCTGTTTGAGCAGGGCGGCGCGGGTCGCTTCGGCTCCGGTCAGCGTCACCGCATTGGCGAATAAGTTACTGAGCGCCGTAATTTCGTCGGCGATGCAAGGCGTATCGTTGGTCGTTACGCCGCAAGCGACAAGCCGCACCCGGTCGCGCCGTCGCCCGCCTTTCGCTGTCCGGCAGTGGGCAAGGCTTTTTTCGCGGCACAGGCGAAACACGGTGGCGCTTGGCGCGACGGAAATCTCGAAAGCGTCAAGCAAATCTACAGTGCCGTCGGTGAGCGCGGCAAACGGTACGGCGTGCAACGACCCATGTGGGATGACGATGAGTTTAGCGGTGTCAATCAGCAACTCAAGCGGCTCAAACAAGGCTTCGTAGAGGGCGGTCAGATGCGCGGCGCTGGCGCTTTGCAATTGGTCGCAGTGCGCCTCAAGGTAGGTGCGATGCAGAGCGAATTTTTCCAACTGGAAATGCAGCGCCGTCAATTGCGCTTCGACCTCGCGGCGCGAGGCAATGGCACGCGCCAGTGAGATTTGGTCACGGCGCACGACAAAGGCGGAGATGGTGTCACCGACCATGAAGTATTCTATGGCAGTTTCGTCTGCTGCGAGACTCTGACGCAAAGCATCGGCATCGGCGCAATAAAATAGTTCCCTGGCTTCAACATTGGCTTCTTCTATTGCCAGGCGGCGAAACAGTTGGGCGATCTGTTTTTCGCGTTTCGCCAGCCTCTGTTGATAGCGTTGCACTAACGCGACGCTGCGCCGTTCGCCTTTTTCATCTTCGTTATGCAGCCGCGCCGCGTACCAATGCAATTCTTCAAGCAACTGTAAAAATTTCAAGCGCGTTGCCGAGTTGCCGCGTTTGGACAAGGCGGGCGGCACACGGCGCAGCAGGTCGGCAAGGGCGCGTGATTTCGACGCTTCGACGAGGCGAAAGGCAGCCGCGATAGAGTTGTCATCGCCTTCATCGAGGTAGGCGCTGATGGCGTCTTCGTAGACCGTGAGTTTATCGTCCAGAAACGAACTCTTGAAGTCATCGGCGATGCGGAGGCTGGCGCTTTCGATGAGCGCCACAGCTTGGCGAAATTCCGCCAATGCAGTTTGCCGGTTGCCGCGCTCGCTGGCAATGCGCCCAAGTAGATGATGCGCTTGCCAGACCAGATGAACGGCAGAAATTGACTCGCCGGCTTTGAGGGCGGCTTTGGCATAACGCTGCGCTTCGCGGAGTTTGCCTTGCTGGTGCAAAGCGCGGGCGAGCAACAGCCGCGCCAGCGCCGCTTTACCGAGCAGACGGCGGCGCGAAAATATCAAACAGGCGGCAGCAGCCAGTTTTGCCGCTTCGCCGCTTTCGCCGCGCCGCAAGGCGAGGTCTGCGGCATAACAATCGGCGAGGGCGACGGCGACAACATTGCCACTCTGCGCGAAAGCGGCGCGGGCTTCGCGGAAACGCTTTGCGGTATGCTTGAAGTTACCGGCTCTGGCGCTCGCCAAGCCGTCAAGGGTTGCCGCTTGGGCGGCTTCATAAACCGAGCCAAGTTCCAGAAAACGGCGACGCGCCTGCCGGGCGTTCTCTTGCGCGTCCTCGAAAGCATTGAGGGCGAGCAGAATTTCGGCGATATCCTGACTACAGAAAGCCGCCAGTTCGTGACTGCCGAGAGCATCAAGCCGGTCACGCAGTTGGTAATAATCGGCAAGCGCCTTGTTGTAGTTGCCGCGCTTGAAATCGAGGTATGCGAGTTCAAAACGCGCCTGACAGGCTTTCACTTCCTGATGGGCGCGTTGAAAATCGCGGGCGGCGCTTTCCAGCAATAGTTTCGCTTCGTCCGGGCGATCAGTTGCTAAAAAAATGGTGGCGCGATTGAAATTCAACAGCGCCCGCATTGCCCGGTCTTTGACGGTGGCGATGATCTGCTGCGCTTTGTTGTAATAGCGCAGCGCCTCTTTATAGCGATCCTGACGATAATAGAGAGCGCCAAGATTGGCTTCGAGTTGCGCCAGTTCTACGGCATCGGTGCGGGTCAATACTTTTCGCGCCTGACGGGCGACCTGCCGCGCTTCGCTAAAGCGTCCGGCGAACATCAAGGCACGCAACTGTTGACGCTGCAAAATGGCGGCTTCGCACGGCAGCTTAACGGCGCGAAACTGTTTGACCGCTGTTTCATAAAACTGATTGGCGGCGGCGTGATTGCCTTGATGGTCGAGCAGGCGAGCGCGGGCGGCATTGGCGAAAGCGGCTCCAGCAGCCTCTTTGGTAAGCGCGGCTAGTTCTTCGAGACGTTTGACGAGATGCGCGGCACGTTCCAGATTGCTGCCGAGAAGCCGGTCAACCTCGTGCTTGAGCGCCGCCAGCGAAGCAGCGTCGAGCCGACCTTTTCGCCTGAGCAAAAAAGTCTCAACCCGGTCGGCATTCATCAAACTCTCTGCCAGTCGTTTGCTCATCGGCTCAATTCTTTGGCGTTAGCGGCAAATCAGCAATCGTAAGCTGCACATTTTTGGCGGCGATGCCAAGCTCGTAAGTGTCGCAGCGAACCTCCGTAAAGGTGAACTCACCTAAAGCGTTGGTGCGCGTCGTCTGATACAGTTTGCCGCCCCGCGACAACTTCACTTCCAGGTCGGCAACCGACGCAAAGCCAGCTTCGGCAACGCTCAAAATCTGCCCGTACAGATTGGCGTTCGCGCCCGTCGCGCCGGTAATCTGCAAATCCACATTAAAAGCCTCAACCGCATAAAGCAGTTGTCTGCCCATGCTTGGCATTGCCCGCCGTCCGGCAAGGGGTTGGGCGAAACTGTCGAAGAGCAGTTGGGCGACGCCTTGCACCAGTCGCGTCACCGCAGTTTCATCCCGGCGGACAGTTTCAAACAGTCTGGCAGCGCGGCGTAAAACCCAGTCCGGCGGCTCTACGGTTGCCAATTGGGTCGTCTGTTTGAAATCCACATACCAGTTCCGGCGGGCAAGACAACGAGCGCAGCGGCTGGCGAGATGGGCAGCGATGTGCTGCTGCTCTGCGCCACTTATACGCTTGTCCAGATAATCAAGCAACGGCTCGAAACTGACGCACTCCTTTTCCATATCTCCCATCGCTTTCACCCGTCAGCCAACAAGAGTCCCGGCGGCAGCAGAAAAATACTGCTTGTCAAAACTTGCCGGCTAATTTTTTTTTGAGTTTTTCCAGACAACGAGCGCGGGTTGGACCGATGGAGGACAACGGCATCTGCAAGCGTTCAGAAATCTCCTCATAACTCGGCTCGTCCGCCGATAAAAACAACAGGGTAATTAAATCGCGGCATTTGTCATTCAGGGCGGCAACCGCTTCACTGATGATCTGACGGCGTTGCCAGATAATCTGTTCTTCGTCCTGTAGCGGCAGTCTGGCGGCAAGGTCTTTCAACTCATAAACATCGGCATTGCCTTTGGCGGCGGCGCTGGTTCTATCGGCGCGATGCCGACGCGCCAAACGCCAACTCTCCCGCGTTGTCGTGGTAATAATCCATTTCGCCAGTTTTTCCTGTTCGCGCAAGGTCGAAAGTTTTTTCAGCAGTTTGATGCAGACCGTTTGAAACACTTCCGCCGCGTCGGCGTGCGACATTCCGGCGTGAATCGGGATTGAATAAATGAGCCGTTGATAGCGTCGCAACAACTCTTCCCACGCCGCCCCATGCCCGTCAAGACAGGCTTCGACGAGTTGCCCGACATCGCACTGCTGCCACTCTTCAGGAGTTAAATTGGCGTCCGCTTGTTTCATAGAGGTTCGGATGCGCGTCAGCGTCCGGCGCGTTTCTCGACCTGAAAATCGCGCATATCTTAACAGAAACCTCGCTGTTGAAAAACGAGAAAAATTTTGCGCGATGTATTTTTCACGCCGTAGAGGTGTTCTTGTCCTGTGAAGAAAAGGAGGAAGTATGGAAATCGCCGACGCTGCTCATCTACTCAAACGCGCCAGTTTGGTAATCACACCCGAACTTGTCGACAGGCTCGCGCCGTTGTCGCCGGAAGAGGCGTTGCATCTTCTGGTCAACTCCGCTATCGCGCCTGATGTTGGCAGATTGCGCTTTCGCAATGTCTACGGCGAATCGGAGGATGACGATTTTGCCGATTTGCTGCGCCATGAATTGCGGCGGCTCGCGGAAGCGGGCGGCGCGTTCGAGACCGCCCTTGGCAATCGAATGCTGTGGTTCTGGCATTCCCTGCTCACCACATCATTCGACAAAATCGCTTTGCCCGCTTTGCTTTTTCGTCAACACCAACTGCTCGCCCGCCACGCGCTCGGCAATTTCCGCGACCTGATAGAAGAGTTGACGATTGATGTCGGGATGCTGATTTATCTGGACGGCAATTTCTCCTTCGGCGCCAATCCAAATGAAAATTACGCCCGCGAAGTGATGGAACTATTCACCCTCGGCAAAGCGCCGCTTTACTATACGCAGGCAGATGTGCGGGCAGCCGCAGTCGGCTTCTCCGGCTGGTATGTCAATGGCTTCCCGGAACGCCTGGAAGAACGCTTCAATGCCGACCAGATCACCGCCGAATTCAACCCGGAATGGTCTTTTGCCGGCGCAGTCGAATTTCTCGGAGCACCGCTCAAACTCGATGGCAGCCGCGAGCAATACCAACATCTCATCCGGCGCATCTTCGCTTTTGAGCCGAAACCCGGAACTCATCCGGTTGCCGAACATATCGTTAAGCGGCTCTTTCAATACTTCGTGCTGCCACGCCCCGACGAAGCCAGCGTCGTCCGCCTTGCCGCCGTTTTTCACGACAGCGACTACAACATTCAAACCTTGTTGAATGCTCTGTTTCGCAACCGCTTCTTTTTATCGGCGCAGCAACGACGAGCGCGGTTTCCGTTGGAATCGTTGTTAGCAATCGCCGCCACGATGGCAACGCCGGTTACGGATTTCGACTATCTCGACTATTTTGACCGCACCGGACAAGCGCCGTTCAATCCGCCGAATGTCGCCGGCTGGAATGTCGGCAATCGCTGGGTGTCGTCGTCGCATATGCTGGCACGCGCCAGACTCGGTTTGCGGGCGCTCGATTTATCGCCGCGCAATCCGGCGCTCCGCGCTATCAAACGCGCCACTGACCCGGTGGGCGAAACCTTGCGTTGGCTGTCGCTTTACCAGGTATCGGATACCACACGCAATGAACTGCAACGCATCGCTGACAGTATCCGCGACCGCGACTTTCGCGCCAGAGCTTTGCTGGCGGTGGGCGCTGTCGTCCCCGAATATGCGCTCAGTTAGAAAAGAGGGTAATAGCTCAAAGTCGGGAGGAGAAAGAAAGTTTGGAGTACGCCTTCAGTGTCGTCAGATAGATACTTCCGCCTGAAGGCGGTACTACAAACCTCTCGATATTGAACCACTACCGAAAGGAGCAGAAGATGAACAGAGAGAGAAACCCCATGACGGAAGTTAGCCGCCGCAGCTTTATCAAAATCGGCTCAATGAGCATCGCGGTGCTTATGGCGCACCCGTTTACCAATTTTGTTGCCAAAGCCAATGACCGCACTATCAAAAAACTGGTGATATTGGAGATGAATGGCGGCAATGACGGCTTGAATACGGTTATTCCTTATGCTGACCCCGCTTATTATGACAAAAACATTCGCGGACCGTTGGCAATAGCGGAGAGCAAGGTGTTTAAATTGACCGAGCCTAACGGTACGGAAAGCGGCTGGGGATTGCATCCGTCGCTAGTCAATCTGAAATCGAACTATGACGGCAATCGCGTGGCAATTTTTCGCGGCATCGGGCATCGGCAACCCGACTTATCACATTTTACCATGATGGATTTTTGGCGTTCGGGACATCCGGGCGGCGCAGCTTTTACGAATGGCACCGGCTGGGCGGCGCGTGCCATTGAAAGAATATCCAATTCAACAGAACCAATAGCCGCCATCAGTTTGTCAACCGGCGTCAGCCCGTTGTTTTTAGGCACTGACCGGGCGGCGTCGGCGACCTCGCCTGCCGCCGGACAACTCGATTTACCTGAGGCAATGCGCGAGGCTTATCTACAGGCGATGTTGACTCTGGCAACGCAGGAAACTCCAACCTACGAGGCGTTGACGGCAGCCCGCAAAGGGTTGAAAGGCGGCGTGGATTTTTCGCATTACCTCGCCGAATTAGTAGAGATTGCGCCCGCGTATCCCGAAACGGCGACCGGCGCTTTACTGGCATTTGCGGCAAGCATCATCAAGTCAAACGATTGGGTGCGGATTATCCATGTGCCATTGCCTTTAGAACACGATACGCACGCTTATCAACTGCCGCTTCAGGAAGCCAACCTGAAAGAGATGGATGAGGCATTGGCGGCTTTTCTGGTTGACATCGGAGCGCGTAGCGAACTTTACGATAATGTCGCCGTAATGACGACTTCCGAATTTGGGCGGCGGGTGATTCCCAACGGCGACGCCGGCACAGATCATGGCACCGCAAACACCCACTTTTTCATCGGCGACAGAGTAAAAGGCGGGCTTTACGGGGACCCGCCGTCGCTGACCGATTTGTATGAAGGCGATTTGCGGGCAACATCGGTATTCACGCGCTGGCTGGCGACTGGCATTCGCTGGCTCGCCCTCAACCCACGCGAGGTGCTGGCGGATTTAGAGCGCGAAGAGGACAGCAAGCCCTATGATCTCTTTACCTGAGCAGCCCGTCGCAGTCAGTGGTAGTGGCTAAGTAAAGAAGAAGAAAGTTCAGAGTACAAGCTTTAGCTTGCTTGTTTGAAGCAGCAGCCTAAAGGCTGGACTCTGAACTCCTCCCACTCAGCCGATTCATTCCTGCAAGCTGCTCGAACAGTCCTAAAGGCTGGACTCTGAACTCCTCCCGCCCCATTGAGCCACTACCCCGTATGTTTCGTGTACTTCACCATTTCTGCCGCGCTCCCCATAACGTCTATCTGTGTACGAAATCGTATCCTTCCAATCATAGGTGGGAAAATAAGTCTTTTATATTTAACAATTGAAAAATGGCACGTAAAATGCCTTATAAAAACCCGTTATCGGCGTGAATTGGCTGATTTTTGGTCAGCTATTCAGCAGAGACTTCATCGCTCCGAGCCGCAATTCGTGGCGGAGGAGCGCGTGGAAAAGTAGGAGAGGTATTATGAATACTATTAAAATCAAACAGATAACGGGAGCGTTAGCAATCAGCGCCATGTTGCTGGCTGGAACCGGCATTCCGGTTTATGCCCAAAAGACCGAGCAGGAAAAGCAGCAGAAACAACAACGCAAGGCACAAAAACAGGCGGAACAACCGCAACAACAGCAAGCGGAACAACAACGCGCTCAACAGGAGCAACAGCAGCGTCAGCAACGCCGCAGCGAACGTCAGCAACAGGAACAGCAGCAGCAACAGGTTCAACAGCAACAACAGCAGGCGGAGCAAGAACGTATGCAACGTCGGCAGCAACGGCAGGCGGAAGAGCAGCGCCAACAACAGACATTGGAACAGCAACGCCAGCAACAGCGTCAACAGCGACAGGCGGATATTGTGCTTCAGCAGCAGCGCACAGAGCAACAGCGTCAGCAGCAGGCGGTTACTGAACAACAGCAGCGTGAACAGTTACGTCAGCAGCATCAGCAGCATCAGGCGCGGAAACAGGAAGCCCGACGGATTTCACAGCAACAGCAACAGCAGTTGATTACCCAACAGCAACAACAGATTGAGCAGTATCGTCGCGCTCTGGAATATCGCCAGCGCATTGCCCGGCAACGCGAGTATCAGTTGCAACAGCAGCGGCGTTTTGCTCAGTACCGTTATCAGCAAGAGTATTACCGCCGGTTGCGTGAGCAGCAGATAAGACTGCAAAACTATCGCAACTATAACTATTACAATGATCCGTACTACTACACTGCGCCGAATTATCGGTACTATCGCGGTGGCAGATACTATGAGATCAATAATTACGGTGCGGATGTTCTGAGACAGGCAATCAATGACGGTTATCAGGAAGGCTTTAGAGCCGGACGCGCTGACCGCGAAGACAGATGGCGCTCCGATTACCGTTCGTCGTATGCGTATGAAGACGCCAACTACGGTTATAGCGGTTATTACGTCAGCCAGAGTGATTATAATCATTACTTCCGTGAAGGTTTCCGACGCGGTTATGAAGACGGCTATAATAGCCGCAGCCGTTACGGGAATTACTCAAACGGGCGCTATAACATTCTGACAACCGTGCTGTCTTCAATCTTCAACTTGCAGTCTCTCTTTAGAGACTAAGCAAGTAATGTAAAGATAAATTATTCTGTCGCTTGGTGACTCTTCCGGTCATCAAGCGACCTTTTTTACCATCGCTATTGCTTGGTTTTGGGCGCGGAAATCGGGCAGCGCTCCGATTCCCTCGCTGGTGTCAGGATTGGTCGTTTCTGTGAGTTATTGAATCCAAAGATGCCGTTGATGTTCCGCCTGCGTCATCTTACTGCGGCTTACTGCTTGCTGCGGTTTGTGGCGCGACAACGTGACCTTTTTTGACTGTGAGATTCAGATTTTCGTCTACCGATTCATAGAAAATTCTGCCCTGCATCATTTCGTCTTTCGTTGTCTCGCCCCAGCGAACCGTTTGCAGCGGGTCAGGGTTGAATTTATTGGCGGCGCTGTTGTCGTAGGTTCCGATAAATTCAACCGATGTGCCTTTGGGGACGCGCATCGGCTCTTTCAACAGATAGACGCGCTGCCAGTTGAAATCATAGCGCGGCACGGTCAGCACATCTTCAACGCGCCCGTCCGGGTAAGTGAAACGCATATTGTAAGACTTACCACGCAGGTGCATATGCACATGGAAGAAGCGAATCAGGGCTTCGGTATTGAAGGTCTTTTTATCGGTCAAGGAATAGCTGGCATCGTTCGGCAGAATCGCCAAATCTTTTCTATCGCCAAATAAGACACGGAGATTCTTTTTGACGATACCATCCGCCAGATACAGCCCGACTTCGGTTTGGTCAATGCGCTCCACTTCCGACGGCGCGTAATGAATCTGGATACCAAGTTTCATGCCTTTCGGGATCATGACCGCCGTGCCTTCCGCCAGCATAATCGGTTGTACGCCCGGAGCCCAGCCGGACACCATAACTGTACCTCGCGCCGAAGGGTCGAAATCTCCGGCAATGTAGCCTTCTTCGGGAACTTTGAAATTCGCCGGAACGACGTGCGTATTGGCGTGATGCACCGCTTTCAGATTACCGGGACGAGTTTCAACCGAGCGAATCCAGGTGGTTTCCGGGAAGACATAATCGAAGACAAAGAAGACATATAAATCTTTCTGCCCCGGTTTGATGGTGAACGGTTTCTGCACTTTGACGACAACATCGGGAGCGCCGAGTTTCCAGTCCTGTTTCCAGACTTGCGGTGCGGGCATATCCTTCGGGTTGCCTTTCGCCGCGCCGTTGTCTACCCAGTTCGTCACGGTAGCGATTTCGGCATCGGTCAAACGCGGGTCATTATCATAACGCCCGATTGCGCCGGTAGCGTGAAAGGGCGGCATCTCGCGTTTGATGATTTTCTCTTTGATGGAACGCGCCCACGGGCGAGACTCTTCATAGGTGGTCAACGACATCGGCGCAACGCCGCCCGCCCGGTGACACTCTTCGCAGCGTTTCTGAAAAATCGGCGCGACATCTTTGGCAAAGGTAATGAGGGTTTTATCGTTGCCATTGCCGGAGGTGGATGACGGCAGATAACTCATTAGCAAGCACAGGCACAGACTTCCGAAAAAGATTATTTTTTTCATAGAGACTCCCTTTAGCGGACAGAAAAACTTAGCCACGAGCAGCGCCTTACACGGCAATCGCAACTCGTGGCTAAGTTTGAGCCAAAATGGCGCACGATTCAAGGTTAGAAGATGAATTTCAAACCAAATTGAATGCGGCGCGGGTCAAACGCCGAGGTGAAACTCAACGGTTCGCCGCGTTGGGCGCTGCGGTCTTTGCGTCCTTCTAAGCGGAAGGTGCCGGTATTGTAATCCGGCGCTGCCGGATTGGCGCCTAAAATGTCCAGCACCGCCGCATAGTTGGTGCGATTAAAGAGGTTCAAGCCTTCGACCAGAAACTCAAGACGCATGGGTTTATCGCGCTGAAAGTGGAAGGCTTTGCTCAAGCGCATATCAACACTGCGGAAATTGGGACCAAGCCCGGTGTTTCTGCCGACGGCAAAGAGACGGTCATTGCCAACGCGAGTGTCGCCGTTGATGTCAACGCCGGTGGTCAGCGTAAACGGAATGCCGCTGCGGATGGAGATAATCGGGCTGAGGGTCATATCGGCAAACAGATGCGCCAATACCGAATCGTCGCCGCGTTTGAAGGGGCTGACAAAGACGCCGCTAAAGACGAAGTTATGGCGAATATCGAAACTCGACAACGCCCGCTCCAAATTGAGGCGCGTCGGGAAAGGCGCATAGAAGGCGGAGTTGAAATCGGTCGTATCATCAATCGTCTTCGAGAAGGTGTAGGACGATTGGAACGACATATAGTTGCTGAAGCGTTTGGTCAGCGAGGCCGTCGCGCCGTGATAGATCGAATTGCCGATTGACGAATAGGCGGTGAACTGCGTGATGGTGGGGTCGCCGCCGCGTGCCGGGTCAATCACATAAAGCGGTCCGAATGCCGGATTGCGCCCAACCAGACGCGCATCACCGGGCAAGGCTTCGACATAGTTGCGCGGATGCGGCAATTGAATATGGACGCCGCGATACATCTGATAAGCCAGTTCGATGCCTAGCGTCGGCGTCAGTTTTTGCTGAATGGCGAGGTTGGCTTGTATCGAGTAGTTGGCTTTGTAGTCGTCGCCCAATTCAAAGACCACGCGCCCGGGCGATTTCGGTCCGGTGGCAATGCCCAGAGCTTGCAGGTCAGAGGCAACCAACTGGGTGAACGGCAGTTTGCCTGCCGCCCGACCCGCCGCCCAAATGGCGAGGGGGGTTTGCGTGGCAGGAAAGGCCGGCGAGCGGAAGACTTGATTGATATAGCGTCCACTATCGTTGAGGATATTTACCAGATAAGAGATTTGATAGTAGACCGGCGAGTAGAAAACCCCCGCCCCGCCGCGAATGACGGTGTTGCGCGAGCCGGTGACATCCCATGAAAAACCTAAGCGCGGCGAAAAATAGGTGCGCTTTTCGATGGGTTCCGGCTCGCCGTCGTAATCAATGCGGAAACCATAATCGAGCGTCAGGCGCGGATGCGCTTTCCAGGTGTCTTGCACGAAGGAGCCGAAATAGGTGGCGCGGTCTTGCCATTCGGCGTTGTTAAAGCCTTGCCGGTAGAGAAACGGGGCGTTGTTATTGAAACTTTGCAAGCTGTTCAACTGCGTGCCGGCGAGCAACGCGGTTTGCGTCGCTGTGGTGCATTGCGCGGCCGGCACACCATTGACGGCGCAGGCCCCAAGGATAAAGGCGACCTGATCAGCCGCCGGCACCGCCAAGACCAGCGGATAGACGCTGGAAGAGAAGGTCCATTCGCCGCCGAACCACAGTTCGTTAATGACGCGATAGTTGACCGGACGGAACGACGCGCCGAATTTGAAGGTATGGTTGTTTTTGGTCCAGGTCAAATTGTCTTCGAGTTGATAACGATCCTGGAAGGTTTTGAACGGCGTTAAGAACGGACGATTGAAACTGCCCAACCCATTGATGACCAGTGAGGTGCTGCCCGGCACACGCGGTCGCGTAACGGCTGAGTTATTCGGCGAAATTTGTCCGCGCAGGATGTTGATGACATTGTTACCGAAGTTGTGCGTCCAACTGCCCAGCGTCGTATAATCACGATAAGTCAGATCGGTAGTGCCGGAGTCAGATTCAAAGAGTCCGGTGGTCAGTTGATCGTTGAAGTTGCGGGTCAAGGTAAAACGTCCGGTAATCTGGTCACGATCCGTCGGTTGATAATCTACTCTGGTATTCAAGCTATTCAAGCGAAATTCGGCATTGAAGACTCCGGTATTTGCCGCCAACAGGTTGAAGGTAGAGGGAAAGGTGGTTGAGTTTGTGAGCAAGCGGTTTTGCAATTCTCTACCGATGCGTTGCGTATTCGTGCTTGCAGAAGCGGCAAACTTGGCGAGCAAGGCGCTTTGCAGGGCAGATGGTTGCAACAGCGTGCTGCCGGTGTAATTCTTAAAGCGCGGCAGATCAAGTTTCTGGCGCTCATAGTTGGTAAAGAAGAAGAGTTTGTTTTTGACCAACGGTCCGCCAAAGGTGAAGCCCGGATAGACTTGCTGCTCGAAAGCTTTTTCCGAGCGGAAATCGAAAGCGTTGCGCGCCGAAGTCTTGTTGGAGCGATAGAAGACATAGGCGCTGCCGTGAAACTGATTGCCGCCGCTTTTGGTAATCACATTGACGGCGGTTCCGGCGGTGAAGCCAAACTCGGCGGCAAAGGCATTGCGGTTGACCTGAAATTCCTGAATCGTTTCCGGGCTTGGGAAAAAGCGCAATTGCCCCGAACCAAATTCATTTTCGCCGCCGTCAATGGTGACGAGATTATTCCGCCCATTGCTGCCGCCGATGGAAAAGCCCGAAGTGCCAAAAGTAAAGCGCCCGCCGGCTTGCGCTCGCGGGGCGTTGGAACTGGAGACGCCGGGCAGCGTGAAGACATAGGAAGTGAAGTCGCGCCCGATGTTGGGTAAATTGGCAATCTGGCGGTTTTCAATAGTGTTCGATTGTTGCGTTCTTTCGACTTCGACGACCGGCGCTTCACTGGTGATGTCAACCACGTTGTTGACCGAGCCGACACTTAATTGGGTGTCGAGGACGGCAACCTGTCCGATACTCAAGACGAGATTGTTGACGACTGCCGTTTCAAAACCCTGCGCTTCGATGCGCAGTTGATAGTCGCCCGGTTGTAAGGACAGCAGTTGAAAGAGTCCTTCGTCATTGGTTTGCGCCGTTCTTGTAGTGCCGCGTTCGACACTGGTAATAGTGACTTTGGCATTGGCGACCACCGCGCCTTGCGGGTCAGTGATCAGTCCTTTTAGGGTGGCGGCGCTGACATCGGCTTGGGCAAAGACCGAAACGCATTGCGCCGATAACAGCGCCAGCACGGACAAAAGATGCAGAACTTTTTTCATGAGAGAACCTCCGATAGTGGTAAGTTGTTAGCGCGAAGCCATGGGCAGCAGACTTCGCAACAAGCACGTTTTGATTGCCTTGAAACTTACGAACTCAATGGTAGATTGATGACCGAATACAGCAAACTGCCAGTTGCACACATCCTTAGCCGCGTAAGAGAGGCGGCTGAACATTTCTTATTATTCAACTAATGAGAAATTCAGACTGAGCGTAATAATGACGACCAAGTTATACACCTCATTCACGGTTACGTCAATGTAGGCAGCCATTTGTAGAGACTAATCGGCAAAGAGCAACAGAGGCTCTGACTTAGATACCAATGTCGCTTCTTGCCAAGCACATCTGTAGCTTACTTCAAGACTTCTGAGTAATTGTTTCAGGAATCAAAATGAGTGAAGCCAAGCTGACAACACGGGTGGGCAAAAGGAGCTGAGGTAAACAAGTTTGACCCGTTTGCTTACCTCAAGCGGGTCAAACTTGGGTTGCCAGTTGCCTGACAATGGGTGTTATTTCGTGATGCTAATCTCGGCAGCGACTTTTGAACCATCTTTCAAAATCAGATCAATAGCTTTTTGTCCCTGACTTTCAGTAAGCGCCTTAATCAATCGCACGGTCATAGATTCGCCTTTGTCAGCGACTTTGAAAATCAAACTGCGGTCGAGATAGATAATTTTTTCGATGGAAGCAAGATTCGTTCCCGTTACCTGTATATCGGCTTCATTGCCGATGCTGACTTGCGGAAATATTACTTTCGGCTTGGGAATTACTATAGGCTGTTCCAGTGGCAGAATGATGGAAACAATTTCTTTCGGCGAGTCTTCTGTTTTCGGCAACGGTTTCTCAGTTGTCGAAGACATGACTTTTGGGGTAGTCCGTTTAACTTTCTGCGAAGCCTTTTGGGGTTGGAGGGGAAGTTGTGCTTGCGGCGAAGGCTGGGACTGCGATGCTGTTGCGGTTGGCACAGACTCTTTTTCTTGTTGGACAATAATTTGTTTCAGCGTCTTGAACTGCTCTGCCGACAGTCTGAGGATAAGCAGATTTGAGTTTATGCGATTCAAGCTTGGCACTGTGGCATCGGCGCTGACCGGAATTGGTTTATCGTCAGCAATGACGGTTACCTTATCGGTGAAATTGCTGCCGCTGATTGCCAGACTGACTTTGCTGTCCGATTTGGACAACAGCGTAACTTTTGTCGCATTGAAAACCGCAGCGAGTTGGGGCAAGGTCTTTTCCGCTTTGAAAGACTCGCCTAAAAACGGCGTCCGCACAATCACTCTGCCAGCCGTTTTCAAATCGCTTGTCGGAGCCGTAAAGATTATCAACCTATCCTTGTCTTTGCGCTCTATAGTAATCGGCTTCTCTTTTGTGCCGTAAACCGTATTGCCGACCAGAACAATTGGTCGAGTATTCGTCTGAAAGTCAGACAAGGAGCAAGCTGATTGTCCATCCTTGTTGCCAGCTTTCAATGTCACGGTAACTTTCGTCATTTGCGTGTCTATTGGTTTCGCCTCAAGTGTTTCAATCACAAAACCACGCGAAAGACAATCCTCTGTGTTGTTCAATAGAGAGTTGTGTAATGCTACGGCAGGACCAATTTGCCCGATGAGAAAGACCTCATCAAGAACTGCCAGTTGTTGGAGGGGCACGATAAAGCGCAGATTCCGTTCATCGTGAAGATAGAAACCATTTTGCGAGGTTTCCAGAAGCTGATCGCCAACTAAAACTTTTGTTCCCGGTAAAAAATTAGAGCCTCTGATGCGAACGCTCGCCTTGCCTTGTCCGGCTTCTTCCCATTCTACCTGCTCAATATGTGGCGTTAAGGGTTCCCCGCCAGCAAAATTATGCGATATAACCAGATCAGGGAGGCGTTGAGAGTTCTGCGAATAGGCGATCACTTCGTCCACTAGCTTCTTTTTCGAGTTATATTTACGCCAATGGGTTCTGACTTCAACAGCGCCGATAAAATCTTCTGTTTGTTGGTTCGGAAATGCCAGAGTCACATAAACCTGACGAACACCAGATCGAACCGTCTTTTGTCCTAACACTGGGCGGAATTGCCAGCCGAAAGTCACTGAGTTCGCCTCAGGCGTGTAGGATGCGGGTTTTTGCCGGCGAGTAAATATCCCCCATAAGGAGTTTGTTACGGGCGCGTTAGAGACATATTTTGGCACAACGCGCTCAAAGGCTACAGTGTCCTGATCCTGAATCAAATATAACTGTTCACTGGTCTTCTGTGTAGAAAGCCCGAAACTAATGGGCTGCACGGCAACGCCAAGCCCAAACTGCTTGGCGTCTTTACTGATTGTAGCGACATTGTAGCTGCCCTCTCGCGGGATAACCGACACTAGAGAAGGAGGTCGGGTAGAGGTTTTGGAGATGATGGTAATTTCCACTTCAGCAACCGCATCTTTATACTCCTGCGGCGAATCGAGGCTGATTTGAAAACCGACGGTCGCTCTTGACCGTGCATAATCCATAATGGGCGAATTTTGTAAATCAGAGATAGGGCGAGAAATAATTCTGTCGGAAACTGCGCCTTCCAACAACAAGCGCAGATTGGCGATTTCGTAATTGAGCATCATCTGTTGTGCCAGCAATGTTTGCGGAGCCAAGCCGAATGCCGGTTGAAACGTAAAGGCAGAGGTTTGCGCCGGTAAGGATGGCGATGGCGGGGTTACGGCAGGGCGCGTAACCGTTTCGCTGACGGTATTCGGTGAGACTGTATTGGTAGTTGTCGCAACGCTGGGCGACGGCGGCAATGCACCCGCTGCCGTGGAAGGTTGCGTCACCACTTCATTAACCGTTGCCGTGCTGCCAGTATTGGTTGTGGTGGTCACTCCGGGTATCGGCGTTGTCGTCACATTGGCAGACAGCGCCGAAGTATCGAGGCGAGCGCCCTGAAACTTATTGATTGCCTCACTGATACTCTTTTGATCGAAGAAATCAATGTTGTTGAGCTTGGCTTGCGCCGTCTGCAACATCAAAGTTAAGGAACGCTCATCATAAAGTTTGGTCTGTCCGACGCTGATGCCGTTGTAGATCATTGGATTCGGATCACTGGCTGGCGGCTTCACAACCTGAATCGTAATCGTCTCTGAGCCTTTCGTGTTGCCAGTATCATCAACTACTTCTGCGATGACCTGATGCTCGCCTATATTCGGGCTGTTCCAACCAATCTTAAAAGGCGGCTTGGTTACTTCCTGAACGATTGCTCCCTTGTCAGTCAGAAACCGAACTCTTTGAACTGCGCCCGCGCCTTCGATGATTGCCTCAATAACGATAGACTGGTGCGTATAGATGACTTTGCAATCGGGGCATAAAAGGCGAATGGTCATTGCTTGAGCTGTGCTGTTCGGTGCAGCTGCTTGTACAAATAAATAGCCTTGCAAACTGGGCAGCAGCATTGCCAGTACGAGGCTGCTGAGAAGAAGCGTGACGGGGTGGCACCTGATTTGCCTTATTAAATGACTATACATAGTTCTCCCTCCAAGAATGATGACTAGCTTAGACTAGAATTGATTCGGGTTTCGCATTGGCGCTCAGTGTCCAGCCTTCAGGTTGAAGGCTGGACACTGAGCGGCAACTGTGAACTTCTCCGTACAATCGGCAATCGGTTCTACGTTACACTGTGCATCATGATCCGTCCGGCTCCGAGCCTCTGCCCATGAACGATTGCCGGAGCATTTTGCCCTTTGCCTGCTGCCAGCATTAATTGCACAGCGCCTCCCGTACTTCCCTGAATGTCTACCAACAGGGAGAACTGATTTGCTTCTTGTAGAAAAACGAAGGTGCGAAGGCCGGGCGGATTGTAAATGACCCTTCCTGGAAAGCTCGGCAGAATTTCGGCTGGAAAGTCGAATCGCAAATCACTCCTATCGGCAGTCGGATAGTCGTTAGCTGCCGCGCCTTCACCTGCCGCCAATACTGCCGCTGCTGTAGCGCCATTGGTCGGCACTGCTGCCGGTTGCAGCAGCAGACTCGGTCCAAGTAAGGATTGAGCGCGTTCAACCGCCCGCGCCGCATTGACCTTACCGGAACCGAAAAAGCGCGAGCGACCATTAACGAAAGCGCCGCTCAATCCCTGAATATTTGGGTCGTTCGCCAAATCCAGCGTTGTGTCGAGGTCGCGGTCAGCCGTCGCCATCAAAATCTGCATTACCTGTTGCGCTGTCAAATTCGGATTAACAGAGAGCATCAACGCCACAACACCGGTAATCACCGGAGCCGCGCCGCTGGTGCCGCCAAA
>Ga0187894_10001038_pt1 | contig 36882 bp, 32 predicted proteins | sample GBC1701081metaG_FD_136650 | JGI IMG/M metagenome (GOLD analysis project Ga0187894, IMG submission 136650) | White microbial mat communities from a lava cave in the Kipuka Kanohina Cave System on the Island of Hawaii, USA - GBC170108-1 metaG ...
CGGCCCGAGCCGCGCACCTGCGCGTCGATCTTGCGACGCTGGAGCCAATCGGTGAGGTTGAAAGGCACTGGCACGTCCTCCGTGCGGCCGCCCCCATGGTAACTCCAAAAGGGGCGGTCAATAGTCCATTGAGGTGCAATTATGTCGCACGCGCAGCCGTGACGACATACCTGACCGCCGGTAACGGCGCCCCGTACACTCCTACAAGCGTTTACGCAGCCACTTACAGAGAGCCAGCGACTTGAGCCTGATCGACGCCCGGGAGCCCGGCCTTCCGGCCATTCTCCAGACCGACGTCTGCATCGTGGGTGCCGGGGCTGCCGGCATCACCCTCGCGACGAGCCTGATGGGATCGAAGCACGACATCTGCCTGCTGGAGAGCGGCGGGATTGCGCCGGATCCGGAAACCCAGGCGCTTTACGAGCTCGTCAACACCGGCTATTCGCCCCGCCCCGATTACATGGCGCGCGCGCGGTACTGGGGCGGGAGCTGCAACCTCTGGGCCGGCCGAAGCATGCGGCTCATGCCGCTCGATTTCGAGCCGCGCGAGTGGGTGCCGCATAGCGGCTGGCCCCTGTCCTACACGGAAGTCGAAAAATTCTACCCGGCCGCTGAGCGCGTTTTGGGTCTCCCGGATTCCGGAGAACTCCTTGGCCAAGTCGTGCCGGGATGCCAGTCCGAGGACGAACGGCTGCTGTTCCGGGACGGTGCGTTGCAACCCACGTATTCGCTGTGGGCGCGCAAGCCACGGCGCTTCGGTTCTGACTATCGCAGCCGCCTCGGCAAGGCGCGCAACCTGCGCGCTATCCTGAATCTCTCCGCGACCCGGCTGCTCCTCGACCATTCCGGCAACTCGGTCACCGGCATCGAGGCGCGCACGCTGGACGGCGCGCGCCACGAGGTGCGTGCCCGCACGTACGTGCTGGCCTGCGGCGGCATCGAGAATGCGCGCCTCCTGCTCGTATCGCGCGACCATCAGCCGCACGGAATCGGCAACCAGCACGGCCACGTCGGGCGCTACTTCATGGATCACCCGCGTGCGGTGTTCGGCCGCATGCATGTTCCCGAAGGCCGCCGCCTGCCGTTACTGCGCGGGCGGCCGGTTCGCGACGGCAAGCTCCAGCTCGGCATCGGGCTTTCGCCGGATACCCAGCGGCGCGAACGGATGCTCAATCACTACGTCACCTTCGAGGAGCTGACGTCCGGATACACGGAGGCGGGTTACCAGTCCGTCGTGCAGAGCATGAAGGTCGTGCTGCGACGGGGCCACGCAGGCAGCCGCTTCGATCTGCTGCAGCGGCGCGCGGCCGAGCTACCGGAAATGATCTACCTGCTGAGCCCCAAGGAGCTCATGCCGCATGCGGTGTACCGGGCTTATGCGGCCATGCGCGATGCGGTTCCGCGACGGCGCGGGCCGAAGACCTTCGTCGCGGTGTATTTCTGCGAACAACCGCCGATGCCGACCAGCCGGGTCGAGCTGACGGGTCGCCAGGACCGGTTCGGCATGCCGCTGCTGAAGCTGCACTGGGACCTGGACGACGCATTCAACGCTTCGGTACTGCGCATGCAGGAGCTGCTCGCACGCGAGGTCGCGCGCTCCGGCCTGGGTCGCCTCGAGCCTGGATCAGGCGCGCCCGCATTCACCGACGCTTCGCACCACATGGGCACCACGCGGATGAGCGCGTCACCGCGCGATGGCGTGGTGGACACCGACTGCCGGGTGCACGGCGTGCGGAACCTGTTCCTGGCCGGCAGCTCCGTGTTCCCGTGCGCCGGTCACGCCAACCCGACGCTCACGATCGTCGCGCTCGCCTTGCGCCTCGCCGAGGCGATCGACACCGCAGATCGAGGCAGGGCCTGACGTGGAACCGCAGCTTCGCATCGGGGTCGTGGCCGCCTGCCCGTTTCCGCTCGCGCGCGGCACGCCCGTCAGGATCCTGCGCATGGCGGAGGCGCTCGCGGACCGCGGTCACGAAGTCCACGTCGCGACCTATCACCTCGGATCCGGCCCGGTCGCGCCCGCCGTGCGCGTGCACAGGATCCGCGATGTCCCCGCCTACCGGAAGCTCAGTCCCGGGCCTTCCTACCGCAAGCTGGTCCAGGTCGATCCCCTGCTTGCGCGCCTGTTGCGCCAGTTGTTGCGCGAGCTGTCGTTCGACGTGCTCCACGTGCACCACTACGAAGGCGCGATCGTCGGCGCCATGGCGCGGCGCGGTCTCGGCGTGCCGATGGTGTATGACGCCCACACGCTGCTGATGTCCGAGTTGCCGTTCTATCCGCTCGGGCTGCCAGCGGGCGTCAAGCGAGCGTTGGGGGTCTGGCTGGACCGCTCGATTCCCCGGCTGGCGGACCACACGGTTACAGTCACCCAGACGATCCGAGATCGGCTCGTGAACGACGCCGGCATGTCCCCGGAACGGGTCACCGTGATCTCGAACGGCGTGGAGTTCGAGCATTTCGATCCGTCCGCGTACCCGCGCGCGCCGGAAACGCGTCCGCCCACCCTGGTATTCACCGGCAATCTGGCCGAGTACCAGGGCATCGACATGATGCTCAAGGCGTTCGCGCGCGTCGTGCAGCGTGTCCCGGCCGTCCGGCTCATGATCGGCAGCGATTCGACGTTTGCACCGTACGAAGCGCTCGCCGCGCAGCTCGGCATCCGTGACCGGATCGACCTGATCCACGCGCCCGCGTTCGCGGAGCTGCCCGGCCTGCTCGCTCGCGGCGACGTCGCGCTCAATCCTCGTGTCGATTGCGACGGCGTGCCCGTAAAGCTGCTGAACTACATGGCGGCCGCGCGCCCCGTCGTCTCGTTCGATTCGTCTGCCCCGGGCGTCACGCATGGCGACACGGGCTGGCTCGCGCGCAGCGGCGATACCGACGAATTCGCGGACGGCGTGGTCGAGCTTTTGGAGAATCGCCGGAAGGCGGAGTACATCGGGCGCGCGGCACGGGAGTTCGTCGCGCAGAACTACCGCTGGCCCGTGGTCGCGGAACGCTGCGAGGCCCTCTACAATCGGCTGATTGCGGAACGAAAGGGACGCTGATGGACTTGCTTCGCGTCAGTGCGTACGCGCACATCATCCTCTCCATCCTGCTCATGGGTTTTGCGCTGTTCTGGCTTTTCATGGAGGCTGCGCTGCGCAAACGCCATGGCCCGGTCGAAGGGCGCGAGCTCCTCGCCATACTCGCGCGCGCGGCGTGGCCGCCCGGCGGCGTGCCGGAATCGCTGCGCATTCCGCTGCCGTGGCTGAGCCTGCTGGTGATTGCGGCGCTCGTCATGACCGGCATTCCGGGCGCGCTCGCTCGCGGCACGGTCAGTCCGCTGATCGCGATCAAGATCGGCTTGTTCGCCGCGATTCTGTCAGTCCAGTTCCTGATGGCGCGGAACCTGCGTACGCCGCTGGTGCGGATCAACTTCGCGCTGGTCGCGGCCGTAATCGTCGTTTCGTCCTGGGCCATTCGCTGAGGCGGGCATGACTCTCTACAGGATCTGCGTCGGTCTGCATCTGCTCGCGATGGCACTCTGGCTCGGCCACATGTTCGTGTGGTCGATATTCGCCGGCCCGGCCGTCAAGCGCATTGCGCCTCCCGCGACCGGCGAGGCTTTGCGCGCTGCGAGCCTGTCCGGATTCGGCCTCGGCTGGCCCGCGCTCGCGATCCTGGTCGCGACCGGCCTCTACATGCTCGGCTTGCGCGGCATCGAGATCGGGGACCTCGTATCGGGAGACGCGTTTCGAGGCACGCAGGGCACGGCGCTGGCCGTCAAGCTGTCTCTAGTGCTCGCGATGATCGCGTTCCAGGCGCGATTCGGTCATCGACCCGCAGGCGCCTTTGCCCACCTCAACATCTTGGTCGCGCTCACGATCCTCGCGGCTTCCGTCGTGCTCGTCAGGGGCTGGATCTGATGGCGGGAGCGTCCGGCCGCACCATCGTCGTCGGGCTCGAGCTCGGCGATGCGCGTCTCGTGCAGGCCTGGGGCCGCGCCGGCCGATTGCCCGCGATCCGCAAGCTGCTGGATCGAGGCAGCTGGGGCCTGCTCGAATCGACCGCGGATCGCCTGCACATTTCCGCCTGGCCGAGCCTCTATACGGGCGCGCCGGCCGGCGAGCACGGTGTCTACTTCACCTTTCAGCCGGCGCCGGGCCTGCAGGGACACCAGCGCTTTCAGACGGGTCTTTACGGGCGCCCGACGTTCTGGAGCCTGCTCGACGAAGCGGGCCGCAAATGCGCGGTACTCGACCCGCCGTACACGCATCCCGAGGACGGCTACCGATCGGCATTCGTGCACGACTGGGGGTGCTGGGCCCGCTATCTCAAGCCGGGTTCGTCGCCCGATGCCCTCATCGCGCGCCTCAGGAAGCACTGCGGTTCCCATCCCCTCGGGCTCGAAGCAAACGACCTCGGCCTCGCGCCGCTCGATGCCGCGGAGCTGGCGCCGCGCCTCGTCGCATCCACGCGCGCGAAGGGCGCGGCAGCCCGCTGGCTCTGCGACGATCAGGGCGCAGGGATATTCTTCACGGTGTTCGGGGAGACACATGCCGCCGGGCATTACTGCTGGGCGGATGCGCTCGGCGATGCGGACTCGCACCTGAATCGAACGCCGATGCTGGATGTCTACCAGGAAATCGACCGGGCGATCGCGCAAATCTCCGCATCCGCCGGCCCGGACGACACCGTGGTCGTGATATCGGGCGACAGCGTCGCACCGAACCACGCAGGTTGGCACCTCCTGCCCGGCATCCTGGAACGGCTGGGTTTCCTGGCGGGCCCGCAGTCGGGCCCGGACGAGGACGCGAAGCACGGCGGTCCGACCCGGGTGTTCGATCCCGTCAAGGCGGTGAGGGACCTGTTGCCAAAGGACTTTCGCAAGAGCCTCGCGCGCATGCTGCCGACTGCGGTGCGCGACCGCCTTGCAAAGCGTGTCGATGCGGCGAACATCGACTGGTCGCGCACCCGCGCCTATACCTTGCCTACCGACCTCGAGGGCTATATCCGGATCAACCTGCGTGGGCGCGAGCCGCTCGGCATCGTCGAGCCGGGCACGGATTACGCCCGGGTCCTCTCGGACCTCGAGACCGAGCTCACTCGACTGCGCGATCCGCGCACCGGGCGGGCGATCGTACGCGACGTCCTGCGCGTCGACGACGAGTTCCCGGGCGACCGGCGCGGATGGCTGCCGGATCTCGTCGTACGCTGGGACGCCTCCGCGCCGATCGACGCCGCGATGTCCGATCGCGTCGGCACGATCACCCTGCCCTCGCCGGACCCGCGTCCGGGCACGCACGCGGGACCGGGTTTCGTCCTCGCCGCCGGTCCCGGCATCCCTGCGCAGGCGGTGCTGGAAGGCGGAAGCATATTCGACTTTGCACCGACGCTCCTCGCGCGTCTCGGCGTTGCCGTGCCCGCGCACATGCGCGGCCGCGTGTGGAGCGAATGGACAGGTACTCTGGACCGCGCAAGGAGCCGGGCATCATGACCATCAGGATCGTTCAGGTTGGCGCGGGCATCCGCGGCAGGCATTGGGCAGGCTTCGTCCGCCAGCACGCGGATTTTCGCTGTGTCGCGCTCGTGGAACCCGATTCTGCCACGCGCGAAAAGGCCGGTGCGCTGATCGGCGGAGATTGCCGACTGCTGTCCGACCTGTCCGAACTGCCGCGCGGCGACTTCGCGGACGCCGCGCTCGTCGTCAGCCCGTCCGCGACACACGCGGCGACGACGCTCGCCTGTCTCGACGCCGGCCTCGCCGTCATGGTCGAGAAGCCGCTCGCCGTCACCGTGGCCGAAGGGCGCGAGGTCCTTCAGCGCGCGCGCGCGGTCAGCAAGCAGGTGATCGTCGCCGAGAACTACCGGTACTGGCCTGCCGAACGCACGATCCAGCGGCTGCTCCAGGAAAACTTCCTGGGCACGCTCGACAACGCGATCATGATCGACCGGCGTCACCAGCCGAGCCGTACCGAAGGTCCGTGGTTCGGCAAGATCGAGTATCCGCAGCTCCAGGAAATCGCCACCCATCATTTTGACAGCCTGCGTGCGTTTTTCGGGGCGAAGCCCGCCTCGATCCACGTGCGGGTGTGGAATCCGCCGTGGACGGACTACCACCATGGTGCCAACACCGAGGCGCTGGTCGACTTCGGGCACATGCAGGTCCAGTACCTCGGTACGCTCCTGTCGCACCGTTACGAGTTCTCGCTGCGCATCGAGGGCGAGAAAGGCGTGATCTGGACCAACCGCAAGCTCGTCGCCTGGCGACCGGGCGGCAGCCGCTGGTTCCGCCCGGTCCGCAACGACAAGGTACCGGCAGGCGACGAGCGCGCGTATCCCCAGGGCGGAACGACTTCGCTGCTCAACAGCCTGCGCGACGCGGTTACGCAGGGCCGGCGTGCGGACACGCGCGGTGAGGACAACATCTGGACCGTCGCCATGGTCGAGGCAGGCAAGCTGTCGGACCGCGAGCGGCGGACCGTGCCCCTCTCCGAGGTCTACCCGGACCCGATCCCCGATCCGGCGACGAGCTGATGGCGGGTCGCGCAGCGCGCCGTCGCGTCCTGCTCATCGGTCTCGACAGCGCCGACGCAGAGCTCATCGAGCGCTGGAGCGACGACGGCACGATGCCCGTGTTCGCGCGCCTGCGCCGGGAAGCCGCCTGGCGAAGACTCGCCACGACCGCGGAGGTCATGCACGTCTCGGCATGGCCGACGTTGTACACCGGCGTCACGCCCGGTCATCACGGCATGTATCACGCCTTCCAGGTGCGCGGCGGCGTTCACGGCATCCAACGAACCGAGCCGCAGTGGTGCGCGCAGCCGCCGTTCTGGCAGGCGCTGGACTCGGCAGGACGCCGCTGCGTCATCTTCGACGCTTTCATGGATTATCCCCTGCCGGGCTTCAAGGGCAGGCAGATCCTCGAGTACGGCACGTGGACCTGGTTCGGCGAGCCCGGGTCCACGCCGCTTGGCTTGCTCGGCGAGATCCGGCGCCGGTTCGGCGCTTACCCTGCACCCGAGCATGCCGACCAGGTCGAAGTGCCTTCGGACCCGCTGAAGTTTCGCGACCAGCTGGTCGCCGGCGCCAGGGTAAAGGCCGAGATCACGCGTGCACTCATGAAGGAGCAGGACTGGGATTTCCTGTTCGTCACCTTCGGCGAGCCGCACGGCGCCGGGCACTACCTGTGGCATTTCGAGGACACGGCTTACCCGCTGCAGGCTGCCGACGCGTCGCTGCGCGGCAAGCCACTGGTCCGCGACGTCTACGCCGGCGTCGACCGGGCGATCGGCGCCATCCTGGAGGCCGCCGACGACAATACGACCGTTATCGTCACTTCCGGCGACGGCATGGGCCCGAACTATTCCGGCTGTCATTTGATGCCGGAACTTCTGCATCGCATGGACCTGTTCAAGGGCGGCGGCGTCGGCGGCGATGCGAGGAAGGCGCCCAAGTCGGGATTTCTGCAGGCGCTGCGCCAGGCGGTTCCGCTCGGCTTCCGGCAACGCGTCACGCGATGCCTGCCGAAGCCCGTCCGCTACCGGCTCGGCATGAAGTGGGTGAACTCGGCGATCGACTGGCAGCAATCGCAGGTGTATTGCGTGCCCAATTCGAATGAAGGCTACTTCCGCGTCAACCTCGCCGGTCGCGAGCCATCGGGGATCGTGGCGCCCGGAACGCAGTACGACGAGATCCTCGGACGCCTGCTGGAACAACTCCGGGCGCTGCAATCGCCTGCGAACGGCGCGCGTGCGGCTGAGCGCGTGACGCTCATGGACGCGACCTATCGCGGCGCGCGTCGGGCCGACCTGCCCGATGCCGTAATCTCGTGGAATGCCGAAGCGCGCATCGTCGACGCCCTGGACAATCCCTCGTACGGCGCGTTGCGGGGCAAGGCGGGGTACCAGACCTCGCCGTTCTATACGGGCAATCACCGGGCCCTCGCTTTCGCGCTGGTTCGCGCCACGAACTGGAACGGCTTCGCAGACGCGCACCGGCCGGACGTGTTAGACATCGCGCCCACGATCCTGACACTGCTCGGAGTCGACCCTCCGGGCCGCTATGAGGGACGCAGCTGGTATCGAGGTCAGGCCGGAACCGCCTGAGTCCGTTACACTTTCCGGGGGAGAATTCGACGCATGCCCAAGCTCCTGAACTCGCGCCAGATCCTGGTCACGGGCGGCGCCGGCTTCCTTGGATCGCACCTGTGCGACGCGCTCATCGCGCAGGACTATTCGGTCATCTGCCTGGACAACTTCTACACCGGCGACCGGCGAAACGTGAATCACCTGCGCGATCACGCGAACTTCGAGCTGATCCGCCACGACGTTACGTTTCCGATCTACCTCGAGGTTGACCAGATCTACAACCTGGCCTGCGCCGCCTCGCCGATCCACTACCAGTACGATCCGGTGCAGACCACCAAGTCGAGCGTGCACGGCGCGATCAACATGCTTGGTCTCGCCAAGCGCCTGAAGGCCCGCATCCTGCAGGCTTCGACGAGCGAGGTTTACGGCGACCCCGATGTCCATCCGCAGCCGGAGTCGTACTGGGGAAAGGTCAATCCCATCGGCCCGCGGGCGTGCTACGACGAGGGCAAGCGCTGCGCCGAGACGCTGTTCTTCGACTACCACCGCCAGCACCGGCTGCTCATCAAGGTGGCGAGGATCTTCAATACCTACGGGCCGCGCATGCATCCGAACGATGGCCGCGTGGTCTCGAACTTCATTCGCCAGGCGTTGCTCGGCGAGCCGATCACGATTTTCGGCGACGGGCAGCAGACCCGTTCTTTCTGCTACGTGAGCGACCTGATCGACGGGCTGATCAGGCTGATGAAGACGCGGGACGACTTCACCGGACCCGTCAATATCGGCAATCCTCACGAGTTCACCATGGTCGAGCTGGCCGAGCGCGTCCTCAAGCTGACCAACTCGAAGTCGAAGCTGGTCCGCGAGCCGATGCCGGTGGATGACCCGCGCCAGCGAAAGCCGGACATCACGCTCGCCGGCCGTGAGCTGGATTGGGAGCCCAAGGTGCAGCTCGAGGAGGGGCTCAAGAAGACGATCGAGTACTTCGACGAGTTCCTGAAGCGGGAGCCGAGGCCGTAAAGCCCACGCTCTGCATCCTCAACTACAACGGCGAGTCGATCCTGCCGACTTCGCTCGAGGCCGCGTGCGCGATCGCGGACCGGTTCGACGAAATCGTGGTGCTCGACAATGGTTCGCAGGACGGCAGCCTGGCGCTGATCCGCCGCGACTATCCGCGCGTGCGGATTCTCGAGATCGGCAGCAACCTCGGCGCCGCCGGCGGACGCAATGCGGGTTTGCGCGCGGTGTCGCAGGACCTCATCCTGCTGATGGACAATGACGTCGCGCTGACCGCTGAATGCGTCGATTGCCTGGTCGCCGCGCTCGCATCCCGTCACGACGCGTCGATCTCGGTGCCGGCCGTGATCTACGGTCATCGGCGCGACGTCGTGCAGTACTGCGGCGCGCGTTGCCACTACCTGGGCCAGCAGATCCTCGACAACGAGGACCAGCCCGTGGACCGGCTGGCGAAAGAGACGTTCTACACGGACTCGCTCGTCTCGTGCTGCCTGTTGCTGGATCGGTCGCGCATACCGAATGGCGAGCTCTTCGACGACTCGTACTTCATCTACTTCGAGGATCACGAATACGGCGTGCGCGTGAGGGCACTCGGCTCGAACCTCCTTGCCGTCCCCTCGGCGCAGTGCTACCACGGCAAGGGCACCGAGGGGCTGTCCATCCGCCAGCTCGGAAGCTACTCGAGCCGCCGCGTCTTCTACCTGCTGCGCAACCGCTGGCTGTTCCTGCTGAAGATCTACTCGATTCGCAGCCTGCTCCTTCTGCTGCCGATGTTCCTGGCCTATGAAGTTGCCCAGTTCGCAGCCGTCGTGAAGAAGGGCTGGATCCGCGAGTGGTGGCGGTCGGTGACCTGGGTGCTCGGCAACTTCGGCGCAATCCTGCGCGAGCGGCGCCGGTTCCAGCGCTTGCGCAAGCGACATGACGGGGATCTCGTCACCGGCGGCCGCCTGCCGTTTCGCCCGGAGTTGACGGCCGGGTCCATGGAACGCGGGGCGCTGCGGTTCCTCGGCGGCCTGTCGCGCGGTTATTGGACGCTGGTCGCGCCGCTCATCAAGCGGGACCGGCGAACCGCCCTGTGAGCGCTGACAGGCGGCTGCGCATCTGCTATGTCGCGCCGGGCCAGGACCTGGTTTCGACCATGGGCCCGACCCGCAACGTCCTGAATCTCGCGCGCGCCCTGCAGTCCTGGGCAGACGTCACGGTTGCATTTCGCCGCGTCGTCGACCCGCCGCCGGCGGACATCCAGGTACGGGAGATCGAACCGCTGGCTCGCAGTGGCCGGGCCGACGATGCCGCAACGTCTGGCATGGGGTACCTGCAATTCCTCGACTACTGGCGCGCGGTCCGGCGCTTTGCACGGGAGGAGCTGCGCGACTACGACATCGTGCTCGAGAAGAGCTGGCTCCTGTCCGGCGACGTCGCGGCCATTTGTGCGGCCCGCGGGCAGCTCGGCGTGCCGGTGGAGAACATCGTACAGAACCCGGCACATGCCGCCCGCAACCAGTGGACCAAGCGCGTCCGCCTCGAACTCGGCGCGTGGGTTGCGCGGCGCAACATGGCGCGGGTCCCGCTCGTGATCGCGGAGACCGAATTCCTCAAGCGCGAAATCGAGCGACATTGGCTGGTGCCCGCCGGGCGGATCGCGGTCGTGACCTTGGGCGTCGACAAGAGCCTGTTTCGCCCGCTCGACCAGGCCGCGGCACGGGCTCGCCTGGGCCTGCCGGCAGGCGCGACGATCTTGACGTACGTCGGCGTGCTCGACTGGACGCACAACCTCGAGCCGGCCATCCGCACGTTGATGGCCGTTCGTCCGCCTCAGGTCGAGCTCCACATCGTCGGGGACGGCGCGCGCCGCGCCGATTACGAGGCGATGACGCACGGATTCCCGGCGGTGCGCTTTCACGGCAAGCTCCCGCATGACGAGGTGCCCTGGCACATCGCCGCCTCGGATCTGTGCCTCGCACCCTACGATGCCGCGGCATTCGCTTCCGGCGAGCTCGGCTACTCGACCATGAAGATTCCCGAATATCTGAGCGTTGGCCGCGCCGTCGTCAGCGTGCCGAGCGGACGCATACGCTCCCTGGTGGCGGACAGCAGCAGCGGATTCCTGTTCGCCAACGAAACGGATCGCTGGCGGGAGTTTCTCGCCGCACTGCCTGCTCGTGATCGTCTGGCACGCATGGGCGAAGCTGCGGCCGCAACGCCCCAGCCTGACTGGGCCGCAACCGCCCGCGCCTACCTTGACGCCTGCCACGTGGCCATGCGCGACCGGGCAACGGGTAGGGACGGCTGAGCACCCCATCGATGCCGGACTTTCTCTGGGGCGCGGCGACTGCGGCACATCAGGTCGAGGGCGGCAACCGCTGGAACGACTGGTGGGCGCTCGAAGAATCCGGCCGCCTGCCGCATCGCTCCGGCGAAGCATGCCGCCACTACGAGCTGTTCGAAAGCGATTTCGACCTGGCACGTTCGCTGGGGCACAACGCGCATCGACTGTCGATCGAGTGGAGCCGCATCGAGCCGGAAGAAGGCCGCTGGAGCGAGGAGACGCTCGCCCACTACGTCGCGGTCATCGCCGCCCTGCGCCGTCGTGGCCTGGAGCCGCTCGTGACGCTGCAGCATTTCACGCTTCCGGCCTGGCTCGCACGACGCGGCGGCTGGCTCGCAGCGGACGCCTTGCCGCGATTCGCGCGCTATGTCGAAGTCGTTTCGGCGGCCCTCACCCGCGAGGTCCGTTACTGGATTACCGTCAACGAGCCGGCCGTCTATGCAAAGCACGCTTTCGTCACCTGCGACTGGCCACCCTGCGGCAAGAAGAGCTGGATCTCTGCCGTGCGTGTGTTGCGCGTACTCGGCCGCGCACATGTTTGCGCCTACGCGATCCTGCACCAGCACCGCTGCGACGCCATGGTCGGCCTCGCCCACAGCGCGCCCCATATCGTCCCTTGCAACGCCGCGAGCGTCCGTGACCGCATGGCGGCGCGCCTGCGCGACCGGGCACTGAACGACATTCCGTTCCGCCTCTTCGGCTGCCCTGCCCGGAACGTTCTGGACTTCATCGGCGTCAACTACTACGCCCGGCAGGTCGTCCGTGCGAACGGGTTTTCGGCTTTCGGGGTCGAGTGCACCGCGGATCACCATGAAGCGACTCGCCATTTCAGCAAGCTCGGCTGGGAGGTGTTCCCACCGGGTCTCGCACAAACCCTGCGCAATTTTGCCCGAATGGGACTGCCGCTTCTGGTGACGGAGAACGGCATCGCAACGGACGACGAGGCCGAAAGGATCCAGTTCCTGCGAGACCACGTCGCAAGCCTGCGGCAAGCCCGCGATGCGGGACTCGACGTGCGCGGCTATTTTTGGTGGACGCTCATGGACAACTACGAGTGGACCGCGGGGCGCGAAGCACGCTTTGGGCTCTGCGAAACCGACTATGCGACGCAGTCACGCCGGCCACGGGCCGCAGCCTTCGAGTTCCGATGGTTGATCGGCACCCGTGGGGCCGGCGGTGATGGGCAGTAGATCCCAATATTTACAGGAACTTACAAATACTTTGTCATAAAGTACTATTGTCGGAATGCCGCCAGATCAGTGACACTGACTGCAACTGTCAGGAAAGGAAGCGCGCGTGAGTAGTCCCGAAGGCTCGGCCCGGAAAAGCCGGCGAGAATTGGTTGAGCGCCTCGTATTCATCGCTGCCGCGATCTTCCTGCTGTTCGTCGGAGGCATGCTCGTGGCGCGGCTTGGCTGGTTCCCGTATCCCATCGTTGACGACGCGGTGACCGCGGCGCGCGCCTCGCTCATCCAGCTGGGATGGGCGCGCGACACGGAAGTGGGCGCCACGGGCGCCGATGGCGAGCGAAGCGATGCGCGCGGCGGCGTCACGGTTCACGATTCCGCACTGGCCATGGACGGCTATACCGTCTACAGCGCCGGCAATGACGCGTCCGCATATCTCATCGACATGGGCGGCCGTGTCCTGCATCGCTGGACGGTGTCGATGGAAGCCCTGCGCGCCGAGTTCGGCGAGGAACGCGTTCCTGACGGGCGCATCGGGATACGGTCGTTCTATCTCTATCCGAATGGCGACCTGCTCGCCGTCATGCATCGCCACCAGTTCACGCCCTACGGGTTTGGAATCCTGAAGCTCGACAAGGACTCTCGCGTACTCTGGGCCAACTTCGAGTATGCCCACCACGACGTCACCGTCGGCGAGGACGGACGTATCTACACGATCAGCCACGCGATACGGGAGTCGGCGGTTCCGGGCTTCGGCCAGATCAAGGCGCCTTTTCTCGAAGATTTCGTGCTCGTATTGTCCGCGGACGGACAGGTGGTCAAGCGTCTTTCGACGATGGATGCATTCGTCGGCACGCCATTCGCGAATGCTTTGAAGCAGCTGATCAAGACCCGGGACTGGAAGGGCGACTACTTTCACGTCAACGCCATTGAACCCTATGACAGCCGCAATCCGATCGCAGTCCTCGGCAAGAACCAGGTGCTGATCTCGGTTCGCAACATGGACTCGCTGGCCACCCTGGATTTGGAAAGCGGAAAGATCGCCTGGATGCTCCAGGGAATCTGGCAGAAGCAGCATGACCCGGACATCGCCGGCGGCCGCATCCTGCTGTTCGACAACCGCGGCGACTTTTCCCGCGCAGGCCACTCGCGAGTGCTCGAATTGGATCCGCTGACGCAGCAGGTCACCTGGCAAGCGAGTGTTGGGGAAGGCTACGACATTTACTCGGGCTGGGGAGGCAATCAGCAGGTCCTCGCGAACGGCAACGTCTTGATCACCGTGTCGGCGCCGGGACGATTGCTGGAACTGACGCGAGATGGCAAGGTTGCCTGGGAGTACCTCAGCACGACGCGTAACGAAGAAGGCAATTTCGCCGCGTCGTTTCTGGAAGGGCGCCGGTATGCTCCGTCAGAGATCGACTTCAAGTTCAGTGGGCCGGGTGAGTCGCAGGTGAACCGATGAAACTGAATCGAAATCACATATCGCTCGCGCTCGGCACTGCCGCCGTTCTTGCCACGATGCCGGCTCAGGCTTACGTGGGACCCGGGGCGGGCATCACGCTCATCGGGGCACTCATCGGCCTGCTATCGGCCGTGTTCCTGGCCCTGTGGGCGGTTTTACGCTGGCCATTCCGCCGATTGATGGCACGCCGCAAAGCTGCGCGTGAAGCCAGGGACGGCACCGGGAAGCCCTCCGAGCCGGGACAGCAATAACTTGCCGGGGTCGGACGCTTCGCTGTTCGGCCTCGCGATACCCGCCTTCGCTGCCGTCGACGGGATGATGGCGACGGCGATCGGACCACTGGCCCGAGTCATCGTCTGGGGCGGCCTCATGGCCGTTCTGACCATGTTCCTTTACCGGCTGATTTCGCCCCAACAGCGCTTGACCGTGCTGCGGACCCAGGCGGCGGCGGCGCGTCAGCGAATCGCCGCCTTCGACGGTGAGCTCGAGGGCCTGTGGCCGCTGGTCTCAGAATCGCTCACGCTGTCGTTCCGGCAGATCGGGACGATTCTCGGTCCTGGCCTCCTTGCCTCCTTGCCGCTCGTGACGTGTCTCGTCTGGCTGGACTCGGCCTTTGGCTATCGCACGCCGGATCCGGAACAGCCAGTCCGTGTGGAAGCCATGCCGGCGGGCGAAGTAGTCCAGGCTAATCCTTCCGGCGCCCTCACGGCCGAAGACAGGGACTGGAACCTGCGCTGGCCGCGGCCCGGCGAGGAAGTGCAGTTGCGGGATGGGCAGGGAACCACCCTGATCGTTCTGGGAGACGCACCGGGAAGCAAGCTAGTCGAACGCCGCCGGTGGTGGAACCTCCTGATCGGAAATCCCATGGGCTATCTGCCCGAGAACTCCCGCGTCGACCGACTCACCTTCGGATTCGTGCCGTTGCAGCTCCATGGGGTCGGCCCGCCCTGGTTGCGAAGCTGGGTTGCGCCTTTCTTCATCAGCCTGATTGTGTTGTCGATCCTCATCAAGATCGTGTTTCGCATTGAGTAGTTCGGCGCCTCGTGCACCCACCGCGGACCGGTTTGCGATTTCCGCCGGCACGCGCCTGTTTACCAGGCTGTGTCACAGCTATCCCGGCCTTTGGGACCGCCTGGAGCGCCTGGAAACGGCCAGCCTGGGCGACCGGCTGAACGGCATCGAAATCGACAAGCCCGTCTACGTCACGGGTCTTGCGAGGTCGGGCACGACCATCCTGCTCGAGCTGATGGCCGGACTGGCGGAAGTCGCCACGCATCGCTACCGCGATTTCCCGCCGGTCTGGACGCCTTACCTCTGGAATCGGTTTCTCGAGCTCGTGCCCCGGCCCGCGGCGCAGCCGCATGAGCGACCGCATGCCGATGGGATCGAAATCACGCCCGAGAGCCCGGAAGCCATGGAGGAAACCCTCTGGATGCGCTTCTTTCCGGCGTCGCACGACCCACGCAGGTCGAATGTCCTCGACCGGGATACGCAGAACGACGCATTTGCGGAGTTCTACCGTAGGCACATCCGCAAGCTCCTGCTCGTGCGGTCACGCGCACGCTACGTCGCAAAGGGAAACTACAATATCGCCCGGCTCGGGTACCTTCACGAATTGTTTCCGGACGCGCGATTCGTGGTCCCCGTGCGGCATCCGGTCCGCCACATCGCCTCGCTCATGCGCCAGCACCGGCAATTCTCGGAAGGCCAGCACGCCCACCCGGCATCGCGCGACTACCTCCGGGCAGTCGGGCATTTCGAATTCGGCCTCGACCGCGCGCCGATCAACATGGGGGGAACACCCGCCATCCCGGAAGTCCTTGCGCACTGGCAGTCCGGCGACGAAGCCGCCGGCTGGGCGGCCTGCTGGTCGCATCTATACGGCGCCCTGCTCGATCAGCTCGAGCGCGACGACCGCTTGCGCCAGGCGGTGCTTCTCGTGCGCTACGAGGACCTCAATGTCCGCCCGGAAGACGAACTGCGGCGCATCCTGGACCACTGTAGCCTGCACGCCGATCGCTCCCGGCTCGCGGAGATGGCCGCCCGCCTGCGCGAGCCCGACTATTACCAGCGCCCCTTTGAACCCGCGGATGAACGACGCATCGTGCAGGCAACGGCCGGCACGATGAGCCGATATGGTTACGAGGTCGGGAAGCCTTAGGCTGTCCCAGGGGCCCTGAAATTGCGCCATGGCAAGGGGCGCTCCAGGAGCGCCGACAGCCTGGCAACGTCGGCCCGGTAATAATCCGTCAGGAACTCGCGCGACTCGGCATCCATGGCCGGCTTGGCCGCCTTGCGCACGAGGAACTTCTCGCGGACCCAGCGCCGTGCCCCCTGCGGAATCAAGGCCTCCGACAAGCGGGACACCGTGCGGTTGCCGAACAGGTAGCGAACCAGCGGCCCGCGGACTTCCGCAAACGGGCGGTAGGCAGGCGCCTTGAAGTCGCGAAAATCGTGGTCGATGCCGAGGAACTGCGTGATGCGGCGCAGGCCTCCCGGTACGTCCTTCATGAATTCCTCGAAAATCACCACGTGCACCCGCTCGCCGCCAAAGACGTCAAGGTGGCGCCGGACCTGCTCGAAATAAAGCCCGACGTCCGGCCTCAACAGGATGATGTTGCGCCGCTCCTGCAAACGCAGGCCGCGTTTCAGCTCCTCGGCAAATGATCCTTCGACCAGGCTGTTGTTCCGCAGCATCAAATAATGTGAGAACGCGCGCTCGACGGGATCGCGCACGCTGATCAGCACGCGGCAGGACGGCGCGAATCGTTGCATCAGCGCCGGTGCCTCCGGATCCGCCAGGTAAGTCGGGCTGGCTTCGCCGACGATCCTGGCGTCGCCCGCGGCCGCGAACAGTCGCAAGTAGCTTTCGGTGTCGCGGATCGGGCGCACGGGATGGTCATCCGGGACAACGACATGCGAAAAGAAGTTGGGTTCCTTGATCCTCGACATGAAGATGCCGGGCACCGATTGCAGGTACGCATGCAGCGAGGAAGTGCCGGCCTTGGGGGCGCCGGCGATGAAGAAGTTCGGGCGAATCGGCGTGCTCACCGGTACATCGACGCCGGGTGCCGGCACAGCATCAGCGGACAGTTTCGCGAGCAATCCGGCGCCATGGCGAATGGCGCCGCGCCAGGAGTGTCCACGACCTCATATCGCGTCACGCTGACGGCTCCGTAATCTCGTTCCGGTTGATCGCTTTCCCAAGGCACGCTGCCAACCGGCGTGAGACGCAGCGCAATGCCATCCATGACGCCCGAGTACGGCGAATCGAGTGCGAGATGCGAGCTGATTCGACCCGACGGCCGCGTGATCATCATACCGGCACGATTTTTCTGCAGGAAGCTCCGGATTTCCTCCGTCGTGACGTGCCAGTTGGCCACAGTGGCATCGCGACAGATGGCCTCCGGGTGCAGCCCGGTCTGCCAGGCCACGTAAACCGTGGAACGCGGCCCAAAATTGTCCGCAATCAGGGCATCCCTGCCCGGAGTCAATGCGGCCTCCTGGAGCAAGGCCTGCAGCTGCCGGACGCTGGCCTCGTCCGCCACGGTCGGTACCGCTTCCGCGCTCAGCGATTTTCCGCCCGGCAAACGCTCGATGAGGGAACCCGACATGAACAGGCACATGGCTGCCAGCAAGGCACCTGCACCCGCCATGCAGCCCCTGCGACTCCAGCGCTCGATGCCGAGCCTCTGCAGCGCCAGCGCCGCGAATGGAATCAACAGGAGGCCGAACGTGGTGGAATAGCTGTTCTTGGTCGGCAAGGAACTGCGGAACGCGAAGTATGCGAACACGGCAAAGAGCGCCATGGGCGGAATCAGCCAAGCGGATTCCGCTCTCTTCGATCTCAGCGACTCGATGACGCCAACCGCGACCATCAACGCGACCGGCACGGTCATTTCCACGCCCGTGGCCGCTATGAGCCTGGCAACGCGCCCAAGCCCGGCAACGAGTTGCGTTTCGGGCGCATGGGCCGTGGCATCTTCGACATAGCTGGACGTCGTGGTAATGCTGAACAGCAAGTTTCCGAATTCGAGGTAGCTGCCGATCATCCAGATGACCGGATGAATCATCGCCGTAGCCAGGAATGCGGCCGCTCGCCCGGGATGGCTGATGAGCAGCAGCGCCAGGAATGGCATCAGGATCCACGCCTCATACCGCAGCATCGAGGCAAGCGTGATTGCAAGTCCGGCGAAGACCGCATGACGCATTTCGCCATCGGCTCGCCAGGCGCGCACGAGCGCGATCAGGCCGATTCCGAACAGCAGCAGAAAGGGCGTCTCGACGCGTGCTCCGAGGCTTACGGCGATTGCCGCGGGATAGAAGGCGAACACCAGTCCGGCTGCAGTCGCCGATCGATGACTGCCAAACAACTCGTACGTCAACCGATAAACGACGACCGGCACCAGCGCCCCGATGCAGGCGTGCATCACCATCGGGGCCCACACCGGGTCCGGCCAGAATCGCAGCACCGTGCCGATCAGGTAGAAGTGCAGCGGTCCCCAGAGGCCGTTCGTGATCCAGTGAGGATCGTCGGCCCAACGCCAGCCCAGCCAGATGCGCGTCGCCGAATCGTTGGCATCGAGTGACGCATAGGGCAGCAAAACGAACCGGACGAGCAGCGCAACCGCCACCAGGGCCAGGTCAATTCGCCATCGCGTCTGCAGAGCGGCCGCCTGCTTCATTCGCCTCATGACCGACCGGACGCGCCCGCGATATGTTCGGCGACCACATCCGTGCCCTGCCCCATCAGGAACTGCCGGCCCCAGATTTCCAGGCCGATGAGGCTGAACATGCCGTCGGTGCGCTGGCGTTCGCGCTCGATCATGCGCTCGATGCCACGTCTGCTGAAGCCCAGCACCTGCTCGCAGAATCCGCCACGGAAAAACCAGGGCGCCGCAATGGGCGCGATGTACTCGCCGAGTGGCAGCGGGAAACCCATTTTCCGCCGCCGGACCATCTCGCGCGGCATGTGTTTTTGGGCGATCTGCTTGAGGGTCCACTTGCCGGTGTAGCGGCCGCTCCGCCACTTGAGCGGCAAATTGATCGCCGTATGCGCCAGGCGATGGTCGAGGAATGGCACCCGCGCCTCGATGGATGCGCCCATCGAGGTCCGGTCGAGCCTGCGCAGCAGGGGCGCGAGAAAGTCGCTGAGATCAGCGAGCATGGTCGCGGCGACTTCCTTTGCCATTTCGTCGCCCAGGAATCCATACGCTTCCTGACAGCGCTCCTGGAGATCTGCGCGCATGAAGCGGTCCAGCACCATGACCGTCGTCGGCAGCAGGTACCGGAACCGGTGCGCGCTTGCGGGAAGGCCGGCGTGCCGGTAGACCGCCAGTTCCAGGTACTTCTGGGCAACCCCCGGCAGGAGCCGGATCAGCGGCAGCAGGAGCTGCAATCGCCTGCGCCGGCGGTAGTTCCAGTCGTAGCCGCCGAACAGCTCGTCGGCACCTTCCCCGGTCAGGACGACGATGGTGCCATGCTTGCGCGCCAGCTTGCTGACAAGGTAGTAAGCGACCGAATTCGCGAAGCTGAGGGGCATGTCCTCGAGCCACGTGACGTGCGCAAGACTCGCGCGGAAGTTATCGGCCTGCAGGTCCAGGACGTGCAACGGAATTCGCAGGCGCTCGGCCAGGACCTGCGCATAACGCCGCTCGTCGTACCGGGGCTGGCCGGCGACCGAGACGTGAAACGCCGAAAGCTTGTTGGAGTGCCTCGCAGCAAGCGCGGTGACGAGACTCGAATCGAGTCCTCCGGACAAAAGCGTGCCCACGGGCACGTCGCTCACCAGGCGAAGGCGGACGGCATCCTCGAGCTGGCGCTCGATGCGATCGCAGATATCCCGTTCAGAGCATGCCGCCAACGCGCCGTGCTCGACTTCATCGACGTGCTCGATCGGGTTGTACCAGGCCTCTATCCGGGTCTTGTCGCCCTGGATGTAAACCAGATGTCCCGGCAGGACTTTCTTGATGCCGTCGATGAGCGTCTCTTCGTTCAGTCCGTCGACGTTCCGGTACAGCCACCACTCAGCGAGCGACTGCTGGTCGAGCGCGTTGTTCCCGCGCGCCTGCATCAGCGCCTTGATCTCCGACGCGAAAGCGATGCGGCCCGAATCGCGGGTCCAGTAGATGGGCTTCACGCCGAAACGATCGCGCCCGAGCACGATTTCTCCCGCCTGCCGGTCGTAAATCGCAAACGCAAACATGCCGACGAAGCGCTCGAGCCCCTGCTTGCCCCAGGCGATCCAGGCCTGCAGCAGCACTTCGGTGTCCGTGTGAGAGCGAAATCGCACGCCGAGCTGCTCGAGCTCGCTGCGCACGTCCGCGAAGTTGTAGGCTTCGCCGTTGTAGGCGATCCACCACCTCCCGCTCGGATCGCTCATCGGCATGTGCCCGGCGGCCGAGAGGTCGATGATCGCGAGGCGTCGCGATCCCAGGCAGGCGGCCCCGATCGACTGGACGCCGGAATCGTCCGGGCCACGGTAGGCGATGAGGTCGCACATGGCGCGGACGATGCGCTCGTCTTCCGCGTCCGCGGGCGAGCCGTCGACTCGAACCAGGCCGGCAAGACCGCACATTCAATTAAGCCCGGTCATCGCGCGGGCTTCGGAGGCAGGTACCTGACATGGAACTCATTGTAACCGTGATAAAATCCGGCCTCCTCGTGCAAGGAACGCGTACCGGTGACCCGTCTCTCATTTTTACATTATTCACCCTCGGTATAGTCGCCGCTTGAGCACGACCGTCGCAACACCCGAGCTATCCGTCATCGTTCCCTTCTATAACGAAGAGGACAACGTGACGCGCATGCACGCCGCGATCGTGGGGGCGCTCGAACCGCTCGGCCTGCCTTTCGAGATCGTGTGCGTGGACGACGGCAGCCGCGATCGTACGCTCGAGCTCGCCACCGAAATTGCGCGCGGCGACCCGCGCGTGCGTATCGTGAAATTTCGCCGGAATTACGGCCAGACGCCGGCCATGGCCGCTGGCATCGAGCAGGCGCGCGGCAAGGTGCTGGTGACGATGGACGGGGACCTGCAGAACGACCCGGCCGACATCGGCAGCTTTCTGGCCAAGATCGGCGAGGGCTATGACATCGTCGTGGGCTGGCGCTTCAACCGGCAGGACAAGCTGGTCTCGCGCAAGATTCCGTCGAAGATCGCCAACTGGCTCATCGGCAGGGTCACCGGGGTGCCGATCAAGGACAATGGCTGCTCGCTCAAGGCCTACCGCGCGGACCTGATCAAGCAGATCCCGCTGTACTCGGAGATGCACCGGTTCATTCCGGCGATGGCCTCGATCGCCGGACCGCGGATCGCCGAGATCAAGGTGCGCCACCATGCGCGTCAGTTCGGCCAGTCGAAGTACGGTCTGTCCCGCGTCTACAAGGTGCTGCTCGATCTCATGGTCATCAAGACGGTGGCGTCTTTCACGTCACGGCCGCTGGTCTGGTTCTGTCTGCTCGCCATGCCGCTGCTCGCGACTGGCCTGTTCGCCATCGGCTGGTCGCTCAAAAGCTGGTTCGAGACGCAGGGAATCATGCCACTGCCGATCGCCGGCTCCGGCGTGATCCTGGTCTTCGGTGCGCTGATCATGATCTGCAGCGGCGTGCTGGGCGAGCTGATCTACAAGCTGGGCGATCTGCGCGAGCGGCAGTTCTCGCGCCTGACAGAGACCATTTGGGGCAGCAGTCGTGGCTGATTCAAAGCTACAGTCCGGCCCCGCGGTGTCGGTGATCATCCCGGTGGGCGAGCGTCATGGCGATGCGGTGAAGCTGCACGCGGAGTACCGTGCGGGCCTCGCGGCGTTGGGACAGTCCTGCGAAATCATCTACGTGCTGGACGGCCCACGCCGCGAGTTCGCGGAGGGGCTGCGCCAGCTCATCGAGCGCGGAGAGCGCTTCACGGTCATCTCGCTCACTCGAACTTTCGGCGAGGCGACGGCGCTGATGGCGGGCTTCGAGCACTCGACCGGCGAAACCATCGTCACCCTGCCCGCCTACCCGCAAATCGCCGGCTCGGAAGTCCGGAAGCTGGTGGCGGCCAGCGCTGACTGCGACATCGTGGTAGGCCGCCGCTGGCCCCGCGTGGGCGGCGTCTTCGAGCGCATGCGGCGCTCGCTGTTCCACCGGCTGCTCGGATGGATCACGGGCGTGCGTCTCAACGACCTCGGCTGCGGCGCACGCGCATTCCCGCGGCGCGTGCTGGAGGAAATCCAGCTTTACGGCGACCAGCACCGCTTCCTTGCGGTGCTTGCCGAGCGCCAGGGATTCTCGGTGCGCGAAATTGACCTCGCCCAGTCGCCCGAAGACCGCTTCGGCGGCCTCTACGGGCCTCGCGATTACGCGCGGGGGCTCCTGGACATCTTCACCATCTTCTTCCTGGTACGGTTCACGAAGAAGCCGCTGCGGTTTTTCGGCATGGTGGGCCTGACCATCTTCGCCGTCGGTTCGTTGCTCGTGCTTTGGCTGATCGCGGACAAGCTGATAACTGGCCAGGGACTCGCAAGCCGGCCTGCATTGCTCCTCTCGACGTTGCTCGTCGTGCTCGGCCTGCAGTTGTTCGCACTCGGCCTGCTGGGCGAGCTGATCATCTTCACGCACGCGCGCACGATCAAGGATTACCAGATCGAAAGAGTGATCCAGTTCCGCACGAGGGAAGACGCCGCGCGGCTGACGCAGGCGGGCTAGAGACTTGCGCTCGTTCCGAGGCGCTTCGGCTGGTAGCGGATGCCAAGGAAGAATCGGTTTGACGTCGCGTCCGTCGGGTCATCCTCGTACTCGCGCCAAGTATATTCGTAACCGCCAAACAGGCTGATGTCCTGGCGGAAGCGCCACTCGTATTGAATTCTGGCGTTCAGATACTCACGCTTCTCGAAATCGTCAGCTTCCGCGGCTTTCTCGTCGAAAACGACACGCGAAGTCAGGCGCAGGTTCGAACGCTCGCTGAGCAGTCGCAGCACGTCGAATCGGAGCTGGTCGCGGTTGACCATGCGGCCCGAGGCGCTCGGGTCCAGGTAGTGGTTATAGTCGAGAAACAGCTCCGTCACTTCGAACTTCCACTTTATCCCTGCCCCGCCGCTGAAGCCTGTCTCCCAGTCCGCTCCGGGTTCGTCGATCTTGACGCGGTCCGCGCCACCACGGAAGTAGTACTGGGACGTTTCCGAGAGCGCGTTCGACCACTGGGCGGTCAGGAATTGCGAGTCGGAGTCGAGGCCGTCTTCCGGCTCGTACATCGACGCGCCTGCGAGCACCGAGATCGAGGACGTCGGGGAAGTCTGGAACTCGAGTCCCGTTGCAACTCCCGTGTCCTCGAAGTTTTGACGGTCGTTTTGCACCTGATCGTCGAATTCCACGTTCTTGTACCGACCTTCCAGCAGGAGCGCGGTTCGTTCCGTCAGTGCGAAGTCGAAACGAGGCCGGAACAACGTGGAATATTGTTCCGTCTCCTCACCTGTTCGCCCGGAGCCAGTGCCTGGATCCGGCTCACCGAGACCTCCGCCATCGTCGTCCAGGAACGAGCGGCCGAGGATCGTGCGCACGGAGAACGAGCCGTCCACGCGCGCATTCCACCGCTCGCCTTCATAAAGCCAGTCCCCTTTGATCTCGCCCATTTGCCGCTCTTCGTCCCGGTCGTCCGGGTAGAACGACGTCTTGACCCGCGGCGTGACGAGAAAGTCGCTGCGCGGAGTCCGCGCCCGCATGCCGAGCGACACATCGATCGCGGCGCCCTGGACTGAAATCTCCTCGCCTCGCACGCTTGTCAGGCGGTTGTTGTCGTCCGTCTCGAACTGGGCCAAAACCCTCGGGTCAAAAGTCCAGTCCGCATCCGCGCTCGCAGCGCCCCCATAACTGGCGAGAACTGCCGCCAAGACAGGTCTGATGCGCATGTGTGACCTCCTGAATGTCACGGGACGACGACGATGTCGCCGCTCCGAAGTTCAAAGTTCTGCTTGAGGTCCTTGCCCTTGGCCACGGCGTTGAAGTCGAACTCGAGGGCTTCCTGCTGTGCGCCGGTGCGTCGGATCACCGTGATACTGCCGAGCGAGGCGAACGGCGTCGTACCGCCCGCCATGGCCAGCGCCTGCATGACGTCCACGCGCGGATTCACGACGAACTCGCCGGGCTTGTTCACCTGCCCGATCACATAGACCTTGTTTCCGCGGATCTCGCGCACGGCGACCGTCACGACCGGATCCGAGATGTAGCGCGCGAGGCGTTCGGTCAGGATCTTCTGCAGGTCATCGACCGTTTTGTTGCGAGCATCGACGAGGCCCACCAGCGGGAATGCAAAGGCTCCGTCCGGCGTCACCAGCACGTCGCCCTGCAGCGCTTCTTCCTTCCAGACGGACACGGCGAGAATGTCGCCTGGCTTGACGGTGTATCCCGCCTCTTGGGCGTGACCGGGCAGCGCGACGAACAGGAATGGGAATGTCACAAGAAGTCCGGACCAACGCTTGTTCACCGCCCTATCTCCTTGATTCGCCTGTCTGGCTCCCCATAGCCGGTCGCATAATATCGCAAGGGGCATCTCACCGCTGTCGGGCTTTGTCCGGCCCGTAACAGGTACTCTGCTGGCAGGCATGCAACAGATTCCGCGGTAGTGACGTGAACGCCCGCGAATGGCGGCCGGATTCGCCATAACGCGACCCGCTCGCATGCGCCTGCAGGCGGTTATGTCGTAGTATGTCCGGACGCCGCTAGGGGCGATTGGCGATACGGAATTCACCGATTTCCGGGGGCATGCGAGGTTGCGGGCTTGAGGACTGACGAGCGCTCCTTTTCCGACTACGTAGCAATGATCAAGCGTCGGAGGAAGCTCTCCGCGGCTGCGGGCAGCTTCATACTTCTCGCCTTCGTTCTGTACGCTTATACCCAGACGCCAATCTACGAAGCGGTGGCGATCATGGACGTCGAGCGGCCGGTGATCCCGGACGCCACGGTCGCCGCTTTCCCGGACCAGCAGTTGGTTCCCGTGACGCAACGCGTCTTGTCACCGGACAATGTCAAGGCGGTCATCGAGAAACTGGACCTGTACGGCCCGCGGGACGCTAAGCCAATAGAAGACCTGATCACCAAGTTTCGCGGCGACACGCTGGTCGCGCCTTCCGTGACCAGCGAACCGACGGCTGCCGGAAAAGGCATTGTCGTCACGTACGCCTACGCCATTTCCTTCCGCTACTACGACGCTGCCAAGTCGAGCCTCGTCGCGAACGAGCTCGCCAATCTGCACGTCATTGAGAATGCCGCGCTTCGTACAGGCACGGCAGCACGGACGACGGCGTTCCTCCAGGCTGAGGCGGACAAGGTTTCCAAGCAGATCGCGGAAGTGCAGGTCAAGATCGCGGCCCTCCTCAGTCAGGGCGGCGGCGTCATCGCCTCCGAAGATCCGATGGTCGCAGCCCAGCGCTACGAGCAGATCGACCGGGACCTGGCGGCAGTGGACGCCAGTCTGCGCGCCGCGCGCGAGCGCAAGGACGTGCTGGAGGCCGAGGCAATTCAGACACCGAAGTACCGTGCGATCATGACGGACGGACAGACCGTCGTGCGCGGCGAGGATCGGCTGATCATCGCCCAGCAGGAACTGGTCGCGCTGCTGGCGCGGTACAGCGACGACCACCCGGACATCATCCGGCTCAAGCGCGAGATCGCGTCGCTGACCGGCGGACCGACCGACTACGCGCTGATTGCCACGCGCCTGCGCGCCACCGTGCAGGCGACGGAGCAGCAACTGGAAACCGCCCGCAAGTCCTACTCCGAGGACCACCCGGACGTCGTGCGCCTGAAGAAGAACCTGGAAAGCCAGCAGAAGCAGCTCGCCGACGCGGAGAGCCGCAGCAGCATGCCCGTCGTACAGCAGACGCCCGACAACCCGCTGTACCTGCAACTCCAGACCCGAATTCGCACGGCAGAGATCGAAATCAACGAGCTGAGCGCGAGACGCGCGGGTCTCTACAGCCGGCTGTCACAATATTCGTATAACCCGCAGCTCGACGCCAAATACACCCCGCTTGCGCGCGAGCGGGGTCTGCTGCAGGAACAATACGAGAGCCTGAGGCAGCGTTATACGCAGGCCACGCTTGCCCAGTCCGTCGAAAGCGAGGACCAGGGCCTGGTCCTGCGGCTCGCGGAGCCTGCGCGCGCACCGACCTCGCCGGTCGAGCCAAATCGCCCGGTGCTCGTCCTGCTCGGATTCCTGCTTGGGATTGGAATCGCTTTCGGCATTGCGTGGCTCGCCGACTTTCTGGACACCACCGTACGGGGCTCGCGCGACATCGAGGCCATGCTGAACGTATTACCCATTGCCATGATCCCGATGATCGACAACCCCGGCGACGTCGCGGTGCGCCGACGGAGCCGCGTGATCATGGCACTCATAACGCTGGCCGTTATCGTCCTGGTTATAGTGCTGGCTCGCTGAAGCCATGAAGAGCTATATCGAACGCGCCATCGAGCTTGCGAAGTCGCGGCAGAAACATGCCGAGACTTCGAGGCGACCGAGTGTTCAGGTCGTGGAAGGCGATGCGCCAGCCGTCGAGCCGCGCAAGCGCCGCTCGGGTGTCGCAGCGGTTTCGACCAATGGTCACGACACCGACCGCCCACGCCTTCCCGCAATCGACCTCGCCAAGGCGCCTGCGATCGTCACGGACGGTTCCTGGCTGCGGCAGAACCGCATCCTTGTCGATAGCGACCCACGCCAACAGGCAGAAGGCGCCTACCGCATGTTGCGCACTCGCGTCATGCGCCAGATGCGTACGAATGGCTGGCGCCGCCTCGGCATCACCGCGGCTCGTCCGGGCGAAGGCAAGACCGTCACGGCGATCAACCTTGCGCTGGCAATTGCGGCCGAGCGCACTCAGCCAGTCGTCCTCGTGGACCTCGACCTGCGCCGCCCGCGCATTTCACGCTACCTCGGGATCGGCGGCAACCAGGCCGTGAGCCTCGCCGACTACCTGGAAGGCCGGACGACATCGCTCGACCAATTGATCGTCACCCTGGCCGAACAGGGCCTGCATTGCATCCTGAGCACGCGCTCGGTGGACCGGTCCTCGGACCTCCTGGCGTCACCGCAGGGGCAGGCGTTCCTATCCGACCTCGCGGATCGCCTGCCGGATGCGTTCCTGATCTTCGACCTGCCGCCGCTCCTCTCGACCGACGATCCGCTGGTTGTCGCGCCGACGCTGGACGCGACACTCCTGGTCGTCGCCGAGGGAGTCGCGCCGCGTGAGGACGTCGCCGGCGCCGCGAGGCTGCTGGCCGAGTTCAACATGCTGGGCGCCGTGCTCAACAAGTCCGTCGAGCGCAGCGACAAGGGCTACTACAACTACTACTAGTAGGCCTTCCGGTCCCACAGCACCTGCCAGGCCGTCTGAAACAGGATTTGCAGATCCAGTGTCGGTGACCAATACCTCAGGTATTCGAGGTCGAATTCGATGCGTCGCTGCATGTCCTCGAGCCGGCTCGTCTCCCCGCGGCAGCCATTGACCTGCGCGAGGCCGGTCATGCCGGGCGGCACCTTGTGCCGCACCATGTAGCCCTTGATGAGCCGGCGGTATTGCTCGTTGTGCGCGACGGCGTGAGGCCGCGGCCCGACCAGGCTCATGTTGCCAATGACCACGTTCAGGAGCTGCGGCAGTTCATCGACGGAAAATCTGCGCAGCAAGCGTCCGATCGACGTAATCCGATCATCGTCGCGCGTCGCCTGCGGCACGATCGGGCCGTCTTCGGTGACCTTCATGGTGCGAAACTTGTAAACGTCGATGATCTGGCCGTCGAGTCCGTAGCGTCGTTGCCGGAAGATGACCGGCCCCGGAGAGCTCAGCTTGACCAGCAGGGCGACGATCAGCAGGAACGGCGAAAGCAGCAGGAGCGCCAGCAGGCCGAGACCCAGGTCCATGCTCCGCTTCACCAGTCCGCGCACGCCCTGGAAGGGCGTCTCGCACATCGCGACGACGGGCATGCCGTCGAGTTCTGTGGTGCGAGCCTGGATCAGGTCCATCACGAACACGTCCGGCACGAAGTAGATCGAGGCCGTCGTGTCACGCAGGTCTTCGAGCAGATCCATCACGCGCTGAACCTGCCGCATGGGTAAAGCGATGAAGATCACATCGACCTGGTTGCGCTTGACGAACGTGGCCAGGTCCGTCAACCCGCCGAGCAATGCGCTGCTCGGAGGCATCCCCAGGCGCTCCGCGCTGCGATCGTCGAAATAGCCCTTGACGAGAATGCCGAATTCCGGATTGTCCTTGATGCGCCCTGCAAGCGCATGACTGACGTCGTTGAATCCGGCCATTACCGCCACGCGCGCATTCTTCGCCGTATACATGAAACGGGCAATCCACGCGTGCAGGAAGATACCGACCAGTATCAGCGGCACGGGAGTCACGACTGCCCAGGTGAGGATCACGCGCCGCGAGAATTGGGTCGAGGACTTGGTGACGTAGCCGATGGCCACCAGCACGGCCAGCAACAGCAGCCAGCGCAGAATCACGCTCGTGGAAACCGACCAGGCTCTCGGCAGGATGGCCACCGATTCGATGCGCGGCCGCCTGATGATCATGGGCACGAGGATCAGCAAGAGCACCGCCAACGTGCGGAATTCGCGGTCGAACGGAACCTCGTAGAAGAGCGACAATCCGTATAGCACGCCAATGGCGACCAGCGGCGGAATCAGGACCTGCATGAGCACGACCTTCCCCATCAGGAAGCTGTGCTTGTAGACGACTGGTTCGTTCATTGCTGCATGGCAGACCGCGAGCGGCGGTTCGAATTCCTTTCGAAGAATTGTCCTGTTTGCGCAAGGAGCCGGGTGTGGCGCAAGTCATGGCTCTTATGTCAAGAGGCCATGCGACTGCCAGAACGGCTCGCTTCCGCAGTATAGGTCAAGAACTTGAAGTCAGTTCGAGGTGCAACCCGGGCCCCTAAGGAGCCGCAGGCAGGCCTGAGAACCGCTCCAGGCCAGCACAATAGGCGGGCCGCTCCACGGCCTGTCTCGACCATCCCCAGGCGTAGAGATGGCTCTTTCGCGGCACCTCGATCGGCCGGGCGTGGGCGCGGATGATCGCCTGCTCGGGTTCGCCGATCAAAATCGGGTTGCCCCAGTGCTCGGCCGGCCCCACGACAATTCCGCTGTTGAAGCAGGTCATCAGCTTTTCGACGGATCCGGGCTCGGAGATGATCGGGAGCCCGAGCCGCGGATCGATGCCGAATTCGTGGCGCCGGTCGTCCCGAATCTCCCGGATCTTGTTCGGGCTGTAGCGCACATCGGAACGCCCGAGGAAATAAATCGCTCCGAGCTCCTCGGTCGTGATCACGATTTCGGCCTTGGCAATCCAGGGCGTCAACACATCGCGGGCGGCCCGCCAATCCGTGGCTGATTTCTCGCCGGGCAGGGCGACGTTGCCGATGACCGTCGCAGTCCGCAACCAGAACGGATTCATGACGACGACCGATACCAGCACCAGAAACGTCAGCACGCCACCCGAAAAGCCAAGCTGCAACCGCTGCCGCGATGACCGCAGCCATGCAGCCAGCTCGGGCGCAACCTGCGCCAATCCGAGCCCCCAAAGCATTGCGATGAACGGCTGTGCAAAACAGAAGTAACGCATCTCTTTCTGCCCGGCAAAGGATGCAAGGAGAAAGCTCACCCCAAAGACGACGATTGCGAGCCAGGCGAGCCCGGCATTCCGCAGCACGGCCGCAATCGCGAGTACGCCGACCAGGGTCCACAACGTCGGATACAGCAGCAGGAAGCGAACGTGGTAGTACCAGAACTCGTCCACGGTCTCGGCCGCGAACATCGGCGCATAGCGATACCGCTCGACCGCCCATTGCCACTTGCTGAGGACGACAATCGCGACGATGGCCAGGATGGCGGCAATGATCAATGCAGCGACGAACTTCCGATTTCGACTCGCTGCGTCGGAGCTGGAGAAAACCGCGAATTTCCAAACCAGCACCCCGGTGATCCAGATGGCAATTGCGATCAACCCCATGAAGGTCGTGACCTGTAGCCAGACCGCCAATGCAAACATTCCGGCAGCCGCCGCCGCCAGCAGAGCCGAGCGCCACCCGGTGTTCCCGGTAGCCAGTGCGTAGTACGCGCACATCGCACCGGCGGTGAAACTGAAAATCTGCAATGCATAGAAGCGGCTGAACTGCGCTATTTCGACGGCGAAGGGTGACGTCAGGAAAAGAACCGCGGTGAGCCAGGCGGCGAGGTTTCCAGCCTCCCGCCGCACCCAGACGAAAAGCAGCGGTGCCACGAGCGCGACAAACACGACTGCAGGCAGACGCGCGCTCGCAAGGCTCTCGCCGAAGGCCTTGTAGCTCAGCGCCACCATCCAGGTGTGGAGGATGCCGCGCACGTACTCGCCATCGCCGATCGATGGCCGTCCGGTCTCCCACAAGTGCTGAGCCGCCAGGACGTGGTGCAGCTCGTCGGGATGGGGCGGGCGATTCAGGTTGATTGAATAGAGAAGCAGCGCTGCCACGAAAATGCTGGTCGGCGCCACCCAAGGCCGCGGTGGCTGCCCGGAGATGACAGCGGAATTCATGCTCCAAATAGTACGGCTTGCCATATTGCCGCTCAAGGGAAAACTCGCCTAAAACCGGGTAGTTACATGTACTATGTCATGCATCACGGCAACGACCTGTCTCCATGCCTATCCATGACTGAGCACGCGGTCGGTACCGCGCGCGGCATCCTGCGCAATTCCGCGGCCATGTTCCTGGTTGGCATATTTGCCAAGGGCATGGGGCTCGTCGTGGCCGTACTGGTTGCGCGGTTCCTGGGCCCGAGCGCCACCGGCCTGTACGCCCTGCTCTTCGGCATCGCGGTGCTGTGCGAAACGTTGACGACACTGGGTGTGCCGGAATCCCTGGTCCGCGAGATTTCGGCCAAGCCGAAAACCAGCGGAAGTCTCATCCGGACCGCGTTGCGCATCGTGCTCGTCGTCAGCATCCTCCCGACGCTGGCATTCCTGGTCGCGTCATTCTGGTTCGAACCGGGTGATCCAACCCGCAGCTCTCTGCGCGTGCTCTGCGTCAGCACGCCCGTCGCCGCACTCTTCACGGTGGCCCAGGCCGGATTCCAGGGCCTCGAGCGCATGTTCTTCCTGACCTGGACCACGTTTGCGACGCGAATCGTGAGCCTCGGCTGGCTGGTTTACGCGCTTTGGAACGGCGCGCACGTCGAGGCGGCCTTCACATCGCGGCTGATTTTTCACTTCAGCACCTTTGCCATCCTGGTGCCGATCCTCTGGCGGGCCCCCGACTTGCGGCCCGCCATTGCAGGTGTTCGCAACCTGCTGATCCGGTCGTTCCCATTTGCGCTCAACAAGATCTTGAGTGACCTGACGTCACGCATGCCGGCACTGGTATTGCCCGCCATGCTGGGACTCGCGACGTCCGGTCTGTTCGATGCCGCTGAGCGGGTGCGCAACACCATCGCAATGGCCATGCAGGCAACGATGCTTGGCATCATGCCGGCGTTCTCACGCAACTTCTCCGACACCGGGCCGAAGTCCGCTTTATTGATTTCGTACAGTGCCAAGTATGTAGGACTGTCCATGGCCCTGATCGCTACCGGCATCGTCGTACTGTCCGGCTGGATCATCCGGTTGCTCTATGGAGAACATTTCCTGGAAGCCATTTTGCCCCTGCAGTTCCTGGTCTGGGCACAGGTCGTGCTGGCGGTCGACGGGGTTCTGAGGCAGACGATGCTTGCCGCGCGGCACGAGTACTCGGCCGTGCGGCGCTCCCTGGCGGGCCTGGTGATCCAGTTTCTGGTCATCGCCAGTACTGCAAGGCTCTACGGGCTCGTGGGCGTCTCGCTCGGCATGCTGATCGCCGCGATCCTCATGCTCGGAGTAGATATCGTTTTCGTCCGCAAGCGGGTAACCACCGTCCGGGTCTGGATGGCCGTGGTCGCGCCTCTCTCAACGGCCCTGCTGATAGGAGCCGCACTCGCGCTGATCGACTACGATGCGATCCTGACGCGCATCGTTGTCGCGGCCGTGGGTTGGATGCTTGCGGTCGCGGTCTTGCGGCTACTGCCCGGCGAGGAGTTCAAGCTTCTCCGGCAGGTTCTACTCGCACGCCGGACCGAGCGGCCGGCCAAGGAATGAAGGACATGGATCGAAGTGACGACACGCGCATCCGTGCAATCCTGCTCACCTCGCAGCGTACAGGCTCGAGCTTCCTCATCGATTGCCTGTATTCGCATCCCGACATCGAACCCTGCGGCGAGTTGCTGATCGGGGCGGCGGAGAAATTTCAGCCGCTGACGAAGGGGCGACTCCGGCCACTCGCCAAGTTCTGGCGCTTTGCGCGCGCCGGCGCGTGGCTGCCTCGCAGGCATATGGAAAACTTTTTTCGGTCAGGCCAGGCACGCGTACGATTGTTCAAGGCGATGTACAACCACATCTCGAATCCGATCACACTCGGTTATCTGCGCAGTCACACGGAGATACGGGTGCTGCACCTGCGCCGCCGCAATCTCCTGAAGATGCACGTTTCGCGGAAGCTGATGGGTTCTGGCAAGCGAGTCCAGTCCATGAAGCCCCTCGCTGGCGCGCAAGTCCGGATCGATCCGGCCGAGGCGCTGGCATCTATGCGCAGAGCCCGTCGCCAGTACCAGCGTTTCGAGGAAGTGTTCTCCGCCCATCCCAGGCTCCAGCTGGTTTATGAAGACCTCATTTCGCAACAAACCATTGACCCGAAGGTGAGCGACGCGATCTGCGATTTCCTCGGAATTGAACGAGTGGAATTGACGTCGAAGCTGGTGAAGTTGAATCCGGATCCCTTGTCAAAGATTGTGACGAACTACGACGAACTTGCTGACGCAATCACTGTAACTGAATTCGGCAACTTATTGGACTAGCGTGAACTCTTGGTACGACACAGAAGTGTCTGGAACATGGGTAGGGCTGTAACCCGGTTTCAACAGACTCGGACAGTAAACGTCGTACTTCAACTCTGACTCTGAAATGTGCATTCTTGCTGCACAGCTGCTCAACATTCCTACATGTAACTCTGGGGTTTTCTTTTCTGGGTTCACATTTTGAACCGGTCGATCAATATTGCCGTCATATCCAAGAAAGTTTGCCACCTTGGTACCCGCAGTTGCGTCTCGAATGAAGTTTACGACCAATAGGTCACTAGGCCGCTGAGCAAAGTAATCCAGCACGAAAAGGTGGTGCCGGTTGCGGTTTTCGATCCAAGACTCAACGGCCCGCTCGGTCGTGTCCCAGTCGACACTCGTACGATAATTCTGAAACTTCTTCTTGTGCCTCTCAATGTGTCCTAGCCGGCTGTAAACCCAGCTGTCCAGGTCGCGAACCTGCAGGATGAACTTGGCTTCGGGAAAAAGTTTATCCAGCTTCGCCAAGTCCCTTGGGATCCCATCTGAAAAGCAATCAAACGCCTTCAAGAGCCACAACTTGTCACAACTGCGCCACTGCACCCCGTGGTACGAAGAGAGGCCAAGTGAAGTGAAAAGAGCATGAAGAGACGTGGTCGCAGCCTTTGCATAGCCCACCGCAAATATTTTTCGCTGCCTCCTCATACCGAGGCTGTTTAGCAGGATGTTCAAGCTAATGAGCGAAATGCGCCGCGTCGAGTCAACGACAGTCATGAATGAGGAACTCTGGCCGCTAGCCACGCCTGAATTGTACGACACCTGCTCCGCGAAGAATTCCCACTTTGGTCACGACATGAGTTACACCGTTCTTGACAGTCTCAGTCGTTACCCAACTACGCTCCACGTCACTCGTTTACCGACATTCCACACCCGTGCACTTTTTTCGGCAAAGCGGATACGGTCCACCCTGCCGTGGGATGTTCAGAAAACGCGCCGCTATGATTCGGCCTTCTTCGGACCTGGTCACCCGCGGTGGTTGCTTCTGGCCGCACTGCGCACCGTCACCATGATTCGCCATCAACCCGCAAATGTCCGCTGGCGACAATGCTAGTGTCGCCCACAAGCGACATTTCATGAGACACATTTCAAATTCGGACTGTGATGCAAGTTCAATTTCGTAGCACTTCACATGATACGATTTGGCCCAATAGCGAATTCCCGCTTGCTCAACATTGCACCGATCATGACTGAACATATCGTGTCTGTATCGAAACGACGTGGCCGGGTCGCATTCAGCGCCGCAATGGCAAAAGCGGTCGTCATCGGTCTTTTGTTCTCGTGCGCTAGCGATGCATCGCAGCCGTGCCCACCCCCGCAGCTCGAAGCCGAAGGCGGAAGCATGATTGACTCAAGTGGCGGCTGCCCGGGTGCTCCGCCCGGTGAGCCTGGTGATTCTGAGACACGGAGTTACCGCGATCCGGTAGCCGGAGTCGCGCTAATGGGAGGTAGAACTACAGTCAGTGTCGGTAGCAATTCAGAACTTTCTTCCAGATTGAATGACGCGGATTGTGGCCAGACCATTCAGCTAGACCCCGGCAGCTACAGTGGCTCTTTTGACCTTAGCACTAGTTGCCCGGCAAACAACCCAGTGATTATCAAGGGCGCGCCGAATTTTGGTTCTTTGATGAATGGAACGATTGCGTTGCAGGGTGCGCGAAATATTCTGACTGGCGTGTTCCTGAGCGGAAGTGGTGCAGGCGTCAGTCTGTCCGGAACCAACAACAAGCTTATCGGTAACAAGATCACGGGATGGGGCGGCACTTCGCAATGCCATGGAATCGCCGTCAGCGTGAGCAACAACTCAGCGCAGGCCGAAATCGCCTACAACGAGATTTACCGGCCCGGTCCGTGGGCTACTGGATCCTGTGGTGGACCGCAACTGCGGATGGGCATTCGCACCAGGGACAATAGCGAGTCGGACTTCCATCATGACGCATGGGTCCACCACAACTACTTCCACGACTTTCCATCAAAGCCAAACCCTAATAATTACAACTCCGGGCAGGATGATGCGATAGAGATTGGACAGACTCAGAGTGGGCGGATGCCACTTGTGAACGCTGGCTGGTACGTCGAATCCAACAGAATTGAAAATCATTTCCAGAAACACGGCACTGTTGACCTAAAGGTGGGTGGCGTCATCTACCGCTACAACACATTTATCAATACGCCTGGACGGGTTGATTTGCGCGGTTCGACGCTTTACGGGTCGATCATCGAAAGCAACTACCACCGCAATTCTGGCGGTTCAACTGTCCACGGCAAGGATCACAAGATCGTATGCAATGATTTTGATGGGACAATCGCCCTGAAGGCTGGGGATATTGCCTGTGACGCCGTCAGTCCTCAGGACGCGGACACGCACGCCCATGTCTGCGATGTGCTCGTTTCCGGCAATCGCGCGAACCTCATAGTCGGGAAGGTAGACGGAGCTGACGAGAAACTTCCGGCCCGCAATACCACGATTAGAGCGCATACCGGTGGAGTTACGCGTGGTCTTGACATCGGATTGCTGGACCAGCGCGATCTGGGCCCCGGCTACCGGTGCTCTGCCGCAACTGAAACTACGGTATCCATGGTCGGCCCAGGCGCATTGTCTAGGGCTTCGAGTGCCTACAAGCTATCGCGGGGACTCTAGCTCGCTTGGTACCCGGCAAAGTGAAACTCTGTAGGCGTGTAACCCGCAGGATCGAGCGACCTGCGCGGATTGCTTCTTCACCAGAGTTCTCCTGTCGGAAAACTCTACCCCCAAGTGGTCCTGATCGTTAGGGGGCTACACAGTTGCCCTAGCCTACAGTTTTCCTTTAACGCGATGGCTCACTTGTTGTGGCGGTTACCCGTTCTCTCGAAGAGCAGCTATGTCCTGGCCAAGTATGCTTTGAAGTCGGTCCAAATCGGGCGCAAATCGCGCTGCCAGTGCCTTTCGGATCTTGTCATTCAATTCGGGCCTCGCACCAGATTCCACTAGTAAGTTGCCACGGAGCGCCAGCCTAATTCTCTTTGGCAACCACCGTCTGGACCACAGCCGCACATGGCGATTATTGAGAATACGACGAGATATTGGCCCACGAGAAGCTTCAAACATGTTGTAAGCCCTTACAAACGTGTCCGAAGGGAAGCCACTGGGGTTAACGCCAAGAAATGAGGCTACTCGTTTCATGACCTTTTCTGGGACATTGACCAGGTCTTCAAACATCAGAACGAGGACCCTGTCTTTCCCAAATACTTCCAAGTAACGATTGACCTGACTAGCGTAAAGACTCAGTTCTATGTACTGAAAAGAAACGCCCCAACCCTTTGGATTGCGGGCGTCATCAACTGTCAATGCTTCAGGAAATGGCAAACGTTCACGACCGCGATGGAATTCCATCAGGTAATGCGAAAACGCCCTCTCGACTGGATTTCGTAGGCTGACAATAATTCTTGCGTCGTCGATATTCGCCCTAATTCGCGCAGGAGTGTCGGGATTGCACAAGTAGGACGGACTTGCCTCACCTACTGCCTTGCACCCCTCAGAGCCTCGAAACAAGTTCTGGTATTCAACCGGATCAAGAATCGGGGCAACGAAATTGTCAAATTGAGGTTTGAACTCGAACGGTGCAAAAAAATGTGGCTCCTTCACAGCGGACATGAACACTTCTGGGTGTTGGCTCAAGTATGCATGGAGCGAGGTTGTTCCCGACTTCACTGCACCTACGATGAAGAAATTTGGCAGCGGTAAACTGGCATCAAGCATTGGATTGGCTAGCTACGCACCTGATTAAAGACGCTACCTCAGTACTGTCCGGTTGATTTGATCGAGATGCGTTAAAAGTCTCGTTTGCACATGCACTTACAGCGATTCTCGGGTGTCTCCGATTTGAACGTCGAAGTGGCGGGTTCGGTAGCGTGGGTGC
>Ga0187894_10001039_pt1 | contig 36844 bp, 28 predicted proteins | sample GBC1701081metaG_FD_136650 | JGI IMG/M metagenome (GOLD analysis project Ga0187894, IMG submission 136650) | White microbial mat communities from a lava cave in the Kipuka Kanohina Cave System on the Island of Hawaii, USA - GBC170108-1 metaG ...
CTGATACTCGCTAGTAATACAAATGAACTTCATTACAAATGGTGTGAAAAGAATTTCAAAGAGGTTTTGGGTGATAAAGAGGTTTGTGGTTATTTTGAATTTAAGGTTCTTTCTTATGACATTAAGCATCGAAAGCCAGACATAGAATTCTTTGATAAGTGTATAGAAGCATCTGGATGCAATGCTTCGCAATGTGTGTATGTGGATGATCGGGAAGATTTCGTCAATGTTGCCCTTGAAATAGGGATGAATGGGATTTTGGTAGATGACCTCATCTATCGGTTGCAGGAGTTTGGAATAGATGATGATATAAGTTTGGAAAAGTTCAGTGTGCCAGTTATACAAGCGAAATATTTGGAAATATATAAGGAGAAATACGCGAATTTCCGCCACTTCGATACACTCCGTTGGCAAATTCCTCAACTGGTGTTTGTCGTTGGTGGCGCAATAGCAAGCTTTGCTCCGAGAAAAGAGGAATCTTACCCACCGCCTTGGTTGCTTTTCCTTTATGGACCGTTTGCGCTTCTCTGTGCATGGTTAATGAGGCGCGTAAGCTACAATATGAAGTTAAATACAAAAATACTGAGGTCTATAGCTATGAGGCTTGGGGATGCATCCATTCCAATCTCTCCAGGAAGGATTGGGGCTGCATATTGGATGGAAAAGTTTATATGGATTCTCGGCATAGTAGCATTAGTCAGCGGGGCATACTTATATTGGAATTACATAGGTGCTATCGCTATGGCGTTAGGCATACTGAGTGTCTTTGTACTTTATTGGGTAGTGAAGAAGCGGGAGCTTCGGTGAATTGGAGCTAACACGACAATACATATGAAGACGCTATAAAAGTCCAAAGCTACTTGCAGAGATCTGTCCGCCTCATGCTATCCGATTATTTTTCAAAGAACATAAAATTGAAGGCTCGCCAATTTGGGGAGCCTTCAATTACTTTAATCTTTAAAAGCCTCTCAGTAGTTATTCGATAAGCGACCTTGTGCTTTCATGGCTTCAGGTGCAGCAGGTTGAATAGGTACAGCTTTTGGCGCTGGTTTCGTTGCCGTTTTGGTGCGCCCGTATTTTGCGGTGATGCTCTTTACATAATTCTGCGTTTCCCGATACGGCGGAACCGTGTAGCCGTAATTGACGACGGCATTCTCTCCGGCATTGTATCCGGCGAGCGCCAGTTTCACGTCACCATTGAACATATCGAGCAGGAAACGTAAATACTTCGTACCGCCTTCGATATTCTGCGCCGGGTCAAAGATATTGGTGACGCCGAAACGTCGCGCTGTTCCCGGCATCAGTTGCATCAAACCGCTTGCGCCTTTGTAAGAGACTGCGCCGGCGCGATAGCCCGATTCCTGTCTCATCAACGCAAAAATTAAACTCGGATCAACATTGTGACGTGCTGCCGATTGTCTGATCAACTGGTCGTAGTAGGGATTGCCGGTCGTCTCTGTGCCTTCCAGAAAGACCTGCACTGAAGGCGAGGTTGGAATCACAATCGGTCTTGCCGAACTGCTTCCCGGTGAAGTCGGCGTAACGACTCCTTTCACCGTCGAAGCGGCATCTTTCCACGCCGATTGCCCCGTCTGCACATTGGCTGCGGCAGGCTTGGTCGCATCAACGGCAGGCGTTAGCGGTTTAACCGTCGCTGCCGTGTCATGGACAACGAATTTCGGTGAACGCAATTGCGCCGGAACGCTAACCGTTTCAGCAGCCACCGGCTCTTGGCTCTCCTGCGCCTGAGCCGAAATGGTTACGCATGCGCCAACGAACAGGGCGCAGAAAAATCCACGTATTCTCATTTCTTCTCCGAATCGCGGGGCTGATTATCTGAAATTTGCTTGATAGTTTGTGAAGGCTGCTGCTGTGCCTGAGTTGGACGTTTGAAGATTGGCATTGACATCGCGCAAAGACCAATCAGGGCTGCAAGAATCAATAGTAATCGTAGCTTCATAGCTTGCCTCTCGTCAGAGTGTAAGCAAATGAAGTCAATCACGGATCGGGGGTCAAAAGGTGGAGTGGAGTTGAAAACTGTTGAATCGGGCGTTTGTCAACTTCACTTCGGCAGCCAGTCATTCTTTCAGAAGGCAAAAGTAAAAAGGTAAAAGTAAAAAGTGAATCCTACTTTTGCCTTTTTACTTCTTACTTTTTACTTCTGTAAAGACCTTGGCTTTGCGACCCGGAATCACTTCCGGTGTGCCTTTATCGGTGACGCTTCAAAACTTATGTGACGGCTCCAGTCTAAACCCTGAAGCCGGTTGTGTCAATAATTGGTTTCTGTAATACAAGGTTTGTCCAGAAAATGAGATCACGAAATTCACACCCTGATTCCCAGCGGATTTGAGCGGATGCGGCGGATAAAGGCGGGTTATCCGTCTCCATCTGCTGCATCCGCCGCATCCGCTGGGAATTGTCTCTCGAAAGCGGAATACTTGAGTTATCAAACGCCTTGGCAAAGGCAATCAATTACGGGCGGGTTGCCGTTATTTCGTTCGATTGAATCCCCGGCGGATTTACGACCCGCACCCGAATAGTTGTGCCGGATGGCGGCGCGGCGGAACCTTTGATAGTTGCTTGCATCGAATCGCTGGCATTAAAGGCGATTGCCGCGATATTCACATTCTGCCCGTTGGCGGTAATCTGAATCGTTGCGTCGCTGGCGAAGTTTGCGCCGTTGATCTTAACCAGTAACTTGTTTGTGCCTTTGACCTTTATCTTTACCGATGAAATTTCCGGTCCGATGAGTCTACCAGCGATGACTTCATTGGAGAGATTCGACACCGGACTGGTATGGCGAGTCCGTACCGTAAGTGTACCGGCGGTATTTCTGATGGTCGGGTTTTCGTCAAGCAGAACAAGTCGTTGCGTTGTCGGCGCTTCATTCGGAGTACGGGCGTTGACTCGAACGCCGTTAATTAACACTTCCGTATCCGCTTTGAACCCTGTGCCGACAACTCTGATTTGCAAGCCGCTCTGTCCGGCAGGAGATTCTGCGACGGTTTGATTATTTGATTGTAGCGAGGCTGAGGTAAGAACCGGCGGCTGTGTATCAACCGGCGGCGGTTGCAACAAGCCGAGTTTTGCCGATAATTTCCTGCCGCTAAAGATGTGAACCTGTCCGGCATTCACCAGAGTGTCGTTGAAGCCGTCGCCGTGCATGGCATTCGCCACGTAATCAATGTAACCATCGCCGTCCACATCGCCGCCCCATAAGCGATAGGAAAATTCATCGCCGCCATCAAAACTATTACTGCCCGCCAGCATATAGAGTTTCGGCGCTGCCGGTGGGTCATAGAACTTGATTTCTGAGGGCAGGAAATCGCGCTGCCCGTAGATAACAATGGTGTCGCCGGTGTCATCGCGGGTCACGCCATTGATCGTAAAGGTGTGTTCCGGGCTGCCAACGAAGAGTTCTGCCATGCCATCGTTGTTAATGTCGAACGCTCGCACCGAATCCCCGGCGCAATCTCCTGCATTTTCGCCGTAGATTTTCGTCACTCGCAAGCCGGAAGCGTCGGGCAGGGATAAATCAATTGTCGCACCCACGATGTTCGTCGCGCCATAAATGACATAGACCGCCCCGGTATTGCCGCGAACGTCAGGAGCCTGCGCCTGCAACGCGCCGACAATTAAATCGGTTCTGCCGTCGCCATTGAGGTCGGCGCTATGAACCTGCGAGCCAAGCAAATCACGTTGTTGTGCGCCGATGATGTGCGTTGCGGTTGCTGGGGGATTCTTCAAATCAATGGTTGCCACCCAGTTGCGGCTGCCGTAAATGACATAGACCTCGCCACACAGCGGACGGCTGCCACCGAAATCCGCGCCGCGAGCATTGTGTCCGCTATCATTATTAACATCTACAAACGAACCAGAGTCGCGGAAGATAGAACCGCCGATAATCACATCGCCGATGCCATCATTGTTTACATCGCCGACTTGCAAAGCCGCGCCCCAGTGGTCTTCCGGGTCTGCGCCGATAATGGTTGCCGTTCGCACTCCCGCAGGCGGCGCGGCAAGGTCAATCACTGACGGTAGATTTGCCGTGCCAAAGACAATGTAAGCGCCGCCCAGATGTTGTCGTCCATCGCTGTTGATCTGGTCTGCTCCGATCACAATATCAGCAAAGCCGTCGCCATCTATATCGCCCTGATCAATCCAGACTCCGGCGCGGGCAGAAATTTGGGCTCCGTAAATCGCCACAACACCGGCAGGCGGATTGCCATCAGCAGTTGCGAGGTCATAGTTTTTATTGTAATTGCGTGAGCCGTAAACTATATAAGCTGCGCCGCAATTGAAACGCGAGTTGCTTGGTCCGTCATCGCAAAACGCGCCAAGCGCAATATCTTTAACGCCATCGCCGTTGACATCGCCATTGACGGCAACTGATGTACCGAGTACGTCGCCTGAATTTGCGCCAAGAATCGAATAGACATTTGCCGGATTTTGCGCTAAATCAACATCGCCCGAATCACGTCCGTCGCTCAGGTAGACTTTGATTTCGCCATTGTTGATGCGGCTGCCGGGACCGGCGCTGGCATACATTCCGCCCATTGCAATATCGGCTTTGCCATCGCCATTGATGTCGCCAACACCTATAGGAAAACCCCTCTCACCCGCCATTCGCGTGGTATTATAGATGGTTAGTAAACCATCCTGATTTTGCACAGCCGTATCTACTGCCAGTTGGATGGCGTTGGTTTGCGCTCGACCAGATTGACGCGCAACAGGTAGAATCAGAGAAAGAAGCGCGATGAATAAAACGCCGCGCCGGATAAGAGCTTTTTTACGCATACAACTTTTAATTGCTAACCTTATAAATCAGGTAATAAGTCAATGTGGTTGAAGAGTTCAGAGTACAGCCTTTAGGCTGCTGCGGGTTGAAGCAGCCTAAAGGCTGTACTCTGAACTTTATCTCTCTTCACTCAGCCACTACCATAAATCATATTCAATGTGGAACCCGGCGAATTATACAATGTTGGATAACCAAAAGGCGAATGCCCGGAAAAATTGCGGAAGAAAAAACCGTCAGCCTGCGTCTAAGCAGAGAATAAAACGGGGCGACGATTATGGAGCGACTCGCGTTGATGGAGAGAGCCGATTTAGAGACACTGATTGCGGCGTGCCAGTCGGGCAGTCGGCAGGCGTTTCATACGCTCTTTGAGATGTATAAAGATCGGGTCTACTCCATTGCCCTGCACTTTAGCGGCGAAGAGGCGATGGCGAAAGACATTTCGCAACAGGTCTTTTTGAAACTCTTTACCAGCATTGGGCAGTTTCGCTTCGATTCGGAGTTTTCCACATGGCTTTATCGCGTTGTAGCGAATGCCTGTGTGGATGAGCAACGCAAACGCCGCCGCTTTGTGCCATTTAGTGAAAGTGGAGAGATGCCACAGATGAGCGTCAAAAGTTCTCAGGAAGAGTCCGTTATCCGGCGACAAGTGGCGGTTTCGGTGCAGGGCGCGATTGCCGAACTCAGCCCGAAATTGCGACTGCCGATTTTGTTGAAGTATGTTGAAGGGCTATCTTATGAAGAGATTGCCGCAACACTCGGTTGTTCGATTGGCACGGTATCCTCGCGCCTCAATCGCGGGCATAAGGCGCTGGCGCAGAAATTGAACCATCTGCGCGAATTTGGTTTGCAGGAAGAGTAGTTATGTTTACGAAGCACGTATCGGCACAACTTTCCGCCTATGTGAACGGCGAACTAGCGACGGATGAAGCGCGACAACTGCGCGAGCATCTGCTTATGTGCCGACGTTGCCACGCCGAATACGATGAAGTGAAACTCGGCGCACAACTGGCGGCGAAACTTCCCGAAGTTGCCGCGCCGCCGATGCTGTGGGCAGAGATTGAGGAACAGTTAGAGAGGCTACAGGAACAGCAGACCGTAATCCGCGAGTCTCTGTCTCGTCAACGCTTTCGCCTGTTGCAGTTCTTTACGCCGCCGCGACTTGCTATTGCTGCGTCTCTGGTTTTGGTCTGTGCGGTTGTCGCCTCAGTGATAATTTATAGGAGATGGAATGTTGCAAGCTGGGAAGTGGTGCGCCTTGCTGGTGCGCCAAAGATTGCTGCCAGCAAGATGCATGACACCGACAAGATTGCCGAAGGGCAACTATTAGAAACCGATGACAAATCACGCGCCCGCATCACCGTTGGCAGCATTGGACAGGTAGATGTAGACCCGAACAGCCGCGTTACCCTGATTTCGACCAAGCTGACCGAGCAACGTCTGGCGATTGAACGCGGACGATTGGAGGCGCGTATCTCTGCGCCGCCGCGCATCTTCTTTGTAGATACGCCGTCGGCGCAAGCCGTTGACTTGGGTTGCGCGTATACATTGACAGTAGACGACGCCGGACGCACTCTTCTGCACGTCACATCCGGTTGGGTGGCAATGGAGACCGCCGGACACGAAGCCAAAGTACCGGCGGGCGCAATGTGTGAAACGCGCCCGCAATCTGGCGTCGGTACACCGTATTTCTCCGACGCGACGAAAGCCTTTAAGGAGGCATTGACAAAGATTGATTTTGAGAACGGCGGCGCTGATACGCTCAAAATTTTGCTGGCGGAAGCGCGACCGCGCGATACCTTGACGCTTTTCAACCTGCTCTATCGTGTAGATGTTGCGGAACGTCCGGCGGTCTATGAAAAACTGGCAGGCTATATTGCTCCGCCTGATGGCGTAACCCGTGAAGGCGTGATTGCCATGAACTGGCAGATGCTTGAAGAGTACCGGGCAACGCTCGAACAACTTTGGGTCAAGGAAAGTTTCCCGACGCTACGCAAAGCCTTACGCGGCTTGGTGAATTAAAGATAGTCAAACCCTTGACTGTCTTTACACAGTCAAAACCCGTAACAACAAAAATTTCGATATGGCTCTGTCCCGGTGCCAGAGCATAGTCGAGGTATGTCAAAAGGAGAAACCACAATGAATAAAATGAAAAAAACGATGCGCTGGACGGTGATTATCTTTGCTTTGCTGTTTGTCGTTTCGCAGTTCATTCGTCCGGCAAAGACCAATCCGACGATTGATGAATCCCGCGCTCTGCAAAATCAGGTTGTATTACCCGCAGAGGTTGAATCAGTGTTAAGACGCGCCTGTTATGATTGCCACTCAAACGACACGCGCTGGCCCTGGTACAGCCATGTCGCGCCGGTTTCATGGTTCGTCACTGACCACGTAAATCACGGGCGCAGACACCTGAACTTTTCCGATTGGGCGAGCTACAGCCGGCAGGATAAAGCCTTAAAGATCTATCTGATTGGCGAAACCGTGCGCCTCGAAGCGATGCCGCTTTCCACTTACACCATCCTGCACCGTGACGCGAGGCTTTCCAGTACAGAGCGACAATTACTTAAAGATTGGGCGAGAGCAGAAGGCGAACGTCAGAGAGCTCAAGGGCAAACTGCTTACTTAATTAAGCTGGCAGAATAATCTAGTTCCCCTTCACAATAGGCTGTGGCAAATTGGTTCACCAGATAAATTAGCCTTTTGCTGAGATGTACCGAGCAACGATTTCTGCGCTCGGTTTGTTCGTCAGTTTTGAAACAAGAATCATCAGCAAAGCGGAAATAATCACCATCGGCACAACTGGCATAAAACCAAAGACCGCCGTGCCGCCCGGTGTCCGCGTTAGGACTTCCATGCCGCCGATAGAGAACGCGACAACCGATTGTCCCGGCGCGGGCGTGGGAATAACGAATTGAAAGACGGCGGTTGCCGCAACCGCAAGAAACGCCCAGATTGTCGAAGCCAATGCGCCCCATTTCGTGCTGCCGCGCCAGAACAACGCCGCAATCAATAAGGGCAGCAAGGCGGCATAACCGGAAAAGGCGTATTGCACCGCTAAATCGAAGATGGACTGCGGCGCTCGCATGGCAATCAGATAAGCGCAGAGCGTAATAATGACAATAAAGATGCGTCCGGTCTGCACCTGTATATGTTCACCGAAGCGACGCTTGCCGCCGTAAAAAGCGAATACGTCTTCGGTGAACATGGTCGAAAGCGCGAGAATCTGCGAATCGCTCGCCATTACTGCCGCCATAATGCCTGCGCCTAATAGTCCGGCGAGCCAGAGCGGGGCATAGCGTTCCAGCAGGATTAACAGCACATCGTCGCTGTTGGCTTTGCCGCGCAACTCATCGCGTTCGGCTGGCGTCAGCGTTGCCCCGGTGGTGGCAAGCGAGCGCCGCGCTTCAAGTTTTTGCTGAATCTGTGGCGCGTCGGTCAGACGATTTGCCATTACACCCAAAAAGACACACGGCAGCCATAAGACAATCATACAAATCGGGTAGAAGAGAATCGTCTTTTTGAACTGGCTCATTTTCTTTGCCGTCAGACAGAACATCGTCATGTGCGGAAAGGTGATGGAAGAGAGAGGAATAAAGGTATAGCTGAAAAAGAAGAGCGGCGAGATGCGTTCCCGCGTCAGTAACGGAGAGGTCGCCGGAGATGCTAATAAGGCTTCCACCGATTCCGTAAAGCCGCCCATCCCGGTTCCAATAACGATAAAGGCGATTGCTCCGAAGCCGAGGAAGAGCGTTGTCTGAAAGGTATTGACCCATGCCGTGCCGCGCATACCGCCGAAAAAGACATAGCTCATGACCACCAGAGCGACAATCGCGCCGCCGACCCAGTAGGGAATGCGCCCGCCGCTGATGGCGCTCAACGCCGTGCCGCCGCCGATTACTCCGATGATGATGTACGGAACCAGAAAAACGGCTTGCACGACGAAGATGATTGTACCGATGTGGGAACACTCCCAACGGTCGCGGAACATCTGCACCGGCGTAATGAAGCCGTGCTGTTTGCCAAGCGACCAGATGCGCGTACCAATGAAGAAGAGCGACAACGGAATAATCAGCGCCGATGAGGACGCCATCAAGCCGTAGGTGACAATGCCGTTATTGAAGGCATGACCAGATGAGCCGAGAATAGCAAACGCCGTCATATTTGTGCCAAAAAGCGACAGCAGGAAGACATATTGCCCAAGCGAACGACTCGCCAGAAAATAGTCTTCAGCACGGTCAGCCGAACGACGGAAGGCGAAGATGCCGATATAGAGGACAATGGCGAGATAGACGAAGACAAAGATGACGGGAATCAACTGGCTTTGTCCTCCTCGTTCCGGTGTCTTGCGGCGTTTTCGGCTTCTTCTTCGAGGTGCGCGGGCCACGCCTGTCGAATCAGTAGCCACATGACTACTGAAACAGCAAGGGTGAAGCAGGCATGATAGAAAAGCCCGACGGGAAGAAAGCTAAAGATGAGCGGTTGAGCCGTGCGCCAGAACCAGAAATCCTGATGCAGCACGTAGAGCGCGACAACGAGCAGGATGAGCGAAAGTCGTTTCATAATGTATGATATGTAACGGTCGGCTGGGTTCCGCCGTACTATGACACGGCAGGCTGATAAATTGCAATGTGCCGAACGCGGTTGTTACAATAACAGACTGCTTACTCCCAGCCCCGTTCCCATAAGGAAGGAAACGTAATGCTCTTTATGTCCCAATTGAAAAGCTTATTTCGTCGTCTGTTTGTCTATTCGCAAATTGCCTTCTTACTCCTTTTTTGCATTCCAAAGATACAGGCACAGACCGCTTCAACCATTACCGGCATAGTAACAGATATGACAGGCGCGGTAATTCAAGGCGCAACAATTACAGCGCGAAGTGTAGGAACGAACTTTACACGAACCACGCAAAGCGATGCGGAGGGGCGCTATACCTTCGCTGAAATGCGCGTTGGATTATACGAAATAAACGCCGAAGCATCTGGCTTCAAGAAATGGACGAAATCAGACCTTACCCTAACTCTTGGGGAAGCAGCCGTTCTGGCTATTGAAATGCAGGTTGATTCAATTTCAGAAAGTGTTATTGGCTATGCGGGCGCTTCTGAGCCGTTAGTCAATACCCAAACTCCTGAACTGAGTTATCTCGTGGGCGAACGCGCCATCAGAGAATTGCCCTTGAATGGCAGAAACTATACTGACCTTGCGCTGCTGCAACCGGGAGTTATTGCCTTTCCTTACCGGGATGGCGGCTCGGCGGTGGCGCACGGCTTAGGCACAAGCATCAACGGGCAAGACCCGCGCTCCAATGTCTACCTGATTGACGGAACCGTACAGAATGACTTCACGAACGGTCCGGCGGGTAGCGCCGCCAGTACCGCGTTAGGTGTCGAAACAATTCAGGAATTTCGCGTCGAGTCCAACTCCTACAGCGCCGAATTTGGTCGCAATTCCGGCGGGCAGATTAACGCCGTATCAAAAGGCGGTAGCAATCGCTTTCACGGCACACTCTTTGAATTTCTCCGCAATGATAATTTCGATGCCCGTAACTTTTTCGACCCGGCAAGAAAACCAGAGTTCAAACGCAATCAATTCGGCGGCGTCTTCGGCGGTCCGATTAAACAGGATAAGACCTTTTTCTTTTTCGGCTATGAAGCCCTGATTGAACGCTTAGGGCGCACCATCGTTTCTGCCGTGCCGGATGATAATGCGCGGCGCGGTATCTTGCCGAATCCGGCAAATCCATCGCAGCCGATTACCATCAACATCAATTCCGCCGTGCTGCCGTACCTGAATGAAATCCCGCGAGCCAATGGCGCGAATCTCGGCGGCGGCTTGGCAAATTACACTTTCGGTTTCAGCCAGCAGCTTGATGAGCATTTCCTACAAGGGCGCATTGATCATAAGCTCAGTGATTCTGCCAATCTCTTCGGGCGCTATACTTTTGATGATGCGGAACAACTGCTGCCCACCGATTTCCCACAATTTCCGCGCTCATTTATTTCGCGCAATCAATTCTTTACCTTAGAGCAGGCGCAAGTTCTATCGCCGACAGCAATCAACGTCTTGCGCTTCGGTTTCAGCCGCACCCGCATTGGGCAGAATGTCGAGGCAAATACCGTGACACTGTTGCAACCCTTTGTCGCGGGCAGACTGGTTGGCGATATTGACATCGGCGGAATGCCGCGCTTCGGTCCGCAATCATCGGCTAATCTCCGGCTGGCGCAGAATGTCTTTAGCATTGAAGAAAAATTGGCATTGGTGCGCGGCAATCACAATTTGAAATTCGGCGGACTCATCGAGCGGTATCAGGATAATATGGTCAATCCGACCTTCTCGCTGGGCATCTATACCTTTTCGGATTTGCGCTCATTTCTTGAAAATCGCCCGCAACGCTTTTTAGGTCTGCCGCTTGCAGGGGCGCTTGACCGCTACTGGCGCTTTACCTTATTCGGCTTCTACGCCCAGGACGATTACAAAATCCACCCGCGCTTTACCTTGAATCTCGGCTTGCGCTATGAAGTTTCGACGCTGCCGGTAGACATCTACGGGCGCGATTCGGCGCTCATCAATTTGAGCGACAGGCAACCAACCGTCGGGCAGCTTTACGAAAATCCGACGAAGAAAAATATCTCGCCGCGTCTCGGTTTCGCGTGGGACATCTTCGGCGATGGCAAGACCAGTCTGCGCGGCGGCTATGGCATCTACTTCAATACCAACAACCAGCAGAATCTCATCGTCACCGTGACCAATCCACCGGCAACGCCGCGCATCATTATTGCCAATCCGACCTTTCCGAATCCGCCATTTGATAAAGGCGTTGGCAATTCGATTCGCCCGATTGAATTCAATATCAAGAATCCTTACGTCAATGTCTACAATCTGAACATTCAACGACAACTGCCGTTCGATACCGTTGTGACGCTTGGCTATGCCGGAGCGCGTGGCATCCATCTGCTGCGAAATACCGACGCCAACATTCCGACGCCGCAACGTCTGGCAGATGGCACGCTCTTCTTTCCGGCGAATCAGCCACGACCGAATACCGCTTTTTCGACGATTGAATTGAAGAAGAGCGATGGCAATTCATGGTACAACGCGCTGATTTTTGAGGTGCGGAAACGCTGGAGCAAGGGCATTGATTTTCAATCGTCCTATACCTTTTCGCGCAATGTGGACAACACGCAAGCCTCGACTTTCTTCTCGGATTCGACAACCGATACCGTTTCGGCATTCCCGGAATTTCCCGGCTTTGAATACAACAAAGGCTTGTCAAACTATCACGCCAAGCATAATTGGGTAATGAATTTCACTTGGGAATTGCCGTTTGCCAAAGGGCTGGAAGGCGTTGCCCGAACCCTGCTTGACGGCTGGCAATTGACTGGTATCAGTCAGTTGAAGAGTGGTACGCCGTTGACCGTTTTTGTGTCGCGCAATCGTTCACGCTCGCAGTGGTCGCCGTCGCAAGGTCCCGGTATCGGCTTTGACCGTCCGAGTTTAGCTCCCGGATTCACACACAAAACAGCAGTCACCGGCAACCCGAATCAATACTTCAATCCGAACGCTTTTGTGCTGCAACCTGCCGGAACATTCGGCAATTTGGGACGCGGCACCTTTATCGGTCCGAATCTCCGAACTTTCGATTTATCGGCGGTGAAGAATACGCGGGTGTCGTGGCTTGGCGAAGGCGGCAATCTGCAACTTCGCGTTGAGGCATTTAATCTTTTCAACCGCACAAATTTTGGAGTGCCGAATCTGTTGGCATTTGCCGGCGCAGTTGATAATGAAAAGACCCTGCCGACTTTCGGGCGCATTCGCTCAACCGTAACTTCGTCGAGACAGATCCAACTCGGTGTGCGAATGGTGTTTTAATGACATCGGAAAGCTGGCAATGCAACGGTAAGGAAGTGAAATAATGGACTATCTGAATATGCAAACTGGTGTGCGGGTTAATCTCGACGGTTTGACTGAGCCAGAGATTCGTTTTTATCAACAGGCAGTCGAGAGGTTTCTTAAAAACATAAACTGGTTTACTTTTCATGCTTTTGCATTCAGTTCGCGGTCGCCACTCTTCAAAAAAGAGAGCGCCAATAAACCGGCAAATCAAGAGCCGCTTTATCTTGCGTTAAAAGATATGTGGCTTCAACTCGGCGTTCAACAGGGAATGATTCGTCGTCGCAGTACAGATGAAGAGAAAGCGACTGCTTAACTGAATACAGTAATCTAATTACTCTCAACCCAGCAAAACTCTTTGAGTAGGACGCAGGATTATGACGAAATTAACTATGCTCCCGAAAACGCTGGCTTTATGCAGCTTATTTTTGCTTATTTTTAGCGTAGACGCACAAGCTCAGGAATGGATGCAGTTTCGCGGTTTGAATGGCACTGGGATTTCCAAGACCACCAATCTGCCGGTGGAATTTAGCCCGACGAAAAATGTCGTCTGGAAAACCGCGATTCCCAGCGGGCATTCGTCGCCGGTCTTAGGCGCTGACCGCATCTTTCTGACGGCGGTTGAAGACAATCACCTTTATACCATCGGACTGGAACGCCAAAGCGGCAAATTGCTTTGGAAACGCGAAGTACCGCGCCCGCGTAATGACCGCCTGCAAAAGCCGAATAACCCCGCCTCGCCAAGCCCCGTAACGGACGGGCAGAATGTCTTTGTCTTTTTTCAGGACTTCGGACTGCTCGGTTATGACAAAGACGGCAAAGAGAAATGGCGCTTGCCGCTTGGTCCCTTTAATAGTTTCTATGGCATGGGAGCTTCGCCGATTCTTGCTGAAAACAAAGTTCTGCTGCCCTGCGATCAGGACACTAAATCTTTTATGATTGCCGTTGATAAAAACACCGGCAAAGTGAAATGGAAGATTGACCGCCCCGGTATCATCTCCGGCTATTCGACGCCGATTCTCTATAAACCGAAAGATGGCGGTTTACAGGTCATTGTTCCCGAATCCTTTCAACTCTCGGCGTATGCGGTGGCGACCGGCGAGCGCGTCTGGTGGGTGCGCGGGCTGGCGTGTGAGATGAAATCTATTCCGGCGCTCGATGGCGATTCGCTTTACATCAATGGCTGGGGATTTCCTGAAAATCAACCCGGCAAACAGGTCAACGTCATGCCGTTTGACGAAGCCCTTGCCAAAGGCGACGCCAACAAAGACGGCAAAATTTCACTCGCGGAAGGCGTTGATGACCGCTCGAAGAATAAGATGTATTTCGAGGTCTTCGATCTAGACCGCGACGGCAAACTTGACCGCAATGAATGGGAAATCTACCGGGCAATGCTATCGGCGGAAAACGGCTTGCTGCGTATCAAACTTGGCGGGCGCGGCGATATGACCGATAAGAATATCGTCTGGAAATATCAAAAACCTGTGCCGCAAGTGCCGTCAACGCTGCTATATAAAGATGTACTCTATATGGTCAACGATGGCGGCATCCTGATTACCTTCAATCCGGCAACCGGCGAGGTGATTAAGCAGGGGCGCTTGCAGGGCGCGATTGATAAATACTTCGCCTCGCCGGTGGCGGCAGATGATAAGGTCTATCTGATAGGCGAAGGCGGCGCGGTTTCCGTATTGAAAGCCGCCGGTGAGTGGGAAATTCTGACGGTCAACCATCTCGAAGATGAATGCTTTGCCACGCCGGCAATCGCCGACGGCAAAATCTACATTCGCACCAAAAGCGCCCTGTACTGTTTCGCTAAAAGCAATTGATTTCTCTTGTTGCAATCAGTAGGCTCTCTCAACAGATGAGCCATGATGTATGCGGCTCACTGACTTATCACCAAGGATAAAAACAGGAGATGAAAAAATCTATGCTTTGGGTACTCTTTGCGTTAGGCGCGGCTCTGGCTTGGGGATTTTATGGACCGACCATTCATACTGGACAGGTAATGCTCAAAAACCCGTTGCGGTCGCTGCTCTGTGTTGGCATCGCTTACTTTCTGATTGGCGTTCTTTTTCCGGTGATTTCGCTCGCTTCGCAAGATGAATTAAAAGATTTCAATAGCGGCGGGGTGCTTTGGGCTTCAGTTGGCGGCGCTCTTGGCGCTCTGGGCGCAATCTTTATTATTTATGCTTTCAAATCGGGCGGCATTCCGGCTTATGTGATGCCGATTGTTTTCGGCGGCGCTCCGGTTATCAATGTGCTGTTTTCGATGTTTTTGCATCCGCCTGAAAAAGCGCCGAATCCGTTGCTTTATCTCGGCTTTCTGCTGGTTGTGGCAGGCGCGGCAATGATCCTCTACTTCAAACCTCCGGCGTAAGTTTGAAGAGCAGGTAGACCTTACCTGAAGCGATGATTACGGCAATCACCGGCGCTGCGTTGAACCGCAGGCGGTGGTCGTCGCAGAGGTAAGCAGGCGGCGGTCGAAGGCGGCAAACCCGTCTGCTCTCAAAGAGTTTTCAGGCATCGTTTGAGTAGTACGTCAACACCTGATTTCGATTTGACAAATAAACGCAAGGTGATAAACTTTCTGCCGCAATCAGGCTGTCAAAACTGGCACACAGAGCTTGAGCAAGACGTAGCTGATTTTTCAATTTACTTAGCAGGCTGCAACTTTTGAAAAGGCAGGGATTAAGGTCTTTTCCGGTTCTGTTGCTGTATCGTACTTAAAATTAAGGCATTTAGGAGGGTTTGTTTCCATGAAAAAATACTACCTTGCGGCGCTCTTCATGGCAGTTGCGCTTGTGGGAGCGTCAACTCCGGCTGCGGCTCAAAGCAAAGATTCAGGCAAAGCACCCGACAAAGAAGGTTCACCCGCTTCCTTCGTTCTGACTTCTCCGAAAAATGGTGAGGTTTTGCGCGGCGGTCAGGAAATACAAATAACCTGGGATTTAACCTTAGACAAAGAAATAACCGAACATCCGTTTGGCGAGATGGAGTTCTTTCTTGATACCGCCGAAGGCGTCCATCTGCGAATTACCCCGCAACTGAGTTTGAAAGCGCGTACCTTTAACTGGACAGTGCCGAATATCAGCACCAAAACTGCCAGACTGTCGCTTCAGTGTGGCATTGAAGGCGAGGGCGACCGCTTTCGATTCTTCCAGACCGGCACTTTCGTCATCCAGGCGCTGCGCCGCGGACCAGCTATTATGTTGAACGCTATGCCGGAAGCAGCCAAAGCCGGCGACGAGATGGAGATTAGCTGGACTGCCAACCTCGATGGCTACACCAGTTACGATGTCATGGTTTCCTATGACCGTGGCGCTCACTTCCACAAAGCCGGGACGACAACTGAAACTCGTTATGCTTTGAAAGTAGACGAGGATTTCGCCGGTTCTATCACCGTGCAAATTGTCAGCCGCCGCACCGATGGCACAAAAGTCAGGTCGCTGGTAAACCGCGATGCGACGATTCGCGTTGGTGACAAAGAAGACCGCTAAACCTGTTTTTTTCACAATTTAGCGAAAAGGCTCACGAGTGATTCGTGAGCCTTTTCATTTTTGAAAAAAAATAGGGAAGAAAAATTCGTCTTTTGTGTCTAATAGTTTAAGGGGACTCTGCTTTGATTTTTCAAATAAAGTCAACCACTTACTCAGACACTCCGGCTAATGGCTTTATTTCAGGCTCTGTTGAAGTTGATGGCAAGATGAACAAGGATAGAGAGAATGGCGACGGCATAGAAGAATGTCAAGTCGTCCTCGCGGCGCAGCGTGGCGACCGTGCGGCGCAAAAAACGCTCTATAAACTCTATCATGAGCGTGTCTATAACCTCGTCTATTATGCCTTGAACGAAACGACGGCTGCCGAAGATGTGACGCAGATCGTCTTTTTGAAAATCTATAGCTCGTTGCAGCGCTTTCGCTATGAATCGGCGTTTTCCACCTGGGTCTATCGCATCGCTTTGAATGAATGCCTGAATCGCAATCAGCGCGGCAGCATCCATTATCTGCCACTGGATGACATACTTGGCAGTATAGATGAACAAGACCGGAATCTGCCGCCTGACCTTCGCCACGAACAGAATGAACGACAGGCAATCCTGCAACAAGCGGTTATGGAATTGACGCCAAAACTTCGCGCCGTCATCATTTTGAAATATATCGAGGGGCTGTCTTACGAAGAGATTGCCGCCGTCCTGAAATGTTCAGCCGGTACGGTGGCGTCGCGTCTGAGCCGCGCTTTGACGCAGTTAGAGTCACGGCTGCAACCGCTCAAAACCATTTTGTAGGGGGCAAGAAGATGATTATGAGATGCTACCGCTTTGATCTACATAGAAACATCCAGCGTTTTCTGGACGGCGAATTAACGGAGCAAAAGAGCGAACGCTTATTTGCTCATGTGAAATTCTGTAGCGATTGCGCCATGCGTCTCAATAGCCTCATCGCCGGTCGTGATTTGCTCGCCGATTTACCGCGCCGTGCGCCGCAACGCGATCACTGGGAAGTCATCGACGCCGCTTTGGATGCTCAGACTTTGCAACCAGCCCGCGAAACCCGCTTACTCTGGAATCTGGTAACGCCGCGAGTCGCTGTCGCCGTGCTTGCCCTGCTGGTCGTTGCTCTCAGCGCCGTTTTATTGCTCAGAAGCGAGCCGGTGCGGGAGATCTATGCCACCAGAATTATTGGTACGGTTGACCTCGATGAATTTCATCCGGTCTCAATCTCGAATATGGAAAGCAATACGCGACCTCACGTTGTTGCCGAAGGCTATGTCAGCGAAGTGCGGGTAAGCGACGAAGAAGATGGCGACATGAAATTCAAACTGGTTGAAAGTATGGAAAAATCGTCGCCCTTTATTGTTTGTGAAATTATTCAGCCAATCACTATTGAGATGCCGGCTGTCGGCAGCCGTGTGCGGGTTTACGGCGTTAGTCGTTACGATGGTGGCGAAGGGCGCAATTGGTATGAAGTGCATCCGGTCTTGAATATCGAAGCCGTGCCGCGATAAACGCTGCCTGCCGTCTTGTCGTCAAGGTTTGTTATTTTTCATGAAGTGAACCTGAATGCCTTGTTCGGCGTCGTCTGATTTCTTTATTACTTCATCAAGGCGACGCCACTTTTTCATTACCATTTTGGTTCCGATCATGGAGTATTCGGGTTTCATCAATTCAAAAGGAGTGGAGACATGATCTGTTTCAGGAATTCTGAACGAATAAAACAATGGCTATGCCCGTTGCTTGCTCTGGTATTTTTGTTTGTTTCCTTATCCCCGTTAGCCTATGCGGCTGGGGCAACCAGCATTTCCGGTGTTGTCCGCGATGCCGACGGCGCGGCTGTCGGTGACGCGGATGTGTCGCTCATAAACGCGCAACAAGCGGTATTGAGTCAGACGAAAACTGATGCTGAAGGTCGCTTTACGTTTTCGGACGTGCCTCCCGGCTCCTATGCGGTCACGGCATACCGGGCGGGTTTTAGTCGTCAGCGCGAAGCAGCGCAAGTTGCCGAGGGCGGCACGGCGGAGCTAACTATCGTATTGCAAGTGAATCAGGTCAGCGAGCAGGTCACGATAACGGCGGAAGCCGGACAAGTTTCCGATGCTCAAAACACCGCTCAACCCGTCAATCTCATCCCAGAAGAAAAAGTTATCGAGCGTGCGCCGGAAGTTGTTGCTCAGGTAGTTGACGAAGAATCGGGCGTCAATTTGCAACGCACCAGCCCGTCTTTGAGCGCCGTTTTTGTGCGCGGGCTGACGGGCAGAAACGTCGCTGTCTATGTAGACGGTGTGCGCTACACGACAAGCGCCCAGCGCGGCGGTGTCGGCACATTCTTTAGCCTCATCGAGCCATCGAGTCTTGAAACCGTCGAAATTCTGCGCGGACCAAACAGCTCGCAATATGGCTCTGATGTGCTTGGCGGCGTCGTCAACTTCATCTCGCACACACCTGTCTATGGCGGCAGCGAAGGCGAATGGCACGGCAACACCAATCTCTTTTATACTTCCGCGACCAATGGCTTTGGCGGCAATAACCTGTTGACCTACGGCACACGGCGATTCGGAATGTTGCTCAATGTCAATGGGCGACGTATCAATCGGCTGCGTCCCGGCGCCGGACTCGATTCCCATGCGGCTGTGACGCGCTTCCTCGGCATCCCCTCTGACATTTTGGGTGAGCGTTTGCCTGATACGGCATTTACGCAATACGGCGGCTTGCTCAAAACTAATTTTAATTTAGATGAGACAACGCAACTGCTCTTCTCTTATGCACGTAACCAGCAGGACGGGGGAAAGCGTTACGACCAGTTGGCAGGTGGCGACGGCAACCTCATCGCCGATTTGCGTAATCTGATGACCGACTTGTTTTATGCCCGTCTTGTCAAACAGAATTTGGGCTTCTTCGACAATTCTCAGTTTACCTTCTCTTACAATGGACAGCGTGAAGAGCGCATCAATCAGGGCGGACAGGGCAACCCGGTTGGGGCAATCACCAACCAGCGTGAGCGCACCAATGTTTTGGGCTTCAATTTCTCTCTCGATAAGCAGATTGGCGAGGAGAACACCTTCACGATGGGCGCAGATGTCTACCGCGATAAGATTACTGCTCCGGCATTCACTACCGATCCTGTTACCAGAGTTGTCACCCTCTCGCGTCCGCGCATTCCCGATGGCGCACGCTATCTCGCTTACGGCTTCTTCGTGCAGGACGTATTCACGGCTATCCCCAACCGTCTGCGCGTCGGCGGCGCATTACGGTACAGTGTTGCGTCTTACAAATCAGAAACCGAAAATGCGCCCATCGCGGCAAACGGGCGGCGTTTGTTCCCCGATGACAGCCAACGCTTTGACGCTTTTTCCGGGCGCATCGGCGCAGTTCTGACACTCGGCGGCGGCTTCAACCTCGCCGCAAAATATGTGCGCGGCTTCCGCGCTCCGAACACCACCGACTTGGGCATTATTGGTCTTGTCGGCACAGGCTTTGAAGTTGACTCGGCGACCGCCGCAAGTTTGGGTGGCTTTATCGGCACAACGGCTGGGTCTAACGCCGTATCGAGCGGCATTCCCGTCACCAGACTCGAACCCGAAAGAAGCGATAACTTCGATGTCAGTCTGCGCTACAATCGCTCACGCTTCCGGGCGGAGATCACTGGGTTCACGAATAAACTGAATGATGTTTACTTCGATCAAGCCCTCGTCTTACCGGCGGGCGCGGTCGGGAAATTCTTAGGCAGCGAGCGCATCACCTCGCAAAATGCTAATGGCTTGGTGTTTGTCGCCATTGCTACGAGCCCGGTTCTGGTGCGTGTCAATTACGACGATGCGCGGTTTAGCGGCGTTGAGTTTAATACCGAAGCGCGTTTGAGCCGCGACTTCAGCATGAACGGCAATTTTACTTATATCCGCGCTTACAGCTTGCTGGATGGCGCTCCGCCAAATGTTGAAGGTGGCGTACCGCCCGCCACAACCTTCCTCAGCCTGCGCTATCAACCGCGTGGCGGCTCACGCTTCTACATCGAGCCGTATGCGATTATTGCAGACCGTCAGAAGCGACTCTCGTCGCTCGATTTGTCTGACCGTCGAACCGGCGCACCCCGCTCGCGCACGGCAATTCAGAACTTCTTCCGACGCGGCGCTTGTGTGCGCGGCGTAACAACGCCGGGAACCACTGGCTGTAATTCTGCCGGTGGCATACTGGTTTCGACGGGTGAGACATTGACACAGGTTCAAGACCGGCTCCTGCCGATTGGCAGAGTCATCAACGGCATTCGTGTCGTCAATAACGACACCAATGTTCCGCTGTTTCCCGCCCTTCCCGGTTATGGATTGGTCGGTGTGCGTGGCGCGGCGCGTTTCGGAGAACGCTCGGAAGTCTTCGTTGATTTCGAGAATATCGCCGATAAACAGTATCGCGGCATCAGTTGGGGCATTGACGGCGCAGGGCGCGGTGTGACGGTGCGCTATCGCTACCGATTCTAATTTTCATCAACCCTCTTGCTTTTTGTCACTTCAAGGCAGATAAAAGCATTATACGGTTTTCAGGATGTCGTAAAAAAAGAGGCATACTCAAATCGAGTATGCCTCTTTTTGTTTGTTGCCTGTGACCTCGCGCTTATGTCGTTATCAGGGCAAATCAATGAGAATGATTTCGCTCTCCTGATTTGCTTGTATGTCGAGCCGCAAGACCTCCGTAATGCGTGCCTGATCGTTGTTCTGCAATAGCTGATCGTTGACTGTTGCCTCGCCATCTATCACATAGAGGAAAGCCCGTCGCCCGTTTTCCAGATGGTGCGTAATCGTCTCGCCGGGACGCACCTTCGAGACGTAAAACGTCACATCGCGGTTGATCTTCACCGCTTCACCGATGTCTTGCCCGGAAGCAATCGGCAGCAGTACGCCGCTACGTACTTCGGCAGTAAATTTCTTCTGTTCGTATCCCGGCGTATGCCCTGGTTTATCCGGCATTACCCACATCTGCAATAACTTCACCGCCTGCGTTTCCGACGAATTAAACTCCGAGTGATAAACCCCCGTGCCTGCCGTCATCGCCTGCACTTCGCCCGCGCCGATTTTGCCAACGCCGCCGGTGCTGTCTTTGTGGTCAAGTTCGCCTTCCAGTATATAAGTTATAATCTCCATATTCTTATGCGGGTGCATTCCAAAGCCATTATCCGGCTGAATGGTATCGTGATTGAAGACGCGCAACGGACCGAAAGCCATATTGTTCGGGTCGTAATAGGAATCGAAACTGAATAACCAGTATGCCGAAAGCCAGTCATTCTCTGCGTGAAATCGGTCTTTTGCTTTGATAATCTGAAACATACCCTTGCCCCCTTTTTCCTGATTGTTAAATGATTGATTGTCATATAGTTGACAATTTAATCAAAATTTTTATTGTTGTTGTATCAACTTGCCGAGAAATTCCCCCAGCAACTTCTGTTCACTTTTCGTCAAAGGTTTCATCACTTCTTCTGCGAACCGCAGCACTTCAGCGCAAGTCTCTTGCAGAAACTTCGCCCCTGCTGCCGTCAATTCAATATGATAAGCGCGGCGGTCTGCACAGGTAACGCGGCGCACAAAGCGGCGGTCTTCGAGAAAATCTATCAATTTGGTCACATTGGCGCGAGACGATAACAACCGCCGCCCGATTTCGGTCTGATGCAATGGTTCGTCCGCACCGTTGAGGATTCTTAGCACATTGTAATGGCTGTCCATCAAGCCCCACTCAGAAAATCGTTCATCGGAAGTGCGCCGCAAACGGTCGCCTACGCGCATTAAGCGCACCAGCGCCCGCTCGGCATCGTTCGCTTCAATTTTCACCTTACTTCCCTTCACACTCTTCATTCTATATCATTTTTGAAAATTTGTCAACTGATTGACAATTAGTTGTTGAACAAAATGGATTTTGCCCGACGCGCCGTTATTGAGGAATGGAAAATTTGAACCACGAAGCCTATGAAGAAGAGAAAAAGCGGGTGACGGCGATTGTTTAGCGACGGGTGTTTAGAGTACAAGCTTTAGCTTGGTTGTAGGCTGAAAAGCAGACCCGTAGCGGTTACAGCGAGTCACCAACAACTTGCCTTGTCAGTAGCGCGAGCAACCAAAGATTTTGCTCCTGACGCTACTACCAAGCTAAAGCTTGTACTCTAAACACCGGCTCTTCAATGGTCGCGTTTTCTTGCTTTTCTGTGTAATGTGAAAAGCAGAACCCCTTTTCTCTTCTTCGTGTTCTTCGTGAGCTTCGTGGTTCAAGTTTCTTCTTCCTTTTCTTCAACTCTTGCGTGTGTAGACCACCTGACCGCGTTTAATGATAGTCTGTGCGTGATTGACACCGAAAAAGTAAGGAATCTGCCGGTAATCCGGGCAGTCATAGATAACTGCATCCGCCTGTTTGCCGATTTCCAGCGAGCCAAGCTGGTTGCCGCGATTGAGGCTGTAAGCGGCGTTAATGGTTGCCGCCGTAATTGCCTCGGCGGGCGTCATCTTCATCTGTGTACAAGCAATCGAAAGAACTGTCTGCATCGAAGAGGTTGGCGAACTACCGGGGTTGAAGTCGGTAGCCAAGGCGACCTTTACTCCTGCATCAATCAGGCGTCGCGCCGGAGGATAATGCGACAGTCCCAGGTTAAAGACCGAAGCAGGTAACAACAGAGCCGTTACCCCGGCGCGTTGCAATGCCGCGATGCCTTCGTCATCAATCTGTTCCAGATGATCTGCGGATGCTGCGCCTAGTTGCGCAGCCAGCAGACTGCCGCCATTCAAGCTGAGTTGGTCGGCGTGAAACCGTGCTTGTAAGCCCACCTCTTTCGCCCGTGTTAGAATGCGCCGCGATTCTTCAATCGTAAAGACATGGCTTTCGCAAAAGACATCGCAAAATTCTGCCAAGCCTTCGGCGGCAACTTGCGGCAACATTTCATCAATAAGCAACTGAATATAAGCCTCGCGGTTGTCGCGGTACTCATCCGGTATTTCGTGCGCTCCCAGAAAGGTCGGCACAAGTTCAAGCGGTGTACTCTCATTTAAGCGGCGAATCACTCGCAGGATTTTCAATTCACCCTCGACGCTCAAGCCGTAACCGCTTTTGGCTTCAATCGTCGTTGTACCGTATTCCAGAAATCGCTGCACACGGGCAAGCGCAATCTCGAAAAGCTCGTCTTCACTGGCAGCGCGAGTCTTGCGAACCGTCGAATGAATGCCACCACCACTGGCGGCAATCTGTTGATAAGTGATGCCCTGAATCCGCATTTCGTATTCGTCTTCCCGCGTTCCGGCAAAAACGGTGTGCGTATGCGCGTCAACGAAGCCGGGTAGCACGACGCGCCCTGTTGCATCCGTTTCGGTGCAATTCGCGCCTGCCTGCTGGTTTACTTCTCGATAGGTTCCGATTGCCACGATTTTGCCATTACCCAGTAGCAGCGAGCCGTTTTGAATCATGCCGAGGTCGCGCATCTCTACGCCAAGTCGCGGGCGCGACGCCCCGGCAATGGTGACGAGTTGAGCAGCATTGGCGATAAGCAATTCATTAGTCATATAAACTTGCAATCTCCTGTTTCAAGCTGAACGATCTGGAAGTAATGATAAATTTTTTACCACGAAGCGCACGAAGAACACGAAGAGAAAAAGAAAAGATAAAAGCAGCATTGTCGAATGAGAAATTGACCTTGCAACCGCATCGGTATGGAAAACGCCCAGAAACCACTGGGCAAGAATATCCAAGTCACCGAGTACAATGAACAATGCTGCTACTCTCTTAGTTGCTACTCTCTCCAGATTCTCCAACTCTTTTCTTCGTGTCCTTGGTGTTCTTCGTGGTTCAAAGTTTTTCTTTTTCCTTCTTGGGCAATTTGCCGGTTTTGAGTGTAAACTAGCGGACGAATTTTATCGAAGGTCGAGGAAAAAGAGATGAACAGAACCACAGTAACCACAAAGCTTGGCACAATAGTTTTCTTGCTGGCTTTGGCATTGACGGCAACAGGACAGGTAGACAAGAAGCCCTACAACGAATGGAACGAAAAAGAGGCGATGAAAATTTTGAATGATTCGGCGTGGTCACAGACGCAGACCACCACAGATGCGACAACGGGCGTGGCGCGAACCGATTCCAGCCAGAGCCGTATTGCCGAAATTATCAATATCAATTATCGGGTACGTTTCTTTTCGGCAAAGCCGGTGCGTCAGGCATTCAGCCGCATGATTGCCCTGCAACAACAAGGCAAAATGAATGACCAGCTTGCCGCGCAGTTGAAGGCTCTTGCCGATGCGGAATTTCCCGATTACGTCATTGTCACCGTCTTGGTGGATTCGACAACACCAAGCCCAAAAGTGCAACAGGCGACCGCCGCCTTATATAAATTCACCACCGCCGATTTGAAGAACACTACCTATCTGGTGACCAAAAGCGGGCAGCGCATCTTTTTGCAGGAATATCAACCGCCGCGCAAAGACGGCTTCGGAGCGCGGTTCATCTTCCCGCGCCTCGTAGATAATGAACCCTATTTGAACGCCAACAGCGGCGAACTCGCTTTTCATACAGAACTTCCCGGTATAACGATTTTGAACACCCGCTATAAAGTAAAAGATATGTTGTTCGGCGGCAAACTGGAGTATTGAGCCGAACCTTTTAGAGTGCGGTAACGGGTTAGCCTCATGGTATGACGTAGCAAAGCAGCAGAAATCTGCTACAATCAATCACTCAAGACGCTTCCAGATGATACATTACGATCACACCAGCAAGACAACAGAGACAGAAAAACATGAAAATAAGAGTCCTTGCAACGGTAGCGATATTGCTATGCAGTGGTAGTCCCATTTTGGCACAGAAACATGAAATCGCCTTCACATCTGGCGGTTTGAAGACCGGCGATAAAAGTTTTGATTTGCCGCGTCCCGGTCTGGTGAAGTTTCGCACCGGCTTTACCTATGAAGTGAATTATGCGCGGCGTTTGCTTGATGCGAAAATCGCCTCGCTCTATATTGAGTTTCCGTTTGCCGTGACACCGCGCACCAAAATTACTACGGATAATGTGTTGTCGCCGCGCAGCTATTCGTCCTTCTTCTTTACGCCAAGCGCCAAAGTAAAACTCTTTCCCATCGGCAGATACTCGCCCTTTGCTACTATCGGCATTGGCGTGGCGCGATTGAATCCTTCTTCCACACGGTTGGATAATCAACCGAATAACGACGCATCGGCGGAAACGGAAGGCGTATTTCAGATTGGCGGCGGCTTGGATGTAAAGGTGATTTCGCGGTTGAGTCTGCGCGGCGAAGTGCGCGATTTCTATACCGAAATTCCGCCCTTGAACCTCGACGCGCTCAGAAAACGCCAACACAATACCTTGATTGCGGCGGGCGTCGTGCTGCGCTTCTGAGGCAGGCTCATAGCGCCGGCATGGCCGATTTTCTATTGGTCGTCCAGCGCCTTGCTGATTTGCTCTGCCAGCGCCTGCGGGGTAAAGGGTTTTTGTATAAACTCGCTGTTGGCTTCCAGTAGATATTCCTGAGCGATTACGGCTTGCGAATAGCCGGACATATAGACAACTTTCAGCTTCGGGTGCGTCTGCCTGAGATGGTTTGCCAATTCCTTGCCGTTCATGGTTGGCATTCTCACATCGGTCAATAACAAGTCAATTTCAGTGTTATACTGAGCCGCAATCTGTAAGGCTTCTTCGGCGTTGGCGGCAGCCAGCGCCGTATAATGGTATTCCCGGAGAAACATGACTAACAGATTCCGTAATGGCTCATTATCATCCACAATCAGGATCATTTCTGTACCTCCAGAAGAGGCGATCTAACGCCTCTTTCTCCGTTTCTGCCGCTGTTTGACAAGGAAACCTCTGCTATCACCCCGAACCCTTACTTTCCTGATTTTAACATTCTTTCGTTTTATGTGAATGGTTATTTTACTCTGTCGCTGATTTGCAAAAGCTTATTGAATGGCGGCTGGAAAGCCAGGGCGCAGCGACCGGCACAATGCCAATCCTTATAAGCTCTTTTCTGAGAGACCAACCTCTGACCATCCGCCGCCGTAACTGGTTGTTACGGCAACGCTCGCTTAACGATAATTGACAGGAAGCCGCTATGGAAAAGCAATACAGCCGGTTTTCAGCTGACAGACCTGAAAACCGGCTGCAAATGATTACCCATTGCGCGGCTTAGAGAATGGCAAAGTCGTATTGTTCCTGATGCAGATTCGGATCTGCCTCAATAGTAACTGGCGAACCGAAATAGGCCTCAATCTCCTCAAAGACCAGATGCTCCGTAGTGTGCAATGCCTCGGCGACAAGCGGCGCGACGCGCAACATAATTTCGCTGCCATCGGTGATTTGCCCGGAGACCGCTTTCGCCTGTTCCAATATCTCAAAGCACATGGTCTGCGCCGATTTCACTAAGGCGCTGCCCTGACAGTACGGACAAGGGGTGCAAAGCGTGCGCTCCAATGACTGTTTGACGCGCTTGCGGGTGATTGCCACCAGCCCGAAATCGTTTACCGGAATGAGCTTGGATGGCGAACGGTCGGTGGCTAATTCCTCCTGTAGCGCCTGCATAACGCGCTGGCGGTTTTTGCGCTCTTCCATGTCAATAAAGTCAACGACGATGATGCCGCCGAGGTCGCGCAGACGAATCTGCCGGACAATCTCTTTTGCCGCTTCAAGGTTTGTCCGCGTAATCGTATCTTCGAGCTTGTCGGATTTGCCGACGAATTTGCCGGTGTTTACGTCTATGGCGACGAGGGCTTCGGTTTGATTGATAACGATATAACCGCCGGACTTCAACCACACACGCGGCTTGACCGCTTTATCAATCTCCGGCTGGACGTTGTACTTCTCCAGAATCGGTTGATTGCCGGTGTAGAGCTTAACGCGATTGACCAAGCGCGGTTGCACACGGTTGACAAACTCAACGATGCGGGCATATTCCAGTTCGTTATCAACGCGAATGGCGGAATACTCGTCAGACAACTGGTCGCGCAAAATGCGTTGAATCAAATCGAGGTCACGATGCACCAGTGACGGCGGTTTGATGCGGTCGGCATTCTTTTTGATTTCGCTCCAGGTGCGAATCAGATAGCGCAGATCGTCATGAAGGTCTTGCTCTGAGACTCCGGCACAGGCGGTACGAGCGATGAAGCCGCCTTGTCCGCCTTCGCGGTCACGCAATGCCGAAACTGTGCGCTTGAGTCTTATACGCTCGGCGTCGCTGGGAATTTTGCGCGACACGCCGACATGATTGACCGATGGCATATAGACCAGAAAGCGACCGGGCAGGGCGATATGCGACGTGATGCGTGCGCCTTTCTTGGCAATCGGCTCTTTGGCAATTTGTACGAGAATTTCCTGCCCTTCGCGCAATAGTTCAGTAATGGTCGGCGGACCGGAACGACGCGGCTCCGGGCGGCGTTGTTGCGGCTCAGAGCGGCGTTGCGGCGGTTCCGGTTTGCGCGTCGGTTCCGGGCGTGGCGGTGGCGGCGCAGCTTCCGGCTTTGCCTCAACGCTATCGGCGTCCGCTGCCGGTGTCACCGGGGCGGCATCCGCTTCGGCTTCATCAAATTCACCCGCCGGTCTTTCCGGTTTGCCGTCGCGCCGTTTATCGCGGCGACGATTGCGCCCGCCGCGCCGCATAGCAAATTCAGCACGGCTGGGGTTATCGCTGACGCTTGCCTCGCGGTCAGCTTCAGGGCTGGCGGCTGAGTCACCTGCTTGCGCCTCATGAAGTCCGGCGAGTAAATCGCCCGGTATGGCTTCCGAAATATGGCGGAAGGGCGATGACGGCGGGGCGTTCCCGGCTGGCGTATCCTTGATGCGCTCAACATCGCGGCTGGTTGCGGTATCTCTGCCGCTCTTTTTATTGGCAGTTTCTCGTCGTCCTGCGCCGCGTTTTTCACCGCGCTGACGGGCGGCAGGTTTCGCCGGTCTGGCAATCGCCTCTGTGGTTTCGCCGCTATCATCAAGACGCTCAATTTGAGGTTCGGCGGGCTGTGCCGATGCGACTGCATCAGGCTTTTTGCGGGCGGGCTTCCTAGCTGCGCCTTTTCCGGTTGTCGCCGTGTTGGTGGGTTTGGCGTCAGCTTTCGCCTCCGGCTTTTTGGCTCGCCGTGAGGCAGGTTCCGGCTCTGCGGCTCTGGCTTCCGGCTTTCTCCCGCGTGAACGCCCGCGTCTTGGCGTTTCTTCGGCTCCCTTCGAGGCGCTTGGCTCATCGGTGATGCGCTCCATCGGTTCCGGTTCCGCCGCCGGTTCTGCAACGACAGGCGGGAAGGGAAGCGGGGTGTGAGCGGCTTTTGCCCGTCTGCTGTGTACCGGGGCAGGTCGTCTTTCTCTGACCACATCATCATCGGTGATGCGCTCAATCGGCGGTAAGGATTCGTCAATCAAGCGGCTCGCTACATCGGCAGCTGCTTCGACAGATGATTCCGGTTGCATAGCGGCGCTTTCAGACGCGGCGCTCTCTTCTTCCGGCGGCGGGATGATAACCCTTTCGTCGGCAATCTCCGCCAACTGTTGAACTGCATCTTCGAGGATTGCCGCTTCAATCACTTCTGCCTTTGGCGGTTGCTGTCGCGGTACGGGTTTGTCGCGGTCACGACGGTCACGGCGTTTGTCCTCGCGTTGCGGTGGCGCAGCTTGCGCTTCATCCGCGCCTTCTTTGAAATCCAACTCTTCATCTTCATCGAAGAGGTCGGCGAAATCGTCAACGTAGAGGAAGGCGTCGCGTTCCAGCCCGATGTCAACAAATGCCGATTGCATACCCGGCAGCACCTTCATGACGCGCCCTTTGTAGAGGTTGCCGACGACGCCCTGGTTTTCGTCGCGGCGTTCGACATAGAACTCTGTGACCACGCCATCTTCGATAATGGCAACCTTTTTTTCATAAACATTTGCGCTAATAATTAGCTCCTTAGCCATAAGTCTCCTGAGTTTTTTTATTGTTAGTGAGCCAATGGGCAGAAATGGCACGGCAGAACGGTTAAACAGGCGGCTAGAAACTTGCCTGAATGCTACGAACGGCTCTTTCGCGGAACACGCATGGAGCGAGCGGCGGGTCTTGAGAGGAATTGAAAGAAAAAGAATATGCTTACCAAATAGCCTTCAAAACCGCTGGATTCAAGGTTGCGGACGCGGCAAATCGAAGCTGAGATTGGCTTCCTGCCCGACAATTCAACGCCAGACCTTGAGAAAAACTCTGACAAACTCGCTGCCTGTCGCCCGCCTTCGTAAAATAAACGTGGCAGACGCCAGGGTGTTCAAAATTGCCCGATGGCTCGTAAAATTTTTCGGCGGCTGCCCGCGAACCTCGCGGCAACCGCCGCCACTAATTCACAAATCGTCTGAACCGCACACTGAGCGCCAAGCCGACACCGGCAAATACAGACATGATTGCTGTGCCGCCGGCGCTCATTAACGGTAAAGGGATTCCCATAATCGGCATGATGCCTACGACCATGCCAAGATTGCTCAAAATATGAAACGTCATAAGGGCGACAAAGCCCATAATCATCAGCGTCCCGGAACGCTCGCGGGCGTTCAAAGCGACATCCATCAAACGCCAGATGAAGATGAGATAAAGCGCCAGCATAACCAATATGCCGATAAAGCCCAACTCTTCGGCAATCACCGCACCAATGAAATCGGAATAGGCATACGGCAGAAAACCGAGTGTGCCTTGCGTGCCGTTGCCGATACCTTTGCCGGTTGTACCGCCCGAACCAACGGCAATTGCTGATTGAATCGTTTGATAAGCATAGCCTCTGGGGTCGGCATTTTCGGGATGAAAAATTATATCAATACGCTCTCGCTGATAGCCGCGCAGATGCGGATAGACGGCAATCAGCGCCAGTGGGATAGCCAGAACCGCCGCTATGACCAGCTTTTTTGGCGCTCCGCCGAGAAAGTAGAAGGTTCCCAGAATAACGCCGAAGGTCAACATTGTCCCGGTGTCTTTCCCCAAGGCAATCAAAATAATCGGCGGCATGGCAATCGCCGCCATCAGCGCCATATCTTTGAGCGTCAGCGTCCCGGCTCCGCGTGATTTCGACAAATAGCGCGACAACATCAGAATCGTCGCCACTTTGGCAAGCTCGCTTGGTTGAATGCTCGGCAGTCCCGGAATGTGCAACCAGGCTTTGTTACCGTTGATGGTTTTGCCAATGAAGAGAACCAAAACCAGCAGGAACATGACCACGCCATAGATGATGGGCGCGTAATCATTGATGACCTTGCGGTAATCGGTGAACATCAGAAACAGCGCGATGGCAAGCCCCATGCCAAGCGCCATCAGTTGTTTCCTGACGAAATCATCGCTCGGCGCGGTGCTGTGAATGCCGATGCAGCCGAGAATGGTCAAAGCAATCGGCACAATCAGCAAGAGCCAATCTATATCTCTGAGTGTTTTACGGCTGATGTCAATCATTGACTGTATTCGATTCTGACTCAAGGTCGGTTTCGGGGGCTGTTTGATTCTATCACGCAGCCACTCTTTGCTAAAGTCGTTCGCTAGAGTAGCGTAAACTGTCAGTTTGCGGTCTTGTTTAGCAGACCATTGAAAGATCCTCAGACCTCAAAAAGATAGGCTAATCGCTTCCCGAATCTTGCGGTTCCTTGCCAGGGTTTGCCTGGTCAGCGCCGCAAACTGACAGTTTACGCTACCTGTTGGCAGCCTGTTACTGATTCCGCTTTTTGTCCGCCTCACCCGGTTGTCGCGGTTTCTGCAACGTAGCAATCGAAGCCGCCGTTGGTTTCTCCACGCCGGCTCGCGGCTGCGTCGCAGACTTCTGCGCGTCTGTAGCCGTTGGCGGCGCTGTTGGTTTACCGCCTTTGGCGATGATCTCCGTTGGAATCGGTTGCCCGGCTTTCTTGGCAAAGTAAGCAAGATAAATCGCCTTTGCCTTTGGACCGGAAGCCTTCGCCCCGAAACCGCCATTTTCCGTAAAGCAGACAACCGCCAGTTCCGGCAAAATGTCTTTATTGATTGGCGCGAAACTGATGAACCACGAATGGTCTTGCAGCTTTTTGCCTACCGCTTTAGCAGTGGAAATGACCTGCGCCGTGCCGGTTTTGCCGCCAATATTGAGTTCACGCGGGAAGCCGACGCCGCCTGCCGTGCCGCCTTCATTGACTACGCCCCACGCCGCGTAACGGATTGCCGCTGTTGTCGCAGGCGAAAGGCGTAAATCTATCGGCGTATCTTCAAAGTATTTCACCGGCATCACCTCAGTCGCCCGCGCTTCTTTGAGCAGATGCGGTGTGCGAATGATGCCGTTCATGACGATGCCGGTTTCGGCGCGAATCAACTGAATCGGCGGAATTGCTACTGCGCCCTGCCCGACAGCCGAAAGGGCGCTGTCGAAATCGCTCCATTGCGGATTGCGCGGATTGGCTCGCGCTTTCCAGGCTTCGCTCGGCACTGAGCCTGACCTTTCATAAGGCAGGTCTATGCCGGTCTTTTGTCCCATGCCGAATTTCGCCAACCACTCTTTCTGTTTTTCCAGTCCGAGTTTAATGCCGAGTCGGTAATAGTATCCATCACAGGAGCGAACGATTGCCGTATGCACATCGGGAGCGCCATGACTGCCCATGCAGCGGACAAAACGCCCGCCAACCTGAAGCCCGCCGCCACAGACGACCCGCGAATCGTTCAATGGGGTAATCCCCGCTTCTATTGCCGCTGTACTCATCATAATTTTCCACGTTGAGCCTGCCGGATAGTAGCCTTGAATCGCTTTGTTGTTCAGGGGATGGTCGGGGTCAAGCAGAATTGCCACCACCTCTTTACGATTTTCCGATGAAATGACATTGCGGGCAAAGACGTTCGGATCAAAACCCGGATACGAGACCATGGTGAGAATCTCACCCGTGCGCGTGTCCATCGCTATTGCTGCGCCTTTGTCGTTCAGCTTCTCGAATTCGCGTTCGGCAACCTGTTGAATTTCGAGGTCAAGCGACAGCAATAAATCCTGTCCTTTGATTGGCGGTATGCTGTCGAGTTCTCGAACCATGCGCCCGCGACTATCTACAATGACGCGCCGCACACCATTCTTGCCGCGCAGCAGTTTATCGTAATACGCCTCAATGCCGCCCTGCCCGATGATGTCGCCAACTTTATAACCGGCGTCCTGATACTTGGGATTTTCAAGCTGTTTCGGGCTAATCTGTCCGATATAACCGATGGCGTGACAGGCGGTTTTGCCATACGGGTAAACGCGCTGTGGTTGTTCGTCAATGGTGATTTCGGGATGCTCTTCCTGATGCGCGGCAACCCAGGCGCGGTCGCCCGCCCCGACATTCTGTTTGATAAGAATAGGGTCGGTTTTTGGGCGATTGGGTTTGGTAATCTCTTGCAACGCCTCGTCACGGCTGACATTGAGATTTTCCACCAGCGCCGTCAGCGTCTCTTCGCGGTTGGTTATATCCTCCGGCATGACCACGACATTGAAGGTCGGCTTATTGTCAACAATGATTTTGCCGTTGCGGTCAAGGATAGAGCCGCGAGCCGCAATAATCGGAATGTCGCGGATGCGATTGTTTTCCGCCTGCGCGATGTATTTCTCATGCTGGACGATCTGCAAATGATAAAACCGCACCCCGAGAATCAGAAAGATAGCAAGGACAATGCCTTGTACAATAGTGATGCGCCGTCCCAGATCAGGCAGCGATTCGTTGATACTCTTTTTCGGGCTGCTTGGTGCGCCCGGCTTACCACTTAAATTCTTCATCCAAACCTCCCACAAGAGGCAAATCACCAATTGTCAGAGTGAGAGGTTAGCTCACCCGTTTACTTGCATCTACGCTCAGGCGTAATAGCGTTTCTTCACGGTCATGCGCCCCGATTCTTTCTGGTCAGGAAAGATACGGTTCAAGACGATAAAGAGCAGCACAGCCGCCAGCGTATCACCAATCACCTTAAATCCAACGACTCGACCAAAATCATACCATGCGCCGAGGGGAATGGGTTGCTGCAAGACGATATTAAAGCCAACAACCATAATGGTATCAGCAAATGAGGCTAAAGCGACAATCCCTAAACGCGCCAGGGGGTTTTCCAGAGGAAAATTCAGGCTGGCTCGCCCGATACAATAGCCAATGAGGGTTTTGGAAAAGCCATTGACGCCGTAAACATCCGCGCCGCTAATGATGTCCTTGCCGAGTCCGGCGGCAAGTCCTGTCCACATCCCTTGTAGCGGCGAGCGCATCAGGCTGAAAAATATCGTTCCAAGCAGGGGCAGTTCAATGTAGCGAAAGATGCCCAAATGTTTCGGCAAAATCATCTGTAGCAGCAGGAAGATGACAATGACGATGACAGTTTTGACTTTTTGCACCCTTGCGCCTACCTCGCTACTGTTTGATGTTGGTTTCTACAGTTATATCTTTCGCTTCAATCAACAGAACAAAGACATTTTCGACCCGTTCTACCTGCGCTGTTGGTTTTACGGCGATGCGTTTCCAGGGGGCGGCAGGGTCATTTTCAACCTTTTCGGTGACGCCGACCACCAGCCCTTTCGGATAAATCCTGTCTAAGCCGGTAGTTACAACCATTTCGCCCTCGCCGACCTCTTCATTCGCCGGTATATACTTAATCTCGCAACGAGTGTTATTCATGCCCTTCAATTCGCCCGCCAAGCGCGAACTTTGAATCATTACGCCGACGCCGGCGCTGCTGTCGGTAATCAATTGCACCTGTGCGAAATTCGCGCCGACATTGATAACCCGTCCGACAATGCCGGTAGCGGTGACAATCGGCATATTCTTTTTAACACCATCCAGCGCGCCGCGATCAATCGTCAGGCGTTTGAACCACAGCGACGTATCCCGCGAAATGACATTGGCGGCGATGCGCTGATAAGCGGTTGCCGCCGGGATGCCAAGCTGAGTGCGTAAGGTGTCAAATTGCGCCGCTTTCTCGCGCTTTTCGTTCAACTCAACGGTTAATTGCTCAACCTGTTCCCGGAGGCTGACATTTTCACTGGCGGCGCGACGCATCTCCGACCAGCCGGTGATACTGCCGGTGACTTTTGACAGCGCCGCATCGCCAACTTTAGCGATGGGCGCAAAGATGGTCATGACCCAGTTACCGACAACCGATTGCCCGCCATCCGGTCGCCGCGCCGTAATAGACATTGCCAGCAACTGTAGCAGCAATAATATCGCCAGCAGCCAGTGTGAACGGTCACGCAACTTCTCTTTTGCAGGAGTTGAACTCATAAAGCAGTCAGTAGTCAGTAGTCAGTAGTCAGTAGTCAGTAGCATGGATTTCTGCCTTCATCTTGTAGACTACGGCAAACCGGCATCCTTTGGTTCAATGCTACGGACTAAGCGCTACGGACTACGGACTATGAATTATGATGCGTCATGGTATTTTCCCAACTGACGCGACTCAATAAATCGAAATCAGCAAGCATCTTGCCAACGCCCAACGCCACCGACGACAGCGGATTCTCCGCCAGCGACACCGGTACGCCGGTTTCGTGCATCAGCCGTTTATCAATGCCTTTCAGCAACGCGCCGCCGCCTGTTAGGACGATGCCGCGTTCGGCAATGTCGGCGGATAGTTCCGGCGGTGTGCGTTCCAACGCCACACGCACCGCATTAACGACTGTCGCAATCGGGTCAGACAAGGCTTCGCGCACTTCTTCATCGCTGATGGTGATAGTACGCGGCACGCCTTCAATCAGATTGCGCCCTTTAATCTCCATCGTAATCGGCTCTTCCATGGGCCACGCCGAACCGAGTTCAATCTTGATGGCTTCGGCGGTGCGTTCGCCGATGAGCAGATTATATTTGCGCTTAATATATTGGATGATGGCTTCGTCCAATTCGTTTCCGGCGACGCGCACGGCGCGAGAATAAACGATGCCGGAGAGCGAAATAACCGCAATGTCGGTTGTGCCGCCGCCAATGTCAACAATCATATTGCCGTAAGGTTCGGTAATCGGCAGCCCCGCGCCGATTGCCGCCGCCATCGCTTCGGCAACCAGATAGACCTTTGAGGCTTTGGCGCGATAGGCGGCGTCTTCGACGGCGCGACGTTCTACTTGGGTGATTTCGCCCGGTACGCCGATGACGACACGCGGCGACACCCACGACCGCCCGTTGTGGGCTTTGCGAATGAAGTGCTGCAACATCTTTTCGGTGACTTCAAAATCGGCAATCACGCCGTCTTTCATCGGGCGAATGGCAACGATATTGCCCGGTGTGCGTCCGAGCATCTCTTTTGCCTCTTTGCCAACGGCTTCGACCTTGTTGGTAATCTTGTTGATAGCGACAATCGAAGGTTCGCTGACGACAATGCCGCGTCCTTTGGCGTAGACCAAAGTATTGGCGGTGCCGAGGTCTATCGCTAAGTCGCTCGAAAAGGGATTGAATAGATTTCTCATCTTTAGTTTATGATTCTCCTGCTTACTCCTGAAACTTATGACGCGCCACACCTTGCACAGCAATCTGCCATGCGCTTCCCCTCATTTGCCTTGAATTTGTTGGATTGAATTTTAGCACACCTGCCCACATGATTTTGCTACATTCGGGGCAAGAGATTGGACCCGTCGGGAGGAAGACAAAGCTAGGGGAAGTTTATTTGCAGTAGAGCCAAGCCGCATCTTAGCCATAGAACGGCTGCCGCTTACTCCTTTCCTGTACTCATTACCGTTTGTGCTAAAGCCTTTCGCGCCGCCTTGAGCTTAGTCAATCAGCCCAAATTCCAAACAAATCTTAGAGAATAGAAATCTAGCACGGGGAGTTTTTATGAAGCAAGAACTTTCAGCGTAAACTGTATTTTGTTGCAAAAAATTCTTCGCGGGTGCTTTGTCATGGCAAGAATAGATTTAGCGAGCAAAATAGCCTTTTCTGGTGATGACGGCGATGCCTTTCTCGCGTTTCTTTGCCTGTGGCGCAAGTTGCAACTTGATTTTGCGGAATTTCCCGTCCCGACTGTTATTGGTGGAATGATAACTGAAGCTATAACGAGTGCGTAGGCGTTCAATCAGACGACGAAAGTTCTCCCGGATATTGTCCTGATCGGCATTGATGGCAACGCCGCCGGTGCGCTCAACATAGGCGCTAATCACATCGGTTTCGCCAGTGATAACGATATTCTGTACGCTGCCGCCATAGGCATCGGGTTGCTGCTCTTCCTTCTTTTTGAAAATGCTCTCAAAGAACAACCCACAAACGACGCTGCCGGATTCGAGCAATTCCTGAATGGCATTTGCTTTATTGCGCGGGAGAGCCTTATGGGTTGAAATATCATCGCTGATGGCAATGACGACGCGGCGATTATCGGCATTAGTGGCGTTTTTCAGATACGCTGCTGCTTGCATGACAGCTTCGTTTGGGTCGGTCTCGCCGCCAGCCCTCTGTGCGGTTGCAAATTCAATGGCATAGGCGGTTGCTACTCTGTCTTTGGTGAAGCCGGAAACCAGTGTCGGTTTTTGAGCAAAGACCATCACCGCAATCTCATCAGCGGGTTTGAGATTTTGCAACGATTCAAGCGCCCCTTCACGAAGTTTCTTCATGCGCGGCAAAACGCTGCTGCTGACATCGAGTAACAGCAAAACCGAAAGCGGCAGTTTGTCCTGACTGAAATGACTAATCTCCTGCTTGACGCCATCTTCATAGAGAACAAAGTCTTCTTTGCGTAGACCACCGATAGCCTGCGCGGTGCGGTTGCTGAGTACATCGGCTTCCA
>Ga0187894_10001040_pt1 | contig 36843 bp, 33 predicted proteins | sample GBC1701081metaG_FD_136650 | JGI IMG/M metagenome (GOLD analysis project Ga0187894, IMG submission 136650) | White microbial mat communities from a lava cave in the Kipuka Kanohina Cave System on the Island of Hawaii, USA - GBC170108-1 metaG ...
AAGGCTCCCTTCCCGTTCTTCACCTTGTCGACGACGATCGAGCCCTCGACGCCCGCGTTCTCCGCGATGCGGCGCAGCGGCTCTTCCACCGAGCGGCGGATGATCTGGACGCCCGCCGCCTGGTCGGTGTCGAGGCCCTTCTCGAGACCTTCGAGCGCGGACTGCGCGCGGATCAGCGCAACGCCGCCGCCAGCGACGACGCCCTCTTCCACCGCCGCGCGCGTCGCGTGCAGCGCGTCCTCGACGCGCGCCTTCTTCTCCTTCATCTCGGTCTCGGTCGCCGCGCCCACCTTCACCACCGCGACGCCGCCTGCGAGCTTCGCGAGCCGCTCCTGCAGCTTCTCCTTGTCGTAGTCGCTGGTGGTCTTCTCGATCTGGCCGCGGATCTCGGCGATGCGGCCCTCGATCGCCTTCTTCGCACCGGCACCGTCGATGATCGTCGTGTTGTCCTTGTCGATCACGACCTTCTTGGCGCGGCCGAGGTCCTTCATCGTCACGTTCTCGAGCTTGAGGCCGAGCTCCTCGCTGATGACCTGGCCACCGGTGAGGACGGCCATGTCCTGCAGCATCGCCTTGCGGCGATCGCCGAAGCCGGGCGCCTTCACCGCGCAGACGTTCAGCGTGCCGCGGATCTTGTTGACGACGAGCGTCGCGAGCGCCTCGCCCTCGACCTCCTCCGCGACGATCAGCAGCGGCTTGCCGCCGCGCGCGACCTGCTCGAGCACCGGCAGCAGATCCTTCATCGCGCTGATCTTCTTCTCGCTGAGCAGCAGCAGCGGCTCCTCGAGCGCAGCTTCCATCGAGTCGGCGTTGGTGACGAAGTAGGGCGAGATGTAGCCGCGGTCGAATTGCATGCCCTCGACGACGTCGAGCGTCGAGTCCATCGACTTGGCTTCCTCGACCGTGATCACGCCTTCCTTACCGACCTTCTGCATCGCCTCGGCGAGCATCTTGCCGATCGCCTCGTCGCCGTTCGCGGAGACGGTGCCGACCTTCTCGATCTCGTCCGAGTCGCGCGTCGGCTTGCTGAGCTTCTTCAGCTCCTCGGCGATCGCCTCGACCGCCTTGTCGATGCCGCGCTTCAGGTCCATCGGGTTGACGCCCGCCGCGACGAGCTTGCTGCCCTCGCGGAAGATCGCCTGCGCGAGCACGGTGGCGGTGGTGGTGCCGTCGCCGGCGACGTCGGAGGTCTTCGAAGCGACCTCCTTCACCATCTGCGCGCCCATGTTCTCGAACTTGTCTTCGAACTGGATTTCCTTCGCGACCGTGACGCCGTCCTTGGTCACCGTCGGCGAGCCCCAGCTCTTTTCGATGATGACGTTGCGGCCCTTCGGGCCGAGCGTCACGCGCACGGCGTTCGCGAGCCCGTTCACGCCCGCGAGAATCTTGTCGCGCGCGGCTTGCTCGTACTTGATTTCCTTGCCTGCCATGGATTTTCTCCTAATCCCTAATTACTTACCGAGCACCGCGAGGACATCTTCCTCGCGGATGATCAGGTGCTCTTCGCCGTCGAGGTTGATCTCGCTGCCCGAGTACTTGCCGAACAGGATCTTGTCGCCGACCGACACCTCGAGCGGGATCAGCTTGCCCTCGTCCGTGACCTTGCCGTTGCCAACGGCGATCACGCGGCCTTCTTGGGGCTTTTCCTTGGCGGTGTCGGGAATGATGATCCCGCCCGCTGACTTCTGCTCTTCCTCGACGCGCTTGATCAGAATGCGGTCGTGGAGGGGACGAACCTTCATGGAGCCTCCTGCTTTGGGGTTGATTCGTGCGGGCCGACAGGGAACCCCCACTGGGTTGGCAGTCGGGTGGCACGAGTGCCAAAGGCGGGCGCCAGAGTTCGCACGGCCACGCGCGCGGTCAAGCGGTTGCGCGAGAAAAATCGAGAATTCGCGGTGCGCTCAACCGAGCAGCCGAGCGAGACGGCGCGCGGCCTCGACGGCCTCGTCCGGCGGCACGACCGTGAAGCAAAGCCGAATCCAGCTCCCGTAGTCCTTGCCCGCGGAGCTGCCTGGCGCGACCACGACGCCCGCCGCGAACGCATCTTCGAGGAAGCCCTGTAGGCCGCGCGCATCGAGACGGTGCGCCGCGTTCGCGAACAGAAAGCAGCCGCCCGCCGGCGCCGCCAGCCCGAGCATCGCTGCCACCTCGCTCCCCGTTTTTGCGTAGGACACGCGAGCGTTTGCGACCCAAGCTGCTCCGCCGGCGAGCGCGCGCAGGCCGGCGAGCTGCGCCGCCGTCGGCGCGTGATACGCGCTGTGCACCGAGACCTTGTGCGCCTCCGCGATCACGGGCGCGGGGCCGACCAGGTAGCCGACGCGGTTGCCCGCCATCCCGTACGCCTTCGAGAACGAGAACGCGCTGATCGTGCGCTCCGGCGCGAAGCGCGCCGTCGAGACGTGCTCGCCCGCGTAGACGTAGTCCTCGTAGACCTCGTCCGAGAGCAGCCAGAGATCGCGGCGACGCGCCCAGGCTGCGATCGCTTCCAGCCAATCCGCCGGCAACACGCGCCCGGTCGGGTTCGACGGCGTCGCGAAGTAGAGCGCGACCGTGCGCCCCGTGCGCTTCGCCTCGAGCGCGGCGATCGCGTCCGCCGGCGTGCCCACCCGATCGAAGAACGGCACCTCGACCGGCGTGGCGCGCAGCGAACGGGTGATGCCGCGGATCAGCGGCCAGAACGGCGCGAGCACGAGCACTTCCTCGCCAGGGTCGGCGAGCGCGGAAATTGCGCAGGAAAGTCCGGAGGTTGCGCCCGCGGTGACGAGCACGTTCGCGCGCTCGCATGCTAGGCGATTGCGTTCGCGAACCTTCTGGACGATCGCGTCGAGCAGCGCCGGGAGACCGCGCGTGTCGACGTAGCGGTGGAGGCCCGGGAAGTCGCGCTCGCGGAGATCCTCCATGCGGGCGCCCGCGAACGGCTCCATCCAGGTGTCGCCGACGTGCAGCGCGATCACCGGGCGCGTGGCGCGCGTCAGATCGAACGGCGTGTAGACCGCGCCGGGCATCGCCGAGACGGCATTCGAGGCGCGCCGATCGGAAGGCTTGGGCACGCGCGCCGGCTCAGCCGTGCGTGGGCAGGCGGATCGTGAACTCGGAGCCGAGGTTCGGGCCGGCGCTCTCGGCCGAGATCGATCCGCCGTGCAGCTCGATGATGCTCTTCGCGAGTGCGAGGCCGATGCCGAGGCCGTGCGGGTTGCGCTCGCGCGTGCTCGCTGCGCCCTGCGTGAAGAGCCCGAACACGAGGCCGATCTCTTCGGAGGTCATCCCGATCCCACGGTCGGCGACCTGGATCAGCACCTCGTCGCCAGCCGGCCCCTTCTCACAGCGGGCGCGAAGGTCGATCGCGGTGCCCGGGTCGCTGTAGTGCGCCGCGTTGTTCAGCAGGTTCGAGATCACTTGCGCGACGCGGGCCCCGTCGACGTCCAGCCTCACCGGCTCGTCCGGCAAGCTCGTCTCGAGCGGGTGCTTGCCGTCTGCGAGCGCCGGGGCGCTCGTCTCGACCGCCATCTCGCAGATGGACGCGAGCGTCACGACGGAGCGGCGCACCTCGAGCCGGCCGCGGGCGATTCGGCTGATGTCGAGCAGGTCGTCGAGCAGGCGCACGAGCTGGCCGACCTGTCGTTCGATCAATTCGCGACAGCGCGCGAGCGTGGGGTCCTCGATCTGAGAGAGCCGCATCACCTCGACCGCGCTGCGGATCGGCGCGAGCGGGTTGCGCAGCTCGTGCGAGAGCACCGCGATGAACTCGTCCTTCTGCCGGTCGGCGCGCTCGAGCTCGCGAACGCTGCGATCGAGCTCGCGGGCGACGCGTTTGCGCTCGGTCTGGTCGACGAAGGCGTAGATCCTTCCCTCTCGCTGGGAGTCGAGCTGCCGGAGCGGGTCGATGTTCATCAGCCAGTCGGCGATCGATCCGTCGGTCCGCTGGACGGCGACGTCCGCGTCGTGCAACGGCCGGCGGTCGCGCGCCGCGATCGCCATCGGTGTCTCGCGGTATTCGCACGGCGTCCCGTCCGGCCGGAAGAACGAGAAGCTGCGCTCGAACTGCTCGACCGTCTCTCCGGGCGCCGGCGCGCGTCCCCAGAGATGCTCCGCGGAATCGTTGAAGAACGTGAACTCGCCGCGCGCGTCGCTCGCGTACACCGCGGTGGGCAGCACGCGCAGCAGGCGCTCCGTGCGCTCCTCGCTCGCGCGCAGGCTCTGCTCGACCCGTTTCCAGGCGCCGATGTCGGTGACCGCGAGGCGGCAGACGCCGACCGACTCCTCGTCTCGATGCGCGACCGCTTCGAGCCGCGCCCAGAATGGCTCGCCCTGCTCGGGCCGTAGCTGCAGCTCGAGCAGCTGTGGAGCCCCAAGCGCGAGCAGCTCGCGATAGTGCGTCAAGAAGAAGCCCTGCCACTCGGGCTGCACGAAGCGAAGCAGCGGCTTGTTCGTGAGATAGCCACGCGGGGCGCCGAGCAACGAGGCCGCGCGGAGATTGGATTCGATCACGATGCCTTGGTGGTCGAGGCTCAGGTATCCGACCGGCGCGAGGTCGTAGAGATCGAAGAAGCGCGCGCGGGAGGCCTCGAGATCCGCCTGCGCGACGCGCAGCTCCTCGTTCTGCATCTCGAGCTCGATCTGATGGACGCGGAGCTCGTGAAGCAGTCGCCGCGTGTCGTCGGTCGTGAGCGCCTCGGCCTCGCGCAGCTCGATCGTGCGCACCTTCCGCTCCGCTCGCACGCGCAGGCGCTGCGCCGCGTCCGCTGGGCGGGACGGAGGCTTCACGCGCCGCTCCTCGGGCGCAGGGGTTTCAGCGGCGCGCTCTCGCGCCAGACGGCGCGCGCCAGCCTGACGCGTCCCTCAGCGTCGCGAATCGCCGAGAGCCGAAGGCCGACGTCGAGCACAGCGCCGTCGCGCCGCCTCAGCTGCACCTCGGCGGTTTGCTGGACGCCGGCCTGCGCAAGCTCGGTCATCAGCGCGCGCGCGTCGTCGCGCACAGCTTCGGGATAGAGGTCGTAGACCGATTGCCCGGCGATTTCCTCCTTCTTCATGCCGAGCGCACTCGCGAGCGTCGTGTTGCACTCCAGCACACGACCGCCGGCGAAATCGATCGACGCGAACATGTCCGGCGCGTGCTCGAAGAAGTCGTAGTACTTGGCCTGCGCCTCGCGCAGCTGCTCCTCCACGCGCTTGCGTTGCGTGATCTCCACGAAGGTCAGCACGGCGCCCTCGATCACGTTCTCGAGCGTTCGATAGGGGCGCATCCGCATCAGGTAGTGCAGGCCGGATTTGGTGCGGACCTCGACCTCGCGCGGAGTGAGCGTCTCGAGCACGTCGGCCACGTCATCGACCAGCGTGTCGTAGCCGACGAGGTTCGAGACGATGTGACCGACCGGCCGGCCGATGTCGCTGTCAATCAGGTTGATCACCTGCGTGATCAGCGGCGTGAAGCGCGCGATGCGCAGCTGGTGGTCGACGAACAACGTGCCGACGCCCGTGCCGGCGAGCAGGTTGTTCATGTCGTTGTTGGAGCGCGATAGCTCGCTGACCTTGTCTTGCAGCTCCGCGTTCACCGTCGCGACCTGTTCGTTCACCGACTGGAGCTCTTCCTTCGAGGTCTCGAGCTCCTCGTTGGTCGACTGGAGCTCCTCGTTCACCGATTGCATCTCCTCGTTCGTCGACTTGAGCTCTTCGTTCGACGTCTCCATCTCTTCGAGCGTCGTCTGGAGATACTCCTCTTTGGAGCGCAGCTCTTGCTCGAGCGCAGCGACGCGCGAGCGCTGCCGCGGAGAGAGCGACGTTGCGGGCGCATGCTCGGCTTGCGTCTGCGCCTCTTCGAAGACCACGAGATAGAGGTCGTCCGGCGGGCTCCCGTCCGCGAACGCCGGCACCGGGCGCACGACGAGGTTCGCCGTAGTGAACCCGCCGTTCGCGCGCACGCGCAGGCCGCTGGTGCGGACGATCTCCTTGCGCGCGACCGCCTTGTGCAGCGCCGTCGTCAGCGGTCGCCCGAGCCCCTCGCGCGCCATCGTGAAGACGTTCATCGTGCTCGCGTCGCCTGACGCCGGCTCGAGGAATTTCCCCGTGCGGCCGAGGATGTGCTGGATCTCGCCGCGGCCGTTGATCAGCAGCGCCACCTGCGAGAAGTGATCGAGCAGCGCGCGCTCGGTGATCGTGCGCAGCGTGACCGTGGGCTCGCTCGCACCGGGCTCCCGCGAGATCGTGGGCTGCACGGCACTCGCGGCGATCGCGACCGCATCGAGCACCGGACGCACCAGCGCCGCGCCGTCCTCCCGCCGCGCGTAGAGCTTGCTCTTGCGGTCGACGATCTCGAACAGCGACGAGAACTCGCCGACGCTCTCGGACGTCCCGAGGAACAGCCAGCCGCCGGGCTGCAAGGCGTAGTGGAACAGCGGAATCAGCTTCTTTTGCGCGTCGCTGTTCAGGTAGATGAGCAGGTTGCGGCAGCTGATCAGGTCCAGCTTCGAGAAGGGCGGGTCGCGCAGCACGTCCTGCTCGGAGAACACGATCAGGTCGCGGATCGATTTCGCGATTCGATAGCCGCCGTCGACGCGCTCGCTGAAGCAACGCCCGAGGCGGTCTCCGGAGATGTCAGCCGCGATGTTCCTCGGGAAGATCCCCGCCCGCGCCGCTTCGATCGACCAGCGATCGATGTCGGTCGCGAAGACTTGGATCTTGTAGGGAGTCTTGAGCATGGAGACGTGCTCGTAGAGCAGGATCGCGATCGAGTAAGCCTCCTCGCCGGTGGAGCAGCCGCACACCCAGACTCGAATCGGAGAGCCGGCGGGCCGATTGGCGAACAAGCTCGACAGCACGCGCTTCTCCAGCGCAGCATAGGCGTCGGGATCGCGAAAGAAGTTCGTCACGCCGATCAACAGATCGCGGAACAGCCCCTCGACCTCGGTCGGGTTCTCGCGCGCGTAGCGCAGGTACTCCGCGGGGCTCTCGATCTGGTGGAGCGCCATGCGCCGCTGGAGCCGGCGCACGAGCGTGTTCTCCTTGTACTGCGAGAAATCGTGTCCGGTCTGGCTGCGCAGCAACAAGCTGATCTTGCGCAGCGTGCCGTCGCTGGGGCTCGGCTCCTTGTCGGCGGCGCGCTTGCGCTCGGGCGCGTGGCTGACGTAGGCCTCGAGCCGCGACCACATGCGCTCGGGCGGAAGCACGTAGTCGACGAGGCCGGTGGCGATCGCGCTGCGCGGCATGCCGTCGTGCTCGGTCGTCTCCGGTTCTTGCGCCATCGCCATGCCGCCCGAGCCCTTGACACTGCGCACGCCGAGCGTGCCGTCGCTGCCGGTGCCCGAGAGCACGATGCAGATCGCGCGCTCGTGCTGGTCCTGCGCGAGCGAGCGGAAGAAAAAATCGATCGGAAGCCGCAGGCCGCGTCGCTCGGCCGGCTCCATCAGCTGCAGCGTGCCGTCGAGGAACGCCATGTCGCGGTTGGGCGGGATGATGTAGGCGCAGTCGGGCCGCACCTCCATGCCGTCTTCGACCTCGAACACCCGCATCCGCGTGTACCGCTTCACGAGATCGCTCAGGATGCTCTTGTGATCCGGCGAGAGATGCTGCACGAGCACGAACGCCATGCCGGTCGCGCGATCCGTCGGCATCGCGGAGAAGAACGCCTCGAACGCCGAGAGCCCGCCCGCCGACGCGCCGATCCCGACGATCGGGAATCCGTGCTGGCGGTCGTCCGAGATGTGACGGCCGTCACTCGCGGACGCAGCCACTTCCCTCCGCGGCGCGTCGTTTTCCGTGGTCTTCACGCGCGGCGAGATCTTGGCGGCTGAGCCGGGCTTCGCGGGCTTCGTGCGACGGGGCGACAAGCAAGATCTCCTGGGCGATCCGCCCGTGCGAATTCGCAAAATCCAGGCCATCGACTCTACGCCCCCCGATGGGGCACAACCACGAAAAGCGAGCCAACTTCGAGGCGCGAACGAGGAGACCGCATGGCGTACACGACGCTCGACCTGAAGCGCGACGGCGTGGTCATCTGGTGCGCATTGAATCGCGCTGATGCGCTGAACGCGCTCTCGACGCAGCTGGTCGAGGACCTACATGCGTTCTACGACGAGCTCGCGCGCGACGCGGAGACGCGCGTCGTCGTGCTGCGCGGTGCGGGCCGCGCGTTCTGTGCGGGGCTCGATCTCAAGGAGTCGCGCCCGAGCGGAACCCCCGGCGACGTCGGCGCGCAGCTGCGCGGCCAGCACCGCATCGCGGAGCTCGCGATCAAGATGCGCCGCCTCGCACAAGTATTCGTCGCGCTCGTGCACGGACCGGCCTGCGGCGGCGGCTTCATGCTGGCGCTCGCGTCGGACATTCGGATCGCGGGCGAGTCGACGCGCATGAACGCCGCGTTCATCAAGCTCGGCCTCTCGGGCTGCGACGTCGGCGTCTCGTATCTGTTGCCGCGCCTGACGAATGCGTCGGTCGCCGCGGAGCTGATCCTCACCGGCCGCTTCGTGGATGCCGAGCGCGCGCGTGAGCTCGGCCTGGTCTCGCAGGTGGTCCCGGACGATCAGCTCGAGGCGGCGGGGCGGCGCCTCATCGACGACCTGCTCGCGACCTCGCCGCTGGGATTGCGCCTCAGCAAGGAGGCGCTCAACGCGAGCCTCGACATGAACAGCATCGAGTCGGTGGTGCACATGGAGGACCGCAACCAGATCCTGTGCGCGCAGAGCAGCGACTTCCGCGAGGGGATCCGGGCGTTTCTCGAGAAGCGGAAGCCGGTTTGGGGGCGGCGCCCCTAGCACGCGCTCGCGGCGGCGGTGTGCGAGCAGTCTCGTTCGCGTTGGTTGGGAGGGACGCGCTGAATCGAGCGCGCCATCAGGTGCGCTCGATTCACTTTTCTATCGAGGCGTGCGGTGAGCGAGGTCTCAAGGGAACGATCCGCGTGCGCCGATGAAGTGCCCTTGGGGACGTCTGGTCGTTTAGAGAGATAGGGCGGCCCCGCGGGTGTGAGATGGTGCGTTCGTTCGTGATTGCGGTCGTGATGACGGCGGTGCTCGCCGGGGTTGGGTTCGTGATCGCGCCGAAGCCGCGTGCGGGCGCGGCAGTGACACTCGGCAGGTCCGAGCCCATCGCGTTGTCCGACGACGGCGATGCCGCCGAGGCCGCTGCTGGCGACACGGAGGAAGACGCTGGCCCTAACAGCTCGCAGGTCCCGGCGAACGGGAAGCGCATCTTTTACCAGTGGACGGACGAGCGCGGCTCGGTGCGGTTCGCGCGCTCGCTGGACGAGGTGCCGCCGGCTTGGCGCGACAAGGTGGGGCAGGTAGAGGTCGATGCGAGCGCGTTTCAGGTGAAGTCCGCGCGCCGCACGCAGGCGCCCGCGCGGCGCGCGTTCGGTGCGAGCGCAGCCGAGCCCGGGCGCCGGCGCGATTGGCACGAGATCACGGTCTACACCGCGCCGTGGTGCGGCTGGTGTCGCAAGACGCTCGCGTTCTTGGACGAGCGCGGCCTCGAGTACGTGAACAAGGACGTCGAGGCCGACGAGGAGTGGGCCGAGGAGCTCCACGAGAAGTCGGGCAGCGGCTCGATTCCGTTCGTCGAGATCGATGGCACGGCGATTCGCGGGTACAACCCGCAGAAGATGACGGCGCTGCTGAAGTAGAACCGCCGCGCCGGGCCGGAGTCGAAACGCGAAGCATGAGGCGTTGAGCGCAGGTTCGCTGCCGTGCGGGTGCGGCTAGGTTGGCGGGGTTCCGCGGCGGGAGAGAGCGCAGTGCAGATCGGGGCCGGAGACCGCTTCGTCGTCGAGGGCGGCCGTAGCGTCGGCGGAGTTGTTACGCCTGCCGGCAACAAGAACGAGGCGCTGCCGGTGCTCGCGGCGGCGCTGCTGGCGCCCGGCGCCTCGCGCATCGCGAACCTGCCGCGCATCCGCGACGTCGCGACGCAGCTCTCGATCCTCGGCGAGCTCGGCGCGCGCGCGGTGCGCGATCCCGACACCACGGAGACCGTGCTCGACACGAGCGATCTCAGCGGGCGCGAAGCCAGCAGCGAGCTCGCGCGCACGATCCGCGGCTCGTTCCTGCTCGCGCCCGGCCTCTTGCATCGCACTGGCCGCGCGGTGCTGCCGCGCCCGGGCGGCGATCGCATCGGGCGCCGCCGCGTCGACACGCACCTGACCGCGCTGCGCATGCTCGGCGCCGAGATCGAGACGCGCGAGCGCCACTATCACCTCTCGCTCGCCGGCCGCTTCCGCGGCGCCGACATCTTCCTCGACGAAGCCAGCGTGATGGCGACCGAGAACGCGGTGATGGCCGCCGCGGTCGCCGACGGCGCGACGCGGATCGCGAACGCAGCCTGCGAGCCGCACGTGCGCGGCCTGTGCGAGTACCTGATCGCGATGGGCGCGCAGATTCGCGGCGTCGGCACCAACGTGCTGGAGATCGAAGGTGTTAGGGAGCTGCGCCCCGCGAGCCACCGCGTCGGCCCCGATCACATCGAGCTCGGCTCGTTCGTCGCGATCGCCGCGATGACCGGCGGCGAGCTGCGCGTCAACGGCGTCGTACCCGACGACCTGCGCATGATGCGGATGGTGTTCCGCCGCCTCGGTGTCGAGACGCGGCTCGAAGGCACGACGCTGTTCGTGCCCGCGAAGCAAGAGCTGGTCGTGCAGGACGACCTCGACGGCGCAATCCCGAAAGTGGACGACGCGCCGTGGCCGGGCTTCCCGAGCGATCTCACTTCGGTCGCGCTCGTGCTCGCGACGCAGTCGCGCGGCACGGTTTTGATCCACGAGAAGATGTTCGAGAATCGCCTCTTCTTCGTGGACCGCCTGATCGCGATGGGCGCGCGCGTCGTGCTGTGCGACCCGCACCGCGCGCTTGTTACGGGTCCGTCGCGCCTCTACGGCGAGACGATCACCTCGCCCGACATTCGGGCCGGCATGGCCCTAATTGCCGCCGCGCTGTGCGCCGAGGGCCGCAGCGTGATCATGAACGCGCACCAGGTCGACCGCGGCTACGAGCGCATCGACGAGCGGCTGCAGCGCTTAGGGGCGTCGATCACGCGGAGCTGAGACGACCGCTCAGTCTTCGACACACCAGACGGGGATCGGAAAGCCGCAGTCGAAGGTGCCGCCAATCCACGGGCTGACGGCCGAATGCGCGGTTCTGTCCCAACCGATCTCGAGCACGGCCCATCTCCCACTGTGTGGCGCGCTTGCGCTCGTCCAGGCGTTGCAGTTGCCGAAGCTCAGGGACGTCAGGGACTCGCTCCCCGTGCGAATCCAGCCGATGGCAATCGGCGGGCCTGCGCCGGAGTCGCTCAACTGGGTCCCGCGCACGACGTCATAGCTGAGCTGCGTCGGGTCACGGATCTCCCACAGCGACGCCATGTGGAAGCCGGCGTCGCACGCGAACGTTGCGTTCGCGCCATCCACGGGGTTCTGCGACAGGTAGTACCGACGAAATCGCGTGCAGCGGCCGTCGTCGCACGCGTTGCCTTGCCCGGGCACCTGCCAGATCGAGAGACCGCCGCTGCGGAGGCCGACCTGCGTCACGACGTTTTCTTGGACGACAGCGGTCGCAGGCACCTCGATCCCGTAGGAGCCCACGCTGTCGACGCTCGAGCCCTGCACGTGCGCGTTCGGACCGAGCAGCTAGATGCCCCGGTTCGTGACGCTCGACACGAGCACGTTCTCGACACGCGAGGCGCTGCTCAGCCGAATGCCGGTGCCGTCGATTCCGACGATCGATCCGCCGCGCACCGAGCAGCGCGCCGCACCGCCGGCGCCGACGCGGCCCACGCCCACGAGCGCGCCCGCCGTGCTGCAGGCGCCCGGCGCGCACGACGCCGGCCCGCGAATCGAGAAGCCATTCAGGTCGACGTGAACGTCATCCGTTTGGATGACGACCCCCGACGTCGCCGCCGGCAGCGCGAGATCGCTCGTCAGCACGTAGCTGCCCGGCGCCGTGATCGTGACCGGATAGCCCGCCGCGTCGCCCGCGAAGCAACTCACCGCCGCGCACGTCGCGCTGATCTCGATGCGTCCGTCGTCGGCTCGACTGTGGGTCGCAGCGAACACGCACGCAACGATCCCCAACAACCCAGGCAGAGTTCTCGCCATCGCCCACCTTCCTGTCGGTAGGAGTGGCTCCGACCGCCGCGAGGTGTCAGTCAACGCGTCCGCCACGCCGCATCCATCTGGATGAACTCCCTTGCGCGAGCCCAGGCGAAGCCCGAATCAGCCGGGCCTCGATGGCCCGGCGGATTCGCCCTCCCAATAAAGTCCCGTCTCGGCGCTCGCCCACCTCGAGCGTCCGGCGGGGCCGGGGGCGCTGGCGCGCGGGCCGGCGGGGGTCGCGGAGCGAACGCCCAGGCGTGACCGCGCGCAAGCTCGAAGCGCGTCGCAGAGAGCAAGATCCCCGCAGACCTCCGCCCATCGCGGTCACGCGGCTGAGCGAAGCCGAGCCCCCGCCGGCCGGCGCGCCGGCGCCCCCGGCCCCGCCGGACGCTCACACCGCAACGAAGCGCGCCCGCAAGAAAACCACTACTCGATCAACCACTCCCGCAGCGCACGCACCTCGACGTCACCGAGCCCCGCTTTCTCGCGCACGAATCGCTCCACGCCGCCGTGAGCCTCATCGAGATGAGCGAGCGTCTCTTCCATCGCTTCCCGCCGCGAAGCCAGCACGTGGGCCGCCTGCTCTGGATCGATGCCGCGTTCCGCGAACCACTGGTCCGCCGCCGGGATGCGATTCCCGGTGTAGAGCGCCGTCAGGCTGTAATCGCCGATCACCACGTCGCGCGGCACCCCTAACAACAGCAGCAAGAGCGCCGAGACGACGCCGGTCCGATCCTTGCCGGCCGTACAATGGAACACCGCCGGCGACGGCGCCGCCGCGAGCGCACTCAGCACGCCGCCGACGCGCTGCGCACGCTCGTCGAGCGTGCGCAGGTAACCGCGCACCAGCCAGCTCGCGTCGATCTCGCCGAACTCTCCGGCCTCGAACCTGCGCGCCCACTCCGCGGGCGAGAGATCGCCGTCGCCGATCGGCAGCTGCACGTAGTCGAAGCCCGCGCGGCCCGCGAGCCGGTTCGGCCGCTCGCTCACTTCGAGCTCGCCGCGCAGATCGATCACGCGCGCGAGGCCGATCCGGCCCAGGTACGCGATGTCCGCGTCCGTCAGCTCGGCGAGCGAATCGGCCCGGAAGATCTGTCCCCAGCGCACCCGGCGGCCGCCCTGCGTCGGATAGCCGCCGAGATCGCGGAAGTTGCGCGGCCCCTCGAGTGGCAGCTTGCGCTCCGCGATCTCGAGGCGGCGCCCGGATTCGTCCTCGAGCGCGAGCACGTGGCGGAAGCGCGGATCGAACGGGCCGAGCAGTGCGTGTACGCCTTCGCGCACGACGGCCACGGTGGCGTCGCCCGCCCGCACCGTGATCGGCGAGACGACCGGGCGCGCGAGATGGAGCACGAGCGCGTCGCCGTCCCGCTCGAGGTGCCATTCGCTGCGCGTCGCGTCGAGGAACTGTCTGGGCATCGCGCGGGAAGGTCGCTCGCGCCCCGAGCTCGCGCGAGCGCTGGCTCGTGGCGTTCACAGGACCGAGGCGTGAAAACGGTGCGGGAGTCGTGAAGCGGCCCGGTTATCGTGCCGCGCCGCATGTCGAAGCTCGAGCGCATCGCGATCGCCGGCGCGTCGCTGGGGGGCCTGCGCTTCGCGCAGGCGCTGCGGCGGCTCGGTTATCAGGGCGAGCTGATCGCGGTCGGCGACGAGCCGCACCTGCCGTACGACCGTCCTCCGCTCTCGAAGGAAGTGCTCGCCGGAAAGTGGGAGATCGCGCGCACCAACCTGCTGCGCGACGAGGATGCTGCGCTCGGCGTCGAGTGGAAGCTCGGCGTGGCGGCGAGCGCGCTCGAGCTCGGCGCCGGCGAGCTCGTGCTCGCGAGCGGCGAGCGCATCGCCTACGACGCGCTCGCAATCGCGACGGGCTCGGCGGCGCGGCGCATCCCGGGCACACCGCCGCTCGCGGGCATCCACGTGCTGCGCACGCTCGACGACGCGCTCGCTCTGCGCGCTGCGTTCGAGCTTGGGCCGCGCGTCGCGATCATCGGCGCGGGCTTCATCGGCATGGAGGTCGCCGCGACGTGCCGCGCGCGCGGGCTCGAGGTGAGCGTGATCGAGGCGTTGCCTGCGCCGCTCGAGCGCGGCGTTGGCCGCGAGCTCGGCGCATTCGTCGGCGAGATTCACCGCGAGCGCGGCGTCGCGCTGCGCTGCGGCATCGGCGTCGCGCGCTTCCTCGGCAGCGAGCGCGTGGAGGCGCTCGAGCTCGCGGACAGAACGCGTGTCACCGCCGACGTCGTGCTCGTCGCGATCGGCTCGGCGCCTAACACCGCGTGGCTCGCGAGCTCGGGCCTCGAGCTGGCGGACGGCGTCGTCTGCGACGCCAGCTGCCGCACGACGCGCGCGCCGAACGTCGTCGCGCTCGGCGACGTCGCGCGCTGGCCGAATGCGCTGTTCGACGAGACGATGCGCATCGAGCACTGGACGAATGCGACCGAGCAGGCGGATCACGCAGCTGCGGCGCTGCTCGGCGGCGAGGCGCCCGCGCCGCCATTCAGCCCGGTGCCGTTCGTGTGGTCCGATCAGTTCGACTGCAAGCTGCAGATCGCGGGCCGCATCGCGCCGGCCGACGAGGCGCGCATCGTCGACGGCTCGCTTGCCGAGCGCCGCTTCGCGATCGCATTCGGCCGCGGCGGCCGCCTCACCGGCGCGGTAGGCATGAACCGCCCGCGCGTCGTGCTCAAGCTGCGCGGAATGATCCGCGAACGACGGAGCTTCGAAGACGCCGCGAAGCTCGGCTGACGGGCCCGATCCCTCGCCTCAAGCGCCCCGTCCGCGCTGCCGATTGCGTGGCGTTCAGCGAAGGGGCAGCGCGTGATCCTGACCAACACCGAAGAAGTTCCCGGCCGCTCGATCCGCGAGTTCTATGGCGTCGTCAGCGGCAGCACCGTGCGCGCCAAGCACTTCGGCAGGGATTTTCTCGCCGGCCTGAAGAACCTCGTAGGCGGCGAGCTCAAGGCCTACACCGAGCTGCTCAACGAGGCGCGCCAGGAGGCGATGTCGCGCATGGTCGAGGAGGCGCGCGGTCTCGGCGCGAATGCCGTCGTCAACGTGCGTTTCGCGACCAGCTCCGTCGCCCAGGGCGCGGCCGAAATCTTCGCCTACGGCACCGCCGTGCGCGTCGACTGAACGCCAAAGCGAAATGGACCAGCTGGTCGTCACCGCAATCCTGCTCGCGCTCGGCTTCGTGTCGGGCAAGACGATCGAGCATCTGCACTATCAGGACCTCGCGAAGCGGGAGCGCCGCCATCGCCGCCTGACGCTGCTGACGACGCGGCGCGTGCCCGCCGATTGGCGCGTCGAGGACGCCGTGCTGCTCACCGGCGCGGTGGTGATCTCGATCGATTACTGGAAGCGCTTCGCTGCGGGCATCCGCCAGATCTTCGGCGGCAACGTGCGCTCGTTCGAGACGCTCTTCGAGCGCGCGCGCCGCGAGGCTCTGCTGCGCCTCAAGGAGGCCGCCGCGGCGAAGGGCTGCGATGCCGTGATCGGCGTGCGCCTGGAATCGCTCGAGTTGGCGAATCAGGGCGCGAACGGCAAAGGCACCGCCGGCGTGGAGCTGATCGCGATCGGAACCGGACTTCGCTCGAAGCGGTAGAGCGTCGCGAAGCGAGCGCGAGAGCGTCGCGAAGCGAGCGCGAGAGCGTCGCGAAGCGAGCGCGAGAGCGTCGCGAAGCGAGCGTGGTCCTGACCCAATCCGGGTGACGCAACTTTGCTTGCGCCGCGCGCCACGCCCTCACGGAGCTAGCGTGCGCGGGCCGCTTTCTCTTTCCGCCTGCAAGCGCAGGGGTGCCGCGATGGAAGATCGGAAGCAGGTTCTCGCGAGACTCGACCTGTTCGCGGGGCTCGGCGATCGAGAGCTCGCCGAGATCGCGCAGATCACGCGGCGCCATCGCCTTCAGACCGGCGAAGCGCTGTTCCACAAGGGCGATGCCGGCGGCGACATGTACGTGATCGTCAGCGGGCGCCTCAAGGCTTTCTCCACCGGGCCCGACGGCGACGACGTCGTGTTCCGCTACATGGGCCCAGGCGAAATGACCGGCGACCTCGGCGCGTTCGCCGAGGGCAAACGCACCGCGAGCAACATCGCGCTCGAAGATTGCGAGCTGCTGATGATCCAGCGCCGCGAGCTGTTGCCGGTGCTGCGGCGTTGCCCGGAGATCGCCATCCGCCTGATCACCGCGCTCGCGGCGCGCATGATCAAGCTGTCCGAGTCGCTCGAGGACAGCAACTTCCGTCCCGTCAGCGCGCGGCTCGCGAAGTGCCTGCTCGCGCTCGCCGATCGCTGGCACGAGCCGGCGAAGAGCGGCGGCGTGCGCATCGCGCTGCGCATCTCACAGGGCGAGCTCGGCGACCTAATAGGCGCCACGCGCGAGAGCGTGAACAAGCTGATGCGTCAGTGGAGCGGCAGCGGCGTGCTCGAGATGCGCGAGAGCAGCATCACGATCCGCGATCGCGCGGCGCTGGAGAAGCTGACCGAGGCGTAGCAAGCGCAGCGCGCAGCGAGGCGAAGCCGAGCGGAGTCGAACAAGGCCGGGGCCCTTCAGCCGCGCCGCTTCCCCCAGCGATTCCAATAGGTCACTTCGCGCGCGCCCTTTCGAACCGCAGGCTTCAGCACCGCGCCCTGCATGTATCCGACGGGCAGCAGCACGGTCTGCGTCACGCCGTCGGGGATGCCGAGCGCGGCCGCCGCCTCCGCTTCGTGCAGCAGATGCAGCGTCGTCCAGGTCGCGCCGAGGCCGCGCGCACGCAGCGCCACCATCAGCGACCACGCCGCGGGCAGCACCGATGCGTAGAACGCAACCTGCATCGCGCGATTCGCCGCGTCGGGCACACCTTCGCTGCACACGATGATGATCGCCGGCATCTCGTGCAGCCGTTCGGCGAGCTCGTTGACCGTGGCCTTATCCACGGGCCGGATGCGCGACCTCGCTGCGCTGTGCTGCTGAGACCCCGGAGGCCACTGTTCGACTTCGCTCAGCTGCGCCTCGCTGCGCGCGCCATAGCGCTCGAGCGCGCGCCGGTAGAGCTCTGCGACGGCGCGTTTCGGCTCGGGCTCGGTCAGCACCAAGAAGCGCCACGCCTCGGCGTTCGCGCCGGTCGGCGCCTGCACTGCGACGTCGATTGCGGCTTCGAGCAGCTCGGGCTCGAGCGCGCGAGCGAAATCGATACGCCGCCGCACAGAACGCGTCGTCGAGAGCGCGTGATCGACAGCGACGCGGTTCACCTCGTCCACCTAATTCCTCCCTGCGCGCTCGGCGACGATGCGCCGGTGCAGCGCCGCGAAGCCGAGCGTCGAAAGCGCGCTCAGCGCCGCCGCAATCAGCATCATCCAGCCGCCGATCGCGGGCAGCGCCGGAAGCGTGAAGTTGCTCGTCAGCGCGAGCGCCGGGACGCCCGCGTAGAGCGCGATGCCGACGAACGGCGCGATCGCGCCGCGGATGCCGGTGAGCGTCGCGTGCACGCCCATGTAGAGCCCCGCGCGCTCGGGCCGCGCGAAGTCGTTGTGGCCGATGTTCCACGCCAGCGTTCCACCGCCGCGCGCGATGCCGAGCATCACGCGGCCGGCGGCGACCCACGCGAGCGAGTGCGTGAGCGCGCCGATCGCCGTCGTCGCCTGAGAGATCGCCCAGAGCCAGCTGTGGCGCGCGCGGAACTCGGCGACGTGCACGCGGTCGACGTACGCGGCCCACACCGGGAGCAGCAGGACGCCCAGCCCGAGCGGAATCGTCGTGATCAGCGCGACGCTGGTGGCGGTGTCGGCCGCGAGCTCACGCGAGACGAGCACGACGACCGCAGGCTCGATCATCATGTTCGAGGCGCCCAGCACCGACTGCCAGAGCAGGTAGCGCGCGTACAGCGGGTCTTCGCGTAGCACCGCGAACAGCCGGCCGCGCGGCGCGCGCGGGCCTTCCGCCGATGCGCCCAGCGGCGGCGCGCCCGGCGTCTCCTCGCCGCGCATCGAGATGCGCGAGAACCAGAACGCGCCGAATGCTCCGAGCGCGGCGCCGAGCAGGTACGGCGCGGAGTAGGCCATGCCGCTGCGATCGAGCCATTCGCCGGCGAGCCACGCAGTTGCCGCGAGCACGCCCTGGCCGAGGAACGTGAGGCGCGCGGTGATCCGCGCACGCGCACCGGCGGCGTAGTTCTGAGTCCAGATCACGCTGCGCAGCGTCGTGATGCCGCCGCGGATGATGTGCGTCGCGATCAGTGCCGCGACGAAGATCCGCGCGCCCGCGCTGGTCGCCGGAATCAGCGCGATCGCAGCGGCGAGCGCCGCAACGCCGAACTGCAGCGCGTTGATCAGCGGCACCTTGCGCGTGCGCTCGCCGAGCCGCGCCCAACCGGCGCTCGCGAGGTTCCCGAACAGCTGCGATGCGGTGACCAGCGCGATCCCGAATGGGCCGAGATGGAAGACTTTGTCGGCGAGCACGCCGACGAAGCCGCCCTCGAGCAGCGCATAACAAATCGGCAGCGTCGCCTCGGCGCGCAGCTCGCAGCGGAAGCTCGCGAGCGCGAACGGCGTGAGGTCGGGGCGCTGAAGCCAGCTGCGCAGCACGCCCGGACGCTAGCGGCGAAGCCGATGAAACTCCTTCCGGAACGCGGGCTTACGTCATCGCAACGCGGGCGCGCGAAAGTTCTTTGCGCGTTCCGCCGAGGACTCACTCGCGAGCGAAGGGAGAGCGCGATGCAGCTCGTCCTCGGTGCGCAGGGAAACCTCGGCGTAGGCAGCGTTGGCAACGCGGGAGCACCGCTCTCGGCGCCGCCAGGGCGGTGCCCGGCGCCTCCGGAGCGCTGGCGCCTCGGAGAGCGCGCGCGCCGCGTGCTGCGCCGCCTCGGCTGGGCGGCCGCGTTCCTCGCGCTCGCAGCGCTCGGTGCGCTGCACGGCGCGAGCGTCGCGATCGGCGCGGACGGAGTCAGCGAGCTCGCGAGCACCAGCGCGCAGCCGGCTCCGCCGACCGACGAGAAGCGCGAGCGCGAGCTGCGCGGCGCCTTCTGGAAGCCCGAGACCTCGACCGCCGAGCGCCCCGCGTCCGAAATCGCGCCGCGTCGCTGGCAGCCCGAAGCGCGCAAATAGCGCTCGGTCACGAAAGGGGTCTGACCCCTTTGTCACTCTCGCGCGCCGCTTGGGCGCCGAGGGCGTGCGGAGCGGTCAGAGCGTGTACGCGCGCGTGCGATCGGCGATGAACTTGGCGACGCGCTGCGCCGTCTCCTCCGAGATGCCTGAGAACTTCACGCCCATGCCCAGCGGAAGATTCGGCTTCTGCAGGTTGCCCGGCACGTTGGAGAAGACGACCGTCGCAGGAATCGCGACCGCTCCTCCTTCGGGAAACTCGATCGTCAGCGTGACGCGCCCGCTCGGCATGCTCGGCCGCGGCGTCTCGACGAACGCACCGGTCTCCGAGAGGTTGTAGAGCATGCCGGCCTTCTCGCCGGCGCCGGATTTCACGCGGACCATCAGGCTCGCCGGCACGCGGACGCTGGGACGCAGCTGACCGCGTGTTTCGTCGTAGAGCGCGGAGTTGATCACGAAGCGCAGCTCCGCGTCGTGGAATCCCTTCCACAAGCAGAAGCGCACGCCGTCGCGCCGCAGCGCGGCGAGCCCCTCCGCGTTCGGCTGCGGGCCCGAGACGATCGTGCGCATGCCGAGCGCGCCGCTCGCCTCGGTCATTCTGCGGAGGTCGCGCGCGCGATTCTCGAACGGAGCATCGCTCGAGAACATCAGCACGCGGATGGCCTGCGCTTGCCGCTGCATCAAGTCGACCGCGACCTCGACGTCGTTCGCGCGAATCGCGCGGTAGCCGAGCACGACGATCCGGCCGGCGAGCTCGTCGTGAGCTTTTCCGAAGCCGTAGAGAAGGATCTGGCTGCGCTCGTTCCGCACACGCTCTGCATCGGCAAGACAGGCCACGGGACAAACAACCCGAAATCGGTCAGCGGTCGCTGCCGGGGCTTGGCGGGCGGCTGCTAGGGGCGGATGCCGAGCAGGCGGACCAGCGGGCCCTCTGGCTCCGGTGAGCCGCGCAGGTCGACTTCGCCCTCGATGAAGCCCTGCTCCTCGCCGTCGATTCCGAGCAGCGAGAGCTGGGCTCGAAAGACGCGCGGCGCGGCCGGCGTCAGGCTGGTGTGATGGCCGCGCTGCAGCGCGGCGTCGAAACGCAGCTCGCCGTGCAGCTCGACGTAGCTCGCGGCTTCCGCAGCAATTCGCGCCGCGTCCCAGGAATCGCCCTCGGGCTGCTGGACGCCGCGCGCCGCCGCTTCGTAGTGGCCCTCGGCGAGGGCGCGCGCAAACTCGCGCAGCTCGGCCGTGACGCGCGCACGCAGCGCCTTCGGCTCGTGCGCGAGATCGCGCTGCTGCTTGCGCCGCGGCGCAGGCGCGCGCTCGGTGGAGCGCGCCTCGGGCTTCCCCCGCGCCGGCGCCGCGAGGTTCTCCCACGCCGTGAGCAGGCTCGAGTCGGTGCGCCGCACGAGCTCGCGCAGGTAGGCGATCGCGTCCTCGAGCTCTTCGGTCTTCGCGGCATCGGGCACCGACTGGTCGAGCGTCGCGTGCACCTGCGAGAGGTATCGCAGCAACAATCCCTCGCTGCGCTGCAGGCCGTAGCGGCGCACGATGCCGTCGAAGCTCGCGTAGCTCTCCACCATCTCGCGCGCGATCGACTTCGGGTGGACGCCCTCCTCCTCCACCCACGGATGGTTCTCGGCGAACACGCGGAACGTCGCGTAGATGAAGTCCGCTTCCGGCGCTGGCAGCTGCACTTCGTCGAGCCGCGCGATGCGCTCCTCGAACGGGACGCGCTCCGCCTTCAGCTGCTCCATCAGCTCGCTCTTCGCGGTCTTCAGCTGCTGCTGGAGGATCGCGTTCGGGTTCTCGATCACCGCCTCGGCGACGCCGATCACCTGCAGCGCGTAGTCGGGCGTCTCGCGATCGAGCGCGGAGATCGCGTCGACGAGGTAGAGCGAGAGCGTCTGGTGCAGCGAGAAGTCCGCCTGCAGGTCGGGGTCGACGCGCGCTTGGTGATTCGCGACGTGCACGATGCCCGCGCGCCGCAGCGCGCGGAACAGCACCGCGGCGTCGCGTACCAGGCGGCGTTTGCGCGCCGGCGATTCGTGCGAGCGCGCGATCAGCGCGGCGAGCGCCCCGTAGCCGCCGCGCCGCCCGGTCTCCGCGGGCGAGCGCTGCAACACCGCGACCATCATGCCGTGCGAGACGCGAAAGCTCGGGATCAGCTCCTCGGGTTGACGCTTCACGAGCTGCTCGAAGGTGTCCTTCGTCCAGCCCACGAAGCCGGGCGGCGGCCGGCGCTTGAACGGCGCCGACTTCTCACGGCGCCCCTTTTTCTGCGCGCGCTTCGCGAGGATCAGATGCTCGGGCGCCTGACAGATCACGCTGCCGCGCACGTCGAATCCGCGTCGCCCTGCGCGCCCGGCGATCTGCTTGAAATCGCGCGCCGAGAGAATCCGCACGCGCTCGCCGTCGAACTTCGAGAGCTTCGTGAACAGCACGCTGCGGATCGGAATGTTCACGCCGACGCCGAGCGTGTCCGTGCCGGAGATCACGCGCAAGAGGCCCTGCTGCGCGAGCTGCTCCACTAACAACCGATATTTCGGCAACAAGCCCGCGTGGTGCAGGCCGATGCCGTGCGAGACGATGCGCTTCATCTCGCGCCCGAACGGCGTGTCGAAACGCATCTCCGCCGTCAGCTCCGCGATGCGCTGCCGCTGCTCGCGGCTCGCGACGCGCGCGCTGGTCAGCGCCGACGCCACCTCCACCGCCTCGCGCTGCGTAAAGTTGACCACGTAGATCGGGGCGCGCCGCTCTTCGAGCAGATCCTCCACCGTCTCGTGCAGCTGCGTCTCGCGGTAGTCGAAATCGAGCGGCACCGGCCGCACCTCGCTCCAAACCAGCTCGACCGCGCGTCCACTGAGCTTCTCGATCTTCTCCTCGATCGGCGCCGTGTTGCCCAGCGTCGCCGACATCAACAAGAACGTCGTGTGCTGGAGCGTGATCAGCGGCGTCTGCCACGCCCAGCCGCGCTCGCGATCGCCGTAGAAGTGGAACTCGTCGATCACGACGTACGGCGCATCGAGCCGCTCGCCTTGGCGCAGCGCCATGTTCGCGAGCACTTCCTGCGTGCAGCAGATCACCGGCGCCGCCCAATTGATCGACGCGTCGCCCGTCATCATCCCGACGTTCTCGTGCCCGAACGTCTCGCACAGCGCAAAAAACTTCTCGTTCACGAGCGCCTTGATCGGCGCCGTATAGAAAGAGCGCTTCCCCTCACACAGCGCCTTGAAGTGCAGCCCCAGCGCCACCAGCGACTTCCCGGACCCGGTCGGCGTCGCCAGCACCACATGCTTCCCCGCCGCCAGCTCGAGCAGCGCCTCTTCCTGATGCGCATAAGGTGTTAGGCCCGTATCCGCGACCCAACGCAAAAACCGCTCCAAAACCACGCCCGAATCCGTAATCGCCGCACCGAGCGGCACGCGATCGATCAAGCGCCCTGCGCTCTTCCCGGGATTCTCGTTCGCCACACCCGCACCTTAGGCGCACTCCCAACGCGCGCGAGCGAAGCCCACCCCGCACGAGACGCGCGAGCGAAGCGAGCGCACGCGGATTGCGCGGGTCGATCCCGCGCAATCCGCGCCTGTCCACTCAGAAGCAGGCGGCCGAGAGAGCACCCCAAGTCGCACGAGCGCGCCGAGGAGCGCGGCGGCCGGGCGGGCGCTGCGCGGGGAGGCGGGGGTCGCAGAGCGAACGCCCAGGCGTGACCGCGCTCATGCCAGAAGCGCAGCGCGCCAAAATCCTCGGACGGCGCACGGCTCGTTCCACCGCGGTCACGCGGCTGAGCGGCGCGAGCCCCCGCCGGACCGCGCGGCGCCCGCCCGGCCGCCGCGCCCCCGCGCCATCTCCCCTTACCCGTTCCGCTTGGCGAAGTCGCGCAGGAACGAAGCCAGCGCCTCACATCCCGCGAGAGGAAACGCGTTGTACACGCTCGCCCTCATCCCCCCGACGGAGCGATGTCCCTTGAGCCCCGACATCCGCTCCTTCTCCGACTCCTTCACGAACAGCGCGTCGAGCTCTTTCGAAGGCGTCCGGAACGTGATGTTCATCAGCGAGCGACTCCCTTCGCCCGCGTGACACTCGTAGAACCCGCCCGCCGCCTCGAGCGCGGCATAGATCACCTCCGCCTTGCGCCGGTTCATCCTCTCCATCGCGCCGAGGCCGCCTTGCTGGCGGATCCATTTCAGCACGAGACCCATCAGGTAGATCGAGAGCGTCGGCGGCGTGTTGTACAGCGAGCCCTCTTTCGCGTGCGTGTCGTAACGCAGCATCGTCGGCAGCTCGCGTGCGCGGCGCTCGACTAGATCGCGGCGCAGGATCACGAGCGTGACGCCCGCCGGCCCGAGGTTCTTCTGCGCGCCGGCGTAGATCGCGCCGTAACGCTTCACGTCGAGCGGGCGCGAGAAGATGTCGCTCGACGCGTCGCACGCGAGGAACGCGCTCGCCGGCGGCGCCGGCGGCTCGCTCGGCCACTGCGTCCCGAAGATGGTGTTATTGGAAGTGAAGTGCGCGTAGACCGGCGCCGGGCTGTAGCGAACCTCGTCCGCGCGCGGGATGCGGCGGTAGTTGCCCTCCGCCGTCGTCGCCGCGACGTGCGTCTTCCCGTAGAGCTTCGCTTCCTTCAGCGCCTTCTCGGACCACGAGCCGGTCAGGATGTAGTCCGCAGTGCCATCGGCCGGCAGCAAGTTGGCCGGCAGCTGGAAGAACTGGGTCGACGCGCCGCCTTGCAGGAACAGCAGCGTGTAGTCATCAGGGATTTCGGCGAGCGCGAGGCAGTCGGCTTCCACTTCCTTCATCACGCTCTCGAACGGGCCGCCGCGGTGGCTGTGCTCGGCGATGCCGATGCCCGTGCCGGCGAAGTCCAAGAGTGCTCCCTTCGCTTCTTCGAGCACCGAAACGGGCATCACTGCGGGACCCGCGGAGAAATTGAAGATGCGCTCGCTCACGACGGCCTCGCGTCATTAGATTGGGCTCGGCTTTTTAGCGGACACAAGTTGTGGATGCCGTCGTAGAAACAGCCAGCGGTCGCGTGCGAGGCGCCTCGCGGCGCGGCGCGCTCGTGTTCTCGGGAATCCCGTACGCGCGCGCGGCGGTGGGCTCGAAGCGCTTTCAGCCGCCGCAATTGCCCGAGCCGTGGCCGGGCGTGCGCGAGTGCTTCGAGCCCGGCCAAGGCGCGCCGCAGCGCAGCGCGCTGCCGCGCTGGCTGCAGAGCCTCGCCGGGAATCCGCGCGCCACCGGCGAGGATTGCCTCAGCTTGCGCGTCTTCACGCCCGCGCTCGATGCGCGCAAGCGCCCGGTGCTCGTGTGGATTCACGGCGGCGGTTTCGTGTTCGGCACGGGTAGCGCGCCGCTCTACGACGGCACGGCGCTCGCGCGCGATCACGATCTGGTCGTGGTCTGCATCAATTACCGGCTCGGTGTGCTCGGCTTCGCGCAGCTCGATTCGATCGCGCCGCAGGGACCCTTCGCTTCGAACGTCGGGCTTCGCGATCAGCTCGCCGCGCTCGCGTGGGTGCGCGAGAACATCGCCGGCTTCGGCGGCGACCCTGACAACGTCACGCTGTTCGGCGAGAGCGCAGGCGCGATGAGCATCGGCGCGCTGCTCGGCAGCCCGCTCGCGCGCGGCCTTTTCCACCGCGCGATCTGCCAGAGCGGCGCGGCGCATCACAGCTCGACGCGCGAGGGCGCCGCGCGCGCCGCGCATGCGCTGCTGCGCGCGCTCGAGCTGGCGCCCGCGCAGGCCGAGCGGCTGTGCCAGCTGCCGCTGGACGCGCTGATCGAAGCCCAGCTGCGCGCGGCAGCGAGCGTGCCGGCGCCGTGGGGGCTCTTGCCCTGGCAGCCTGCGTTCGGCGACGACGTGTTGCCGGAGCCGCCGCTCGCCGCAATCGCCGCGGGCAACGCGCGCGGCGTCTCGCTGCTGCTCGGCACGAATCGCGACGAGTACAACCTGTTCCTGCTGGGCTCGGCGGTGCGCAAGATGGACGAGGCGCGCCTGCAGGTCGTCATCCAGCGCGTGTTGGGCCGCGAGCGCACGGACGCCGCGTCCGCGCTGTATGGCGAGCTCTTGCCGCACGCGCCGCCGATCGCGCGCTGGAGCCTCCTGCAGACTCATCGCGTGTTCCGCGCGCCCGCCGAGCGGCTCGCCGAGCTCGCCGTCCCGCACTCGCCCGCGGTCTACACGTACCTGTTCACCTGGTCTTCGCCGCTGACACCGCGCCGTGTCGGCGCCTGCCACGCGCTCGAAGTGCCGCTCGTGTTCGGCACGCAGCGTGCGCCCGCGCTGCGCCTGCTCTACGCCGGCGCCGGCGCGCTCGGCGAGTCGATGCGCGCGAGCTGGGCCGCGTTCGCGCGCGCGGGCAAGCCCGCGCACGGGCGCTGGCTCCCGCACAGCCATGGCGCTTCGCCCTACCTGTTGGGTCCGCACGATGCGCGTGCGCTCGATCGCTTCGAGAAGGCGCGCCCGTTCTGGGCCGGCTGCGGTCACGGGCCGTGTGAGCTCGAGTAGGCGTCAGGCGCCGCGCACCACTGCGTCGTACACGCGCCGAATCGCTTCGGTGTGGCGCGCATAATCATCGAACAGCGGAACGCGGGAGGTGCCGGTGCGCTGCGAATGCGCGTAGCCGAGCGAGCTCGCGACGCTGTCGAGGTCGGCGCGATCGGCGCCGAGGTCCGAGATCGAGCGGTTCTCGACGATGCGCAGCCGGCTCGCGAGCCGCTGCAGGAATTCCCAGCCCGCGCGCAGCGCGCGCGCGTGCTCCGCGTTGAGGAGCCCGTGCGCCTCGCAGCGCTCGATCGCCGCGGCCGTCGTCGTCACCTCGAACAGCGCGGGCTGCCCGGCGCCGTGACGCAGCGCGAGCAGCTGAACGATCGTCTCGACGTCGAACAGTCCGCCGCGGCCCAGCTTCAGGTTCCTGCGCCGCGCGCTCTCGTGTGCAAGCTCGCTCTCGACGCGGCGGCGGATGCGATCGATCTCGGCGCCGGCGTCGCCGCGCAGCGGCCGCGCGAGCAGCCTCGCTCGCAGCTGCTCGAAGCGCGCCGCCAGCGGCGCACTGCCCGCGACCGCGCGCGCGCGCAATAGCGCCTGCCGCTCCCAGAGCTGCGCGTGAGCCTCGTGATGGCGAGCGAAGCCCGCGAGCGAGCTGACGAGCACGCCCTGATTCCCGGACGGCCGCAGCTGCGCATCCACCTCGTAACAAATGCCCTCGCCGGTGCGCGTCTGCAGCGCCCAGCTGAACTTTTGCGCGAGCCGCACGAACGGTTCCTGCGCGAGCGCGACGTCGCTCTCCGCAGCGCCGGGCAGGTCGTAGAGGAAGATCACGTCGAGGTCGCTTCCGTAGCCGAGCTCGCGGCTGCCGAGCTTGCCCATGCCGACGACGAGAAACTCACCGGCGGCGACTACCTCGTGCGCGCCCGGCGCGACGCGCGCGAGCTGCGCGCGGCCGAGCGCCAGCGCGGCGCCGATGCACACCTCGGCGACGTCCGTCAGCGCGGCTTCCACCTCGGCCTGAGAGATCTTCCCTGATAAATCGAGCAGGCCGATGTTGACGAGCTCGCGTTGCTGGAAGAGGCGCATCGCGGCCAGCGTGGCTTCCTCGTCCGCGTCCGCGTTGCGCGCGCGCGCGTCGCGCAGCGCGACGAGGCTGTGCTCGAGCTCGCTCCGCGACGCCAGGAAGCGCGTCGGATCGGCGAAGATCGGCTCGATCAGCACCGGCGCGCGCGAGATCACATCGGACAGGAAGCGCGACATCGCGAACAGCGCGACCAGGCGAGCGATCAGCTCCGGCCGGTCGAGCAGCAGCCCGAAGTAGAAGCTGCGCCCGCCGACGCCTTCGACGAAGCGCAGCCAGTTGTTGCGGGCGCGCGCGGGATCGGGCGAAGCCGCGATCTCGCCGGCGACGCGCTCGGCGAGCGCGGCGAGCTGCTCCGCCATGCGCGCGGACGAGAACAGCCGCGGCGCCTGACGGCGCATGTGCTCGAGCAGCGGCTCGGCGCCGCCGGAGCGCTGCACGAGCGCGTCGAAGCGCGCGCGCACCGCCGCGCGCACCGCATCGAGCCGCGCGTCGAACCGCTCGACCGCGTCCGGCCCTGAGAACAGCGTTCGCGCGAGGCGCTCGCGCGCCGGCCCGCTCGCCGGCAGTGCGTGTGTCTGCCGCTCGTCTTCCATCTGCAGCCGGTTCTCGACGCGCCGCAGGAAGCGATACGCATCGAGCAGCTCGTCGCGCATCGCCTCGGAGATTCGCCCTGCTTCGGCGAGCGCCGCGAGCGCACCCGGCGCGGAACGCCCGCGCACCTGCGGCGCGTGCGCACCGTGCAGCAGCTGCAGTGCCTGAGCGACGAACTCGACATCGCGAATGCCGCCCGCGCCGAGCTTGATGTCGCGTTCCGCGTTCGCGTGCTCGCGCTCGATGCGCGTCTTCATTTCGCGGATCGCCTCGATGCCCGCGAAGTCGATCTTCGATTGATAGATCATCGGATCGATCTGGCGCGCGAGGTTCCAGCCGAACGCGAGATCGCCGGCGACCGGCCGCGCCTTCATGAATGCCGCGCGCTCCCAGGTTGCGGCGTAGCCGTCGTAATAGAGCAGCAGTCGATCGGAGGACGGCACGAGCGGGCTCATCGCGCCCTCCGGCCGCAGCTCGAGATCGACGCGATACAGGAAACCCTGCGGGCCGCGCTCCGCGATCAGCTTGCCGAAGCGCCGCGCGAGCTGCGCATAATAATCCGCGAGCGCGTACTCGGCCGGGCCGCCCGTCAGCGGCTCGGCGCCGGGCGGCGGGCTCTCGTACACGTAGATCAGGTCGACGTCGGAGGAATAGTTCAGCTCCTCGCCGCCGAGCTTGCCGAGGCCGAGCACGACGAAGCGCGGAATCAGCTCGGCGCCGCTCGCGCTGCGCCAGCGCGGCGGCCCCACTTCGCTCGCGAGCTCCGCCGCCGTGCGCGCGAAGGCGCGCGACAGGATCACCTCCGCGAGCGCCGAGAGCTCGCGCAGCGGCTCCAGCACGCGCTCTTCGGGCACCAGCTCGGGAGTGGCGTCGCGCACCGAGATGCGTGCGAGCTCGGCGTACTTGAAACTGCGCAGCGCTGCGCCGAGCCCCGCCGTCGGCAGCTGCGAGAGGGCAGCATCGAGCCGCGCGCCGAGCTGCTCAGGCGTGCGCGGCGCGGAGAGATCGTCCTCCGCCAGCGCGAATAACAAGCTGGGCTCACGCACGAGCGTCGCAGCGAGGAACGGCGCCGTTGCGCAAAGCGCGCGCAACACACGCGCGAGCTCGCGGGGCCGCTCGCTTCTCAGGCGCGCAAGTCGAGCCGCATCCGCCTGCTGCGCCGCGGCGAGCACGCGTTCGGCGCGCGCCGCGCTCCGCTCGGGCTCCGGTCCGCCCGCGAACAGGTTGGCTTCAGCGGTCGTCACAGCAGCGCAATATGAAAGGGGGCCACCCCATGGGCAATCAGGTCGTCTTCAGCGCGGATTCCGAGATCGCAGGCGGATCGCGCATTCAGCGCGGTGATTGCCTCTCCGTTGCCGGCGTGCGAAGCCTCTGGCTCGACACTTACGAGGCGCTTCGGGGTACAACTGAGATCATGAAGCACATCCTCCCGACGCGTCGCAGCATGATCCCGAGCTCGTTCGTCGTGCGCGCGCTCGCCCATCAGGGCCAGCGCTATGCCTGCACGAACTGCGGTGAGCAGATGTTCGTGCGGTACGACTCGGGCCTGTGCCCGCTCTGTTACAACGGGCGCCGCCCGCTGCGCGGCGTCGCGTCGCTGCGCGAGGTGCCGGCGTCGCTGGCGCTCGCGGGCGTGCTCGACGACCCGATGCTCGAGGAGCTCGAGGACGACGGCCGCACGCTGCACGCGCGGCCGCATTCGTTCACGCCTCGCGGCTAGCAAGCGGCGCTAGGCCGCGCGCAGCGAGCCCAACGGGCGAGCGGAGTCGAACAGTCGACACGAGCCCAGCGCCCCGGCGGCGCTTGCACGCGGCCTGCGCGCGTGCGAACCCCGTGCGATGCATCCGATCTATCTGATCCGCCACGGCGAGACGGACCTCAACGCAAACCGCACGCTGCAGCCGGCGGCGACGCCGCTCTCCGAACGCGGCATCTCGCAGGCGCAGCGCCTCGCGGAGCGGCTGCGCCCGCTGGGCATCGCGCGCATTCTCGCGAGCGATCTCGTGCGCGCGGCGATGACCGCCGAGGCGGTGCGCAGCGCGACCGGCGCGCCGCTCGAATTCGACGCCGAGCTGCATGAGCGCAACTTCGGCGACCTGCGCGGGCGCACCTACGACTCGCTCGGTTTCGACCCGTTCGCAGAGGGCTACTCGCCGCCCGGCGGCGAGAGCTGGGAGGTGTTCCACGAGCGCGTCTCCCACGCCTGGCGCAACGTGCTCGCCGTCGCCGAGCGTACGGCCGGGCCGCTCGCGGTGGTGACGCACGGGCTCGTCTGCCGCGGCGTGATCTCGTTCCACGCTCCGCCTGCGCCGGGCCTCGCGCCGCCGGCGGGTTTCCGTAACACCTCGCTCAGCGTGCTCGAAGCCGCGCCCTGGCGCGCGACGCGCATCGACTGCTGCGCGCACCTCGAAGACGCGCGCGAGACGGGAGCGGCGTAGGCGCCCACCAGGAAAGGCAAAGGAACGGGGACGTTCCTCCTTTCTCCAACGAGTGGCCGCTTCTCGTGCTCAGCTCGGCTTCCGCGAAAAGGAGGAACGTCCCCGCCTTCTCCTTGTTTTCGCGGTCCGCTACGCGATCGCCTTCGCGTTGCGCAGCTTCGCGACGTCCTCGGCGGCGATGCCCCACTCCGCCAGCGCTTCGTTCGTGTGCTGGCCGGGATGCGGCGGCGGGCGCTTGATCTCGCCGGGCGTGCGGCTGAAGCGGGGCGACGGCGCCGGCTGCTTCACACCCGCCACGTCGACGAACGTCTTGCGCGCGATGTTGTGCGGGTGCCGGTACGCCTCGGGGATCGTCAGCACCGGCGCAAAGCAGACGTCGCTGCCTTCCATCAGCACGCACCACTCGTCGCGCGTCTTCGTCTTGAACAGCTGCGTGAGGCGCTGCTTCATCGCGCGCCACTGCGAGCGGTCCATCTGCGCCGGCAAAGTCTCCTTGTCGAGGCCGCTCAGCTGCAGCAGCTCCGCATAGAACTGCGGCTCGATCGAGCCGATCGAGACGTACTTCCCGTCCTTCGTCTCGTAGGTGTCGTAGAAGTGCGCTCCGGTATCCAGCAGGTTCGTGCCGCGCGCCTCGCTCCAGCCGCCCATCGCGTAAAAGCCATGGATGAACGCCATCAGCGTCGCGGCGCCGTCGACCATCGCCGCGTCGACGACCTGCCCCTTGCCTGAACGGCTGCGCTCCACCAGCGCTGCACACACGCCGAGCGCGAGCAGCATGCCGCCGCCGCCAAAATCTCCGACCAAGTTCAGAGGCGGCAGCGGCTTGTCGCCTTCGCGGCCGATGTGCGCGAGCGCCCCGGCCAGCGCGATGTAGTTGATGTCGTGACCGGCGGCCTGCGCCATCGGGCCCTCTTGTCCGAAGCCGGTCATGCGCCCGTACACGAGCTTCGGGTTGCGCTTCAGGCACACCTCGGGGCCGAGCCCGAGGCGTTCCATCACGCCGGGGCGGAAGCCTTCCGTCAGCACGTCGGCTTTCTCGATCAGCTTCAGCACGAGCTCGACGCCGTCCGGGTGCTTCAGGTCGACGCCAATGCTGCGGCGCCCGCGAGCGAGCACGTCGTTCGAGGGCTTCTCAGGGATGTCGGCGCGCACCGCGGCTGAGCGGTCGATGCGCAGCACGTCGGCGCCGAGGTCGGCGAGCATCATCGCGCAGAAGGGACCCGGGCCGATGCCGGTGATCTCGACGACCTTGATTCCTGAGAGCGGCCCTGCCATCTCGATTTCTCCTCGCTGGGTGGCGCATGGTACTCAGGGTCGAGCGCGCGAAGCACGCACGAGGCCCGCCTCGGGTGGATGCGGTCGCGATACGGCCGGCGCGAGGCTCGTGTCGAGCCCAAGAAATGCGGCACAGCCAGCGCAAGCCGCCCGCATCTCGCGAGTGGAAGACGCGGCGTGTGCTGCGCTCGGTCCGCGCGGCTCGAAAACCCCGAGTCGCGGGCAAAGCGTGACCCACGACACACGGGCGTCCATCGGTGGCCAGTAGCGTTCCCTAACGCTCGGGAATGCGGATTCGAGGACGCTCTGCGTCTCGCCGATACAGGACGACGGTATGCCCCACGACCCCGCACAGCTCCGCCCCCGAGCGCGCCGCGAGCGCCTCGGCGAGCGCGTGCTTGTCGGCGGGGGCGTGCATGCGGACCTTGATCAGCTCGTGATCGCGCAGTGCGGCGTCGATCGCGCCGATCACGCCGTCGTTCAGCCCATCCTCTCCAACCTGCACGAGCGCCTGAAGGTTGTGAGCCTGCGCCCGCAGGAAGCGGCGCTGGAACCCCTTCAATCCGCTCGGCTTTTCATCGCTCACGCGGCGCAGGCTAGACGAGCGAGTGCGCTGGCGCTGACGGCTTCCGTGCTCTGGCTCGGTGTCGCGTGCGCGACCCACGCTCCGCCGGCGCGCCAGGTCGCCTTGGCCCCGATGCCGCGCGCGATGCTGGTGCCGACCGCACATCCTCCGGTCGCGCTGCCCGCGGCATTCCCCAATACCTCCTCCGCACCCCTGCTCGACCAGGCGCCGCCCGAGAACTCCAGCTTGCTCTACACGCGCGCCGTGCTCGAGCGCCACGGCAAGCGGCTCGACGCAGTGCAGCGCGAGGGCGTCGCGCGCGCGCTCGCGCGCGCCGAAGCCGACCACGGGCTCTCGGTCGTGATGACGCTCTCGCTGATTGCGCAAGAGAGCCGCTTCGATCCGCGCGCCAAGGGCCCTACCGGCTCGCTCGGGCTGATGCAGGTCCAGCCGGCGACCGCCGCCGAGGTGGCGCGGCGCAACGGCCTCGCGTGGCAGAGCAACCTCACGCTGTTCGATCCCGTCCAGAACGTGCGCATCGCGCTCGCGTACCTCGCCGAGCTGCGCCAGCGCTTCGGGACCACCGACCACGCAATGGCCGCCTACAACATCGGGCCCGGCAACCTGCAGCGCTTGCTGGAGCGCCGCCCGCTCCGCCATGGCCCGTACCTGAGGAAGGTGCACGGGCACGCCGACGCGATGCGCGCGGAGTTCGGCGATCCCAACCTCGCCATAGGCGGCTGAGCGCCGCGGCATCCCCGCTGGCGGCGTCGCCGCCGGCTCGACGTATGCCGCGATACGCCTTCGCCGGCGGCTCCTTGCCATCGGGGCGCCGCGACGCTCAGCCGCGGCTTTGTCGCGGTGGCGGGCTTCGGCGAGGCCTAGCTTGAGCGGCATGCCCCGCACGGCGCTGATCGAGAAGGCGAAACGCATTCGCAGCGTGCTCGATGGGCTGTATCCCGCGGCGCCGATTCCGCTGGAGCATGAGGATCCGTTTCAGCTGCTCGTTGCGGTGGTGCTGTCGGCGCAGTGCACGGACGCGCGCGTGAACTTGGTGACGCCGGCGTTGTTTGCGGCGGCGCCGAATGCGGCGGCGCTCGCAGTGCTGCCGCACGCGCGCATTCTGCGGCTGATTCGGAGCTGCGGCCTCGCGCCGACGAAGGCGCGCAACTTGAAGGCGCTCGCGCGACAGCTCGTCGCGCAGCACGGCGGCGCGGTGCCGAAGACGTTCGCGGAGCTCGAGGCGCTGCCCGGCGTGGGACACAAGACGGCGAGCGTCGTGATGTCGCAAGGCTTCGGGATCCCGGCGTTTCCGGTCGACACCCACATTCACCGGCTGGCGACGCGCTGGGGTCTGACCAGCGGGCGCAACGTCGCGACGACCGAGCGCGACCTGAAGGCGCTCTTCCCCGCGGCGAGCTGGGGGGCGCTCCACCTTCAGCTGATCTACTTCGGCCGCGAGCACTGTCCGGCGCTCCGACACGAGGCGAGCGCGTGCCCGATCTGCTCTTTCGCGGCAGTGAAGCGCAGAAAGCCGCGCGGGCGGGCATCGACAGCGCGCCGCGGGCGTTAAGTTCGCGCCCACGCGGCGCCGCAGCGCCCTAACAGGAGAGTGGCGTGAAGAAGATCGTCGACTGGTACTACCACCGAAAAGGTTGAACGAGCTGTGCGCGAGCGTCCAAGTTCATGGACGCCAAGAAGATCGAGCCGGCCGAAACCGTCAGCGCGTCGAAGAAGCTCTCGCGCAAGGACGCGGAAGAGCTCGCGAAGAGCGCGAGCCGCGTGATCGTCGCGAAGGGCAAGCAGGTCGAGGAGATCGCGATCGCGGGCAAGGCGCAGAAGGCGGCCGTCGAGGCGATGCTCGGGCCCACCGGGAATCTGCGCGCGCCGCTCGTGCGCGTCGGGAAGACGCTGCTGGTCGGATTCAACGACGACGCCTGGGCGAAGAATCTGGCGTAGCCGCGGAAACGGGGCGGGCCCGATCTGGTTAGGTCCGCAGCGCGGTCACGATCCAGAGCGGGTCCGCGCCTGGCGGAGACCGATCGAGCGTCTCCGCCGGCGCGAAGCCGCCGGCCAGCGCGAAGTAGGCCGCGATCGTGCGCAGGCGCTCAGCGGGCGCCAGCACATGCCAGGCGCGAATCGCCTTGGTCGGAAAGCAGCGGTGAGAGGTCGCGATCACCGCCCGCCCGCCCGGCCGCAGCACGCGCGCGAGCTCCGCGAACACCTCCAGCGGTCGCGTCAGGTACTGAATCGAGACGGCGCAGAGCGCCAAGTCGAAGCTCGCATCGGCGAGCGGCAAGCGCGGGTCGTCGTTCAGGTCGCACACGTGGTGTTCAGTGAGCCGCGGATTCTTGGCGAGCTCGTCTGCGTTCATGCCGATTCCGGCGACACGTCCGAGCGACAGCGCCTCGGGAAGGTGCGACACCCACGAGGACATCAGGTCCAGCACGGCGGCCCCCGGCCGTAGCAGCTCGCCGTAATACGCGGTGAGCGCGGCGATCGTCGCGTCGTCGATGTGCTGGACGAAGCGCGGCAAGGCATAGAAGAGCGGATCGGGCGTCTCGTCGAGGCGATCAAAGAAGCCGGGCGGAAAGGCGGGAGCGTCGGCCATCCGGAAACCCTAACTCGCGGCCGCCGCGGAACGGGCGGCCTCGGATTCGCGGAGCTCAGCCAGAGCGTCGCGTTACGCTGCGCGCCGCGATGGCCGAAGCTGCAAACCCGTACGCCCCGCCGAGCGCACAGCTGGCGGCGCCCGGCGGCGCGCGCAGTCCTTTCTTCGCGGTCGGTCAGGTGAAGTTCTCGGTGCTGGCCGGCCTGACCTTCAGCATCTACGCGCAAATCTGGGCGTATTACAGCTGGCGCGCGATCCGCGAGCGAACGGGCGAGCGTCTCAGCCCGCTCGCGCGCGCATTCTTCGCTCCGATTACGAACTTTGCATTGTTCGCGCGCCTCGATCGCGAGGCGCGAGCCGCGCAGCTCCGCGGCTTCCCGGCGCTGCTGACTGCGCTGGCATACCTGCTGGCGAATTTCGCGTTCTTGCTGCGCCAGCCCTGGGGCACGCTGATCCCGCTCGCCGCGTTTCTCGCGTTCGTTCCAGCAAATGGCGCCGCACTTCGGATCAATCGCGCGCTCGCTCCGGACGCGCCTGACCTCGCGCCTTGGACCGCGTTGAACGCCGTGATGGCGGTGCTGTTCGGCTTGCTCTTCTTGCTCGTCATCATCGCGCTCGCGATCGGAGTCGTGCTGGGGATCGAATGAGCGGCGCGCTGCAAATCTCTTGCCTTCATCAAGTCGCGGTGCCGTCGTCGGACCTCGCGCGCTCGATCGCGTTCTATCAGCGCGGGCTCGGCCTCGCGCTGATCGCGAAGTTCGAGCCGCCCGGGCTCGCGTTCTTCGCGCTCGGCGCCACGAGGCTGCTCGTCGACGCCGCAGCGCCGTCGAAGCCCGGCGGCGGCGTGCTCTATTTCCGCGTCAGCGACATCCGCGGCGCGTGCGCCGCGCTGCGCGAGCGCGGCGTGGCGATCGAATCCGGCCCGCACGCGATCCACCGCGATGACACTGGAACCTTCGGCGCCGCGGGCGAGGAAGAATGGATGGCGTTCTTCCGCGATCCGGACGGGAACGTGCTCGCGCTCGCGACGCGCGTTCCGCCGCGCGCGAATCCCTGATGCTTCGCGTGCTGCTCGCGCTCAGCATGCTGCTCGCGGTCGCCTGCGGTGCGCGCGGCGACGCACAGGACATCGAGCTCGCGAGCGCGCTCGCGACGCGCTTTCTCGAACAGCTCGACGCCGGCGAAGCGCGCGAGAGCTGGCCGGCGCTCGCCTCACCGCTGCGCGCGAGCGCGCCCGAATCCAGCTGGCCCGATCAAATCGCGCGCATGCGCGCGCCGCTCGGGGGGCCGATCTCGCGCCAGCTCGCGAGCGCGCTCTTCACCGAGACGCTGGAAGGCGCGCCGAACGGCCAGTACTTCGTCGTCGAATTCGAATCGCAGTTCGCGGACGCTGCCTGCGGCGAGCGCGTCGTCGCGATGTTCGAGCAAGGCGCGTGGCGCATCGCTGGCTACGTGATCCGCAACACGCGCCCGTTGGGCGCGCGGCGCGAGACGCCGTGACGGACGCCGCCCGATGACGCTGCTCTTCGACCTCGACGGCACGCTCACCGATTCCGCGCCCGGCATCACGCGCTGTCTCGCGCACGCGTTCGCTCGGCTCGGCATCGCGGCGCCGGCGGACGCCGAGCTGCGCGGCTGCATCGGGCCGCCTCTCGACCACAGCTTCCGGCGGCTGCTCGCGACCGAGGACGACGCGCTGATTCTGCGCGCGATCTACGCCTACCGCGAGCGCTTCGAGACGACCGGGATGTACGAGAACCGCGTCTACGACGGGATTCCGCAGGCGCTCGCGCAGCTGCGAGCCTCCGGCGAGCGGCTGCTCGTGGTGACCGCGAAGCCCGAGCGCTTCGCGCGCGAGATCGTGCGGCACTTCGCGCTCGCAGATTTCTTCGACGGGGTGTACGGCCCGAGCGAAGACGGCGTGCTGAACGACAAAGCGGAGCTGATCGCGCACGTGCTGCGCGCGGAGCGACTCGCACCAGAGCGCACGACGATGATCGGCGACCGCGCGCAGGACGTGCGCGGCGCGCGGACCAACGGCGCGCGCGCGATCGGGGCGCTCTGGGGCTATGGCTCGCGCGACGAGCTTGCGGACGCCGGCGCGCACGCGCTCGCCGCGGACCCCGGGGCGCTCGCCGAGCTGCTGCCGGGACGGCGCTGGACCTGATCACGCGCAATGGGCACCAGGTCCTCGCGATCGCCGCCGAGCGCTCGCGAAGCCGTCGAGTCCCCGCGCCGCCTTCGAGTGCTAAATCGTGCTTGCTGCAATTCCGCTGTCCGACGAGCGAGCGAGGCGATGAGAGCGAGCGAGCTGGTATGCAGAATCAGCGCAAGAGCCCGATGAGCCGGCGCAGCGCGGCGCTCGCGTTCTTGTTGGTCGCGCTCTTCACCGCGGGCTGCGATCACGCGGTGAAACACGCTGCGCGCACGCTCCTCGGAGGCGGCGAGACGCACGCGCTGCTCGGCGGCGCCGTGCGCTTCGAGCTAGTGCACAACACCGGCGGCTTTCTCAGCCTGGGCGCGCGGCTGGCGCCGGCGGTTCGCGACGCCTTCTTCCTGTTCGCGGCGCCGCTCGGCGTCGCGCTGCTCGCGGCCTTCTCCTTCCGCGGCGCAGCGCGGAGCCGGGCCGCGTTGGCGGGCCTCGCGTTCGTCTGCGGCGGCGGCA
>Ga0187894_10001041_pt1 | contig 36828 bp, 27 predicted proteins | sample GBC1701081metaG_FD_136650 | JGI IMG/M metagenome (GOLD analysis project Ga0187894, IMG submission 136650) | White microbial mat communities from a lava cave in the Kipuka Kanohina Cave System on the Island of Hawaii, USA - GBC170108-1 metaG ...
CGGCACGCTGCCGTGCAGGCGCACGTGGCCGACGCGGAGTCGCTTACACACGGCCGCCGCCATCTCCTGCATGCGCTCCCACTCCGAGAAGATCACGACCTTGTGGCCGCCCTGGACGCAGATCTCTTCGACAAGCCCCTCGAGCTCGTCGAGCTTGGGCGCCCCGATTGTCTTCTTGTCTACGAGGCCGGCCGCATCGCAGGCCATGCGCGCTCGCTGAAAGGCCCGCATCAGCCGCTGCTCCTCGAGCGGCATCAACGGTCGCTTCTTGAGGATCCTTGCGATGATTCCGACCTGCCGCACGCCGTCGTCATGAATGGCGCGCTGCTCGTCCGTGAGCGGCACCACCAAACGGCTCACGATGCGCTCCGGCAGCTGCGCTAGCACCTCCTCTTTCCGGCGGCGCAGCATGAGAGGAGCCACACGGCGGCGCAGCCGATCGAGGTTCTTGTAGCCCGTGACCTTGCCCCGGTCGTCGAGCGCGATGAAATCCTGGTTGAACCGCCAGAGGGGGCCGAGGAGGTGCGGATCGATCACCTGCATGAGGCTATAGAGATCGTCCAGCCGGTTCTCGAGCGGCGTCCCGGTGAGGACGAAGACGAAGCGGCTCGGGATGCGCTTGACGACCCCGGCGGTCTGCGTCCGCCAGTTCTTGATCCGCTGAGCCTCGTCGAGGATGAGCAGGTCGGGAGCGTACCGGCCGACCTCGGCCTCGTCGGTACGAGCCAGCTCGTAGCTGGTAATGAGGATCTCCGCCCCGGCGGCGTACTGCTGCCGCCGTATCTCCCGCGCTCCCCCGACCACCATCACGGACTCCTCCTTGCCGAGAAAGCGGGTGATCTCGCGTTGCCACTGGTGCTTGAGAGACGCCGGGCAGACGATGATCGTCCGCCGCACGTCTGCCGTGCGCCCCAGGCGCGCGAGCGCCGCGATCGCCTGCGCGGTCTTGCCGAGTCCCATGTCGTCCGCGAGGAGGGCACGACCGCGCCCAGCCAGGAACGCCACGCCGTCGACTTGATAAGGGTAGAGCGTCGCGCGAAACCCCGGCTGCTCGCGACCGGCCCGGCGGACCTCGGCCTCGGTATCGCGTTGCCGCCGCGCTCTTGTAGCCGCCTCGCGGACGCGCTCCGCGAAGCGCGTCACTTCGGCAGGCACCTCGACCTCCGCGTCATCGGCCGCCGCCTTGAGGTCGGTCCAGACCTCGTCGCTCGGTCGCACCAGTCTCCCATCGCCTCTGAAGAACCTGGCAGCCAGCCGCCGAGCCGCGGCCGACACGGCACCCGCAAGACGCAGACGGATCTCGGGCTCGGGTTCGAATGAGAGATGGAGGAAGCTCGTTGGCGGGCCGGCCAGCCGCGCGCGCTCGATCTGCCGCCCGGTCTTCTTCCGCAGGTGGTGCAGCACCGCTTCCAGGTGCTTGCATGTGCCGAGGAGATTCGTCGCGAAATCCGGACAATCGCAGCCGCTCCCGAGACCGTCGAGCGAGCGGATCGCCACCTCGTAGGATCGGCTCGACGGCGAGGCCACGTCATAGTGACCGTAGATCCGCGCCCCTGGGCGCGGCGTAACGGCGAACAGCTCACTCCTGGCGCGTTCGATCCGCCGCTGCCGCTCCTGGTCGGCCACAGACACGCGCTGGTCCCTATCCTCCTCACCCGCGGGCCGGCCTCCCGGCAGCGCGCCTCCCACGAGCATCACGGCGAGAGCCGCCAGGTGACGGCACGGCGACGCTTCTGCCCCGCAGGCGCATGCGCCCAGCGGTCCGGTCGCTTTCCAGGCGATGCGGGCTCGCACCCGGCCTGCGCGCCGATCGGCGACGAGCGCCGCGATCTCGCCATCTCGGATGATGGGCTTGGCGACGCGGCCAGCCTCCACGTCCTGCCGGGCCTGCTCCAGGAGTCCTGCCGGGATCCAACTCCAGACGACAGCGGGCGTCAGCAGATCGACGATATTGGACATCGTGGAACCCTCCGCGTTGCGGCGCAGTTTGAGACCGCGGTCAAGGTATCGAAGTCGGGGCCGCGAACGCTACAGTCTTCGCGGGTGTCGGCGCGGTCCGCACGGTGGCCCCTGCGTAGCGCCGCCTCGCAGCCTCGTTCCCATGTCGGCCGGCAAGCGTATCCTTCTGCTTCGTGCGCCCGTACCGCGGCCTCAAAACGCCCTATCGAAGCCCAGCGGCAAGCAGCGAGGCTTGAGCGGCGGACGGAAGCGCGTCCTCGTGGTCCTCTTCGTGCCCAGCGTCAGGGACGAGCCGGTCGTCGTCCACTGCTACACCACCCCCGCCGACATCCAGGACGACCGCAACCTCGCCGAGCTCGGCCGCTTCTGCAAGAGGATGGGACGAGAAGCCCGGAGCTCCTGGCCGACATCGAGGCCAGGTTCCGCGTTCCAGCCGGTGGCGACGCGCGTCTCGAGAATCATGTGCTCCCGACGATCGGAACGCTCCGGATCGAAGAGGTACGTCCGCGCCACCTCGTCGAGCTCGTGCGCAGGATCCGGACCAAGGGCAAGCACCGTCAAAGCGCTCTTTCGAGACGCCAAGCTCGGCGATCTTTTGGTCGGCGTGGCCGCCATGGCCGGCTGCGGTGGCAGCGACAGGGACGTCGACGGCCCAGGCGCGGGTGAAAGCCCCTCTCGCAAGTCCCCGGAATCCGGGGGCCTTGCTACATCGTTTGCTACATCCGCCGCGGCTTCCAAAAGGAATCCGCGGCGTTGGACAGTGGAGGCGCCGGGAGTCGAACCCGGGTCCGAAGGTGATTCGCTCGTGCGTCTACGTGCGTTTCCGGCGATTTGGTTTTGGTCGCCGGGGTGGCCCGCCGGCGGGGCGTCCTGGCGCTTAGCCTTCCCTGTGTCTCGCGGCCGTCCCGGAAGGCGCTGGACGGCCGCAAAGCCCGCTAAGTGGCTGCTTCCCTAGGCCGCAGGCGATTCCTGGGGTCGCAGTCTGGTCCGGTTTTTAGGCGGCCAGAGCGAACGCGTTGTCGTTCGCTTTTCTTCTTGTGCCCGTTTTTTACGAGGCCTCGGGCGACCTCGACACGCGGCATGAGCTGCACATCCTCCGTCGAAACCGTTTCGCCCCCAACCCGGTCGGTCTGTCGGTCGGGTGGAGTAAGTGAGTATAGCGCATCAATCCGGGCTTGAGCGGCCTCTTCGGATCCGTGGTAGGAAGAGGGGTTTCTGCTCTCTCGGAGCAGGAAGAAAGCGAGGTGTGCTGATGGTTCTCCTGCGTGCTTCGTCTTTTCGTTCGGCCCTGGCCTTCGTGGTCGGCGCCGGGCTCGCGACGGCGGCTTCGCGTCCTGCCTCCGCCGAAAGCTGCGGCGACCTGCTGATCGTGCTCGACCGATCGGGGTCGATGGGCCGCTGCCAGATGAGCGGCGTCTCGAAATGGGACGTCGCCAAGCGGGCGCTCAAGGCGGTCGCCAGCGATCTCTCCAGCATGCCGATGGGGCTGGCGGTCTTCCCCGACACGACGGACGCGTGCGGAATGGACGACGCGTGCAACACGGGACGGGTGGTGGTGGAGCTCGCGGCAGACGGAGCCGCGCAGGTCGCGGCCTATCTCGACGCGTCGCCGGGCCCGTGCGGCGGTACTCCGACGGGGGACTCGATGCAGGTGGCGAAGGACTACGCGGGTTGGACGCCGGGCAAGCGGCACTTCGTTCTGCTGCTCACCGACGGACAACCGACCTGCCAGGATGACAACGAAGGCATGTGCAACGGCGGCGGGTCCACGGAATGTGCGAACCCCACGAAGGCTTACTCGGCCATCGAGGATCTCGCTCGGCGCGGAATCAACACATTCGTCGTGGGCTTCGAGGGCATGTGGATGTTCCCGGGCTGGAATCCTGCCTTCGGTCCGGACCGGATCTGTGCGATGCCCTTCAATCCGGCGACGCTCGATCGCATGGCGGAGTTGGGCGGCGAAGCGGGGCCGACGTCTCCCCGGTATTTTTCAGCCACCAACGAGGCGAGCCTGCTGGAGGCGCTGCGCCGGATCGGAGAGAAAGTGTTCGGTGGAACCGTGGGCGGCAGCATGTGCGCGGCGACCGGCGGTCAACCAGACGGCGGCGGCGGCTCGGGCGCGGGCGATGGCGCCGGCGGTGGATCCGGTGGTCAGGGCGGTCGCGGCGGGACCGACGGTGGCGCGGGGGCTGGTAGCGGTGGCGCGGGGGCGAGTAGCGGCGGTCCGGGGCTCGGCGGAACGTCCGGCGGTATGCGCGAGCGTCCCGGGTGCGGCTGCCAGGCCGGCGGTCCGGCGACCGGTCTCGCGGCCGCGGCCTTCATGCTGGCCCTCATCGTCGCGGCCCGTCGTCGCCCTCGCGCATAGCGTCCCCACACGTCGCGGGCGTCGCGTGATACCGTCGACCGTCGATGTGGGCGGTCACTCTGGTCGTCGCGGCCGCGCCCTCGCTGTTCCTGCTGACCTTTTTTTATCTCAAGGACCGCTACGAGCGCGAGCCGCTGCGCCACATCGTGGGCGCCTTCTGTCTGGGGATGTACTCGATGATCGCCGCGCACGGCATGGCGGTGGCGGCGGAAGGCCGGGTGTCGCGCGAATGGCTCATCCTCGGCGGGGAGCCGGCGAAGCTGTTCGACGCCCTGGTGCTGTCGGCCGCGGTGGAGGAGCTGGCGAAATGGGTGGTGCTGGTGACCGCGATCTACAACTGGGACGAATTCGACGAGCCGCTCGACGGGGTGGTGTACGGGGTCGCGGTCGCGCTCGGCTTCGCGACGCTCGAGAACTTTCTCTACGTGTCCAGCCGCGGCATCCAAATCGGTTGGCAGAGGGCGCTGTTTGCAGTGCCGGCCCACGCGCTGTTTGGCGGGACGATGGGCTACTACGCGGGCCGCGCGAAATTCGTGTCCGGACCGTCACGCTGGATCGATCGCGCGCAGTGCCTGGCGATGCCAACGCTGTTTCACGGCGCGTATAACTTCGCGCTTCACCATCGTCTGGACTGGAAGCTGTGGATCGTCGTCTCCCTACTGTCCGTCGGGTTCTGGGTGTTCGTACTGCGTCGCGTTCACCGCGCCCAGCGGGCGTCGCCGTACCGGCCGAAGACCATCCCGCCGTCGATGTGAGCGCCCTGGTGAATCTGTTATCCTGGTGAAATGTGCAGATGCGCGTTCGTGGTTTTTGTGTCGACCTTGGCGCTTGGGTGCTCGCAGAAGACGGTGGTCCCACCCGCGCCCGCCGCGTCGCCCGTCACCGCTGATCCCAAGTTCGACAGCGAATGGTCAGCCCTGGCGGCGAAGGGCGTCGAGACGCTATATATCGAAGACGATCGCGGCCAGGGATTGATGGGCAACGTGCGGCGGGCCGCCCACGTGCCGGCTGATCCCACCACAGCGCCGACGACTACCGCGGCAGCGGATTCAGATCGGTTGCTGCCGGCGCAGCCCGCGGGCGAGGACGTACAGAAGGTCATCAAGCAGAACCTGGCCGCGGTGAAGACCTGCTATCTCAAGGTCTCGCGCGAGGGGACGCAGCGGTCGGGCAAGGCCATCGTCAGCTTTCAGATCGACGCCGACGGCGGAGTGGCCGGGCTCAAGGTGGACGCGCCCGGATTTGCGGGAACCGGGCTCCCGGGCTGCGTGTCTGGCCAGATCGCGCGCTGGTCGTTCCCGAAATCGCAGAAGGGCGGCCTGGCGGTGAGCTATCCGTTCGTGTTCGTCGGTGGCTAGGATCCGGTGCTGGGCCGCGGCCGCTGCGGCGATGGCGGTGGAGGCCGCCGCGGGCTGCGAAAAGGCGCCCCAGCAGCCGTCAGGGTCGCTCGGCACCATCACGATCACCGCGAACGTGTCGGATCCGCGGTTCGACGAGAAATGGCAGAAGCTGTCCAGCAAGGACGTGGACGTCTTTTACATCGAGGACGATCACGGGGAGGGCTTGATGGGCAAGGTGCGCAGGGCGGCGCGGTCGGTCCCCGAGCCGTCACCGCCTCCCGCCGCGCCGCCGCCGGCCGGAACCGGCACGACCGCAACACCTGATGTGCCGAGCGGCGAAGCGGTGTCGAACGTCATCCGTTCGAACCTTCCTAACGTGAAGGCATGCTATCTGCGAATGACACGGGCAGGACGATCGGTCACGGGCAAGGCCATCGTCAGCTTCACGGTCGACAAGGAAGGCGCGGTCGCGGGCGTCAAGGTGGATGCGCCCAACTTCCGCGAGACGGAGCTTCCCACCTGCGTAACCCAGCAGATCCAGCGCTGGTCCTTCCCGAAGAGCGGCAAGGGCGGTCTGGCGGTGAGCTACCCCTTCGTTTTCGTCAGCGGCTAGCACACGGCTAGCGCACTAGCCACGGTCCTCCCACCAGAAGACGGTGATGGCGAGGCAATGGAAGGCCTCGTCCGAGGACTGGGTCACGATGGTGTCGACCACCTTGCACTGGGGATGTTCGCGGATCCAGGCGGTGACTTTTTCGCCGAGGTTCTCGCGCTCCTGGGCCATCGTGGCGGAGAAGATCTTCACACCGTTGAATTTCTGGGTCGTGCTGTTCTGGTTCTGTGGCATCACTCGCTTTGTCCTTACCTGGCCGGGCTGCCGGCTTGCTCGGGGACCGCGGAGGTACTTCCTCCGAGGCTGCGATCTCGGTGCGCCGTGATAACGCCCCGGATCTCTTCCTCCGTCAAGATATGGTCGTGTTGTTTCGCGAACGCGAAGACGGCCTTGACCAGCTCCGGGTCCGGATCTAAGCCGCGCTGGACGAGCCAGTAAACTACATTCGACTCGCCTGACATGGGACCGATTTCGATTTCCTGGCGCCGCCCGAAGAGGCCGGCGGGAACGCCCGAATAGATGCGGTCCGCCAGGGCCTGGTGACCCTTCTTTTCGGCCTTGATAATAGCGGCCGCGTGCACGCCGGTGGCGGTCCGAAAAGCATCCTGGCCGAACACGGGATAGTTGTAGGGAATGGGGACCCCGGTTGCCCGCGACGCGAGGTGGACCCAATCCGACAGGCGCGACAGGTCGCGGCGGGGGATTTCCCCCAAGAGCTTGAGGTTCACGAGCACTTGGTCGAGGGCGGCGTTGCCGACCCGTTCACCGACGCCCAACGCCGTGCCGTGCAGGCGATCGGCGCCGAACTCGAGCGCGTGGATGGTATTCGTGACCGCCAACCCGCGGTCGTTGTGGCCGTGCCAGTCGACGCCCACGTCGACGCCCAGGCCGGCGATGAAGTTGCGCGTCCAGGTGACCAGGTTGCGCACGCCATCGGGCGTCGCGTGTCCCACCGTGTCGCACAGGCACAGGCGGCTGGCGCCGTGGGCGATGGCGGTCTCGAACAGGCGGCGCAGCACCTCGGGCCGCGACCGGGTGGTGTCCTCGGTGACGTAAGTGACGGGCAAGCCGTTGGTCACGCCCAGGCCGATGGCATCGGCGGTACGCCGGAGCATGAGGTCGACGGTCCAATCCTCGGCGTACAGGCGGATGGGCGAGCTGCCGATGAAGGCCATCACTTCGATGGCGACGCCCGTGCGCTGCGAAGCCTCGACGATGGGTCGGATGTCGTCGGTGTGAGTGCGGGCGGCGCAGGCGGGGTGCAGAGGCAGTTTCTCGTCGCGGATCATCTCGACGATGCGGACGACGTCCTCGAAGGCGCGCGGACCGGCCGCCGGCAGGCCCACGTCGATAGCGTCGATGCCGATGGCCGCCGCCAGCCGGACGAACTCCATCTTGTCGGCGATGCGCGGATCGTGGACGGACGGGGACTGGATCCCGTCGCGCAAGGTTTCGTCGAAGAACTGAAACGAGCGTCGCGCGATCGGGCTGACCCGTTCGACGCCGTTCCAGTCGTATACGAGATCGCTCATGAAACCTTCGCGTGCCGGCTACAGCGACTCCACGACGACGGCGATGCCCTGGCCGCCTCCGATGCAGGCCGAGCCGATTCCGTACCGGGCGCGGCGGCGGCGGAGCTCGTAAAGCAGGTGCGTCGTGATGCGGGCACCCGAGGCCGCCAGCGGATGTCCGAGCGCGATGGCGCCGCCATCCACGTTGGTCTTGTCGCGGGGCAGCTTCGCCTCTTGCTCGACCGCAAGGTATTGCGCCGCGAAGGCTTCGTTGACTTCGATGAGGTCCATGTCCGACAGGCCGGTGTTCGCCCGAGCCAGGGCGCGAGCCATGGCCGGCACCGGGCCGATGCCCATGTACGCGGGCTCGACACCCACGAAGCCCCACGACACCAAGCGGCCCAAGGGGGCAATCCCGCGTCGCTCGGCGTAGCGGCGGGTCGTCAGCACCAGGGCTGCCGCCCCGTCGCAGATTCCGGATGCGTTGCCGGCGCTGACCACACCGTCCTTCTTGAATACAGGGGGCAGCTTGGCCAGGCCCGCGGCGGTGGTCTCGGGGCGCGGGTGCTCGTCGCGATCGAAGCGCTTTCCGCCCTTGACCTCGATGGCAACGATCTCGGAAGCGAAGCGGCCTGCTTCGGCGGCGGCCGCCCAACGCTTTTGCGAAAGCGCGGCGTACTCGTCGCAGGCCTCGCGGGCGATCCCGTGTTTGACCGCCAGGTTCTCCGCGGTGACGGCCATGGAGCAGCCCGCGTATCCATCGGTCAGCGCGGCCCAGAGCGCGTCTTCCAGGGGCGGCGCCTTGCCCAGCGGGTAACCCCAGCGGGCCCCACGCACGACGTGAGGCGCTGTGCTCATCGACTCGGTTCCGCCGACCAAGCACACTTCGGCGTCACCCGCGCGCATCTCCTGGGCGGCGGTGACGATGGCTTGAAACCCTGATCCGCAAAGGCGGTTGACGGTCAGGGCCGGGACCGGCACCGGCAGCCCGGCGCGCAGCCCTACGTGGCGGGCGCAATAGATGTCGTCGCTGGTCGTCTGGGCGACATTCCCGAAGACGACCTGATCGTAGTCGTCCGGCGAGATCGCCGCTTGAGCGATGGCGCCGCGGGCTGCCAGCGCGCCAAGCTCGGTGGCGCGCAGGTCACGCGCCGCTCCCCCGAAAGCGCCGAAGGCCGTGCGTTTGGCCGCGACGAACCATATGTCTTGCCCCGGGTCCGACATGTCCTCCCTCGATTTCCCCTCGATTTGCGTCGTTATAGTATCCGCCCAGGACCCCGTCAACGGTATAAACCAACGCTTCTTTCGTGATTCGTAATACAAAGAAATACGTCGGAGCGTTGGTGATTGATTTCGATGGCACCATCGCCGAGATCGACGTGGGTGACGCCATCTGCGAACGCTTTGCACCTCCGGCGTGGCGTCAGGTGGACCAACGCTGGACGCGCGGCGAGATATCATTGCCGGAGGCGCAACGGCAGATGTGGGCGCTCGTCCGAGGAACACGCGCCCAGATGCAGGATTACGCGCGCGAAGCCGCCACGTTCCGGTCGGGGCTGGCGGTTCTGCTCGGGGCGGCCCGCGACCGCGGATACCGCGTGGTCGTGGCATCGGGCGGCTTCGATTTCTACATCGAGGCGGCGCTGTCCCGAATCAAGGCCGAGGTCGGGGTTTCGATGGACGCGGTCCATTGCAACGGCGCCCGATTCGAGAACGGAGGAATGATCCCCGTTTTTTCTGGCGCCGAAGATCTCGGGTGCCCGACCTGCGCGGTCTGCAAGGGAACGGTGTGCGACCGCGAACGGGCGTCGAGCGGGGGGCGCGTCGTGTTCGTGGGCGACGGACATTCGGACCGCTGCGCCATCGGCCGCGCCGACGCCATCGCCGCCGTGCAGGGCGAGGCGCTAGAACGCCTCTGCGGCGAACGCCGCCACCCGCATCTTTCCTTTACCGACCTCGCGGAGGTCGTCCCGCTGCTGGCCTAGCCGCGGCTCACATCTTCTTTTTGTCGGCGCCGCCGCTGCCCCCGCCGATCGGGACCTCGATCTCTTCCTCCACCACCACGCGCCGGGGCGCCGCCGCCGCCGGAGCGGGCAGCGCGGCCCTGGGCTCGGGCGCAGCGCCCAGGCCCATTTTGGCCTTCAGCTCGGCCAGCGCGTGGTCGGCGCCGGGGCCCGTCTCCAGCTGCTTGAATCGCTGCTGCAATGTATCGCCCGCGAGCTCGCCGCCCAGCTCGGTCGACGCCTCGGCCTCGGCCTCGATCTGGTCGACCTTCTGCGCCATGCGCTCGAAGCTCTCGAAGGCGCCTTTGTCGTCCATCCCGCGCATGGTGTCCTGGATGGCCCGCTGCGCCTCCGCCCGCTTCTGGCGCGCAATCAGGATGTTCTTCTTGCGCTTGGCCTCTTCGATCTTGTCGTTGAGGCTGCGCAGCGATTCCTTGAGCTTCTCCACGGCGGCCTTCTGCATTTCCCACTGCCGCCCGAACTCCGCTTGCTGGCTGTCGTGCTCCGACTTGCGCTGCAGCGCCTCGCGGGCCAGGCCGTCGTCTCCTGCGCGCACCGCCATCATGGCCTTGCGCTCCCATTCCTTGGACAGCTCGACCTGTTCGTCCCATTGCTTCTTCAAGCGCTTCTCGTCGGCGATGGACACCGCCACTTGCTTCTTCGCCTCGACGAGCTGGTTCTGCATCTCGAGAACGATCTGATTCAGCATCTTCTGCGGGTCTTCCGCCTTGGAGATGAGATCGTTCAAGTTCGATTTGATGAGGGTGCCGAGCCGCGAAAAGATTCCCATGGTGGTTTCCTCGTGTGACTAGGCGGCCGCCAGATACTTGGACAGCTTGGGGTAGTGCTTCGCGATGGCCAGCGTCATGTCGTCGATGACCGCCGAGAACTCGTTCCAATCGAGATTCTCGAGCTCCAGCGCGCAGACCAGCACGACCGCCTTCCCTTCCAACCCGAAGGCGGCGTGCACCATCTCCGTCGTGTTGAGCTCCAGCAGCGTCTTGTACAGCTCTTCGCGATGAGCAGCGGGCAGCTCCATGACCTTCATGCGAAACGCCACCACCGGTCCGGCGGTGGACACCACCAGGTTCTCCGCGCGCTCGGGTCGCAGAATCCAGGTCCCCGGCCGCGCCTGTTCATAGGGCAGCCCCAGCTTGAGTAGGTAGGACTCCACGTCCTCGGCGGTTTTCATGGCGGACAAAGCGTAGACGATCCCCGCCGCACCGACAAACCACCGGCGTCGCGTCCTCAGCGACGGAAAGTGCGGGGGGGGGCCCGCGCCGGCCGCCGCGAGCCGGGGCGGTTGAACGCAGGTCGAGCCTGTGATACCGGAAACCGCGCGGATGCCACTCGACCCGACCCGTTTGCCGCGTCACGTCGCGATCATCATGGACGGAAACGGCCGCTGGGCGCAGGGCCGGGGGCTCCCGCGCTGGGAAGGGCACCGGCGCGGCGCGGTGGCGGTGCGCGAGGTGGTGCGCGCAGCGCGCGAGGTCGGTCTGCGCGCGATTACGCTGTACGCGTTTTCGTCGCAGAACTGGGACCGGCCGCCGGAGGAAGTCGCGGTCTTGATGCAGCTCTTGCGCGACTACGTCATCGACGAGCGCGCCGAAATCATGGACAACGGCATCCGCCTCGTCGCTATCGGCGACGTGGAGCGGCTGCCCGACTTCGTCAAGCAGCCGCTGTTCAACCTGATGCGGGACTCCGCGGACAACCGCGCCATGACGCTGTGCCTGGCGCTGTCCTACGGCGGACGCGAGTCCATCGTCTCCACGGCGCGCGCCCTGGGCGAATTGTGCGCGAGCGGCGCCCTGAAGCCCGAGGACATCACCATCGACCGTTTCACGGCCGGGCTACAGACCGGGGAGCTGCCGCAGCTCGATCTTCTGGTGCGCACGTCGGGGGAGGAGCGGCTGTCCAACTTCCTGCTTTGGGAATCGGCCTATGCCGAGCTTTACTTCACCGAAACGTTCTGGCCCGACTTCGGCAAGGAGGAGCTGTACGCGGCGCTGGAGTCGTACAAGTCGCGCGAGCGCCGCTTCGGCCGCACCCGTGAACAGATTCGCAGCCACGGCTGACGCCGTCACGGCTGCCGCGCGATGACCAACCTCGCCCAGCGGATCGCCAGTGCCGTGGTGGGGCTGCCGGTGGTGGGGCTGCTGATCCTGTGGGACGACCGGCGCGGGTTCGGGATCTTCATCGTGCTGATGACGGCCGCCGCGCTGGTGGAATACGCGGGCATGGCGCTGCGCGGGCGCGGGTTCGGCGAAAGGCTCGCGGTGGTGATTGTGGGATCGGCGCTGGCGGCGGCGCTGATCGTCCGCCCCGACCTGGGCGCGTTGTGGGCGATGGCCGCGTCCATCGCCATCGCTACGGCGGTCATGGCGCGGCCGGGGGACATCGCCACCGCCGGCGCGCGCCTGGGAGCGGCGGGCTTTGGGGTATTGTATCTCGGCGGGCTGACTCCCGCGCTGGCGCTGCTGCAGCGGGACGTGGCCGACGGCCCGCTGTGGGTGTTCGCGGCGGTGGGGGTGACGTTCGCCAATGACACGGGCGCGTACTTCGCCGGCAAGGCGTTCGGCCGGCACAAGCTTTACCCGCTGGTGTCTCCATCCAAGACCGTCGAAGGGGGCATCGGCGGCCTGGCGCTGGGCGTAGCGTTCATGCTGGTTGGGCGCGCGACGTTCTTCCCCGCCCTGACCGTCGCCGACTGTCTGCTGATCGCCCTGCCGGCGGCCGTCTTGGGGCCGATGGGCGATCTGGTCGAATCGCTGCTCAAGCGGTCGGCCGGCGTGAAGGATTCCGGCCGAATGATACCCGGCCACGGCGGAATCCTGGACCGCATCGACGCCCTGCTTTTCGTGGCGGCCTGGATCTACGCCTACGCGCGCCACATCCGCTGAAAAAGGAAAAGCCCCCGGCAGCTTCCTGCGGGGGGCTTTTCGACCTTGAAGCGAAGCTAGCAATCCGTAAAACCTGCGTCGAAAAAAGCGTCTTCCGGACGAGCTAGGTTGCGCTTCTGTTAGCGTCCGGAAGCCGCGAATCTAGTCCGCACCGGCTTGCGCCGGTGCGAGGAGGAGGAGTAGGAGACCGCGCGGCATCTTGATGAGCCTGCCGTTCGCCCTCCCGAGTTCTGGAGGAGCAAGTGATGTGCCCGGCAAGCTCCGGTCCGGGGCGGGCCGCTGATTTCGTTGAGTTACCGGGAATTCGGTGTTAGAGGATGGAAACCCTTGCGCGACCTCCCGGGATCACCGTGACATTCAAGTCAGCCCCTTCGACGGAAATGACGCTTTTTTCATAGTTTCGAATGCCCAATAGCCTCCTGGTCATCAACGCCGATGGCCCCGAAACCCGTGTCGCGCTGGTAGAGGGCGGGCTCCTCGGTGAGCTCTATATCGAGCGCAAGCGGGAACGGGGCATCGCCGGCAATATCTACAAAGGACGCGTAGAGCGTGTCCTGCCGGGGATGCAGGCGGCGTTCGTCAACATCGGCCTGGAGAAGTCGGCCTACCTGCACGTGTCGGATGTGCGGGGAACACCCGACGATCTCAAGCGGCTGCTGGCGGGGGATGCGAGCCGCCCCGACGACGATGAGGACGAGGAGGCGGCGGACGCGGCGCGCGCGCACGGAGGCGCTCGCATCGAGGACCTGCTGAAGGAGGGCCAGGAGATCGTCGTGCAGGTCACGAAGGAGCCCATCAGCACCAAGGGCGCGCGCACGACCCGCTACATCTCGCTGCCCGGCCGCCATCTGGTGTTCATGCCCACGGTGGACAACGTGGGTATCTCGCGGCGCATCGCCTCGGACAAGGAGCGCAGGCGTCTGCGCGAGATCGTGGATTCCATGCGGCCGCCGGGCTCGGGCTTCATCGTCCGGACGGTGGCCGAGAACGTGTCGGAAAAGGACCTCAAGTCCGACATGGAGTTTCTGATCAAGCTGTGGAACGAGGTCGTCAAGCGTTCGGAGACGGGCCGATGCCCGTCGCTGATCTACAACGATCTCGATCTGCTGCTACGCACGGTGCGCGATCTGTTCACGCCGGACGTCGAGAAACTGATCATCGATTCGCGCACGGAATACGATCGCGTGCGGAAGTTCATCGCCGCGTTCATGCCCGATTTCATCGGCAACATCGAGCTTTACGACGGGACCGACCCCATCTTCGACGGCTACGGAATCGAGATCGAGATTGACCGCGCGTTAGAGCGCAAGGTGTGGCTGAAGTCGGGCGGTTATCTCATCGTCGACGAGATGGAGGCGCTGACCGCCATCGACGTCAACACCGGGCGCTTCGTAGGCAAGTCGAGCCTGGAAGACACCATCACCAAGACCAACCTGGAAGCGTGCCGAGAGGTGGCGGAGCAGCTCCGCATCCGGTCCATCGGCGGCATGATCGTCGTCGATTTCATCGACATGGACCGCCCGCACAACCGCGACAAGGTCACGCGGTCCTTCAACGAGCATCTGCGGCGCGACCGGTCCAAGGCGGTGGTGACGCGCATCTCGGAGCTGGGGCTCATCGAGATGACGCGCAAGCGGACGCGCGAGTCTCTGCTGCACACGTTGACCGAGCCGTGCAGCCAGTGCGAAGGCAAGGGCTACACTAAATCACGCCGGACGATTTCCTACGAGCTGCTGCGTGAGCTGCGCCGGCAGGGTGATCTGATCGACGGTGACACCGTCCTGGTCGAGGTGCATCCGGACGTGGCCCAGGTGCTCGCCACCAGCGATCACGCGTTCCTGGAAGACATGGAGAAGCGCTTGCAGAAGCGCATCGTGGTCAAGGCGCGCGGCTCGTTTCACATGGAGGACTTCGAGATTCGGGCGCCGGGGGACAAGGCCCCTATCGAACGATCGGAGATGGGCGGCGCGGGCCGCGACGGGGAGCGCGGTGGCGCGGGCGAGCCCAAGCGGCGGCGGCGGCGGCGGCGCGCGGTGGGAGCGCCCGCAGACGTGGAGGCGATGTTGGAGGCCGAAGAAGAGGCGGCGAGCGTGGTCAGCGCCGAGAACCTGGCGCCGGAGCGCGGCGAAGATCAGCACGACGAGCGCGACGAGCACCACGCCGGTCCGACCGGCGGCGGTGGCGGTGGCGCGGACGGGAACGCGAACGGGGGCGGATGACCGCGCGGACGAAAGGCGCGCGGCAGAAACGGATCGACATCAACCTGGAGTTCGATTCGGCCGAGGCGTTCATCCGCGAATACGTGATGAACGTCTCGAAGTCCGGTGCGTTCATTCGCACCAGTGAGCCACTGCCGGTGGGGACGCGGGTGAAGCTGAGGTTCACGGTTCTGCTCGACGACCCGGAAATCCTGGAGGGCGTGGGCGAAGTCGTCCGCATCTCCGATCGACCGGCGGGGATGGGCGTGGTGTTCGTGGAGCTCGCGGCCCCGTCGAAGCATCTCCTGGAGAAGCTGCTCACCCGTCCGCGTCGACGTCGCTAGCGACAGCCTGGGGGGGCCTAACGCTTGGGGTGAGCGGAGAGGAAGTCGTAGATGGCGGGGGCCCAGTGAGCGCCCAGGACGGGGACGTGAGCGCCGTTGCGGATGGTCCACAACTCCACCGCGGCGCCGGCGGCGCACCCTTCGAAGCGGGCCACGTCGGTCTCGGCGCCCGCCAGGGCCGTGTCTAGATCCAGGGTCGCGCCGGTGGGCGTGAGCGCGCTGCCGCAGCGGTTGCGCTCCGCCCACCCGGTCACGGTTTCGACGGCGCCCGGATAGGGGGGGGTGCTCGCCGAGAAGCGGCCGCCGGCGTAGAGCACGGTGGCATCGGCCTGGCCGTGGACCTGGAGCACCGCCACCGCCTCCGACGGGGCGCAGCGCGTGCCGTCCTGCCAGGCGGCGCCAGCCAGGCTGACGATTCCGGCGATGCGGGGCGCGGCATCGCACGCCAGGCGGTGGGCCATGAACCCGCCGTTGGAAAAGCCGACCACGAAGATGCGCTTGCCATCGACTTTGTAACGGCTCTGCGCGTCGTCGACGATGGCGTTGAAATACGCGACATCGTCGACCGGCGCCCCGGCGAAGTTGCAACACGCGTCGGTCGCGCTCCAGAACCGGCGCCCCGAGCTGTCGACGGTCCCGTCGGGCGTGGCGAGCAAGAAAGTCCGGGCGTCGGCCAGCGCGCTCAGGCGAAAGTAGCTGTCCTGGCTCATCCCGGTGCCGCCGTATCCGTGGAACAACACCAACAGCGGCACGGCGGCCGTGCCGTCGTAGCCGCCCGGCACCTTCATCCGATACGGCCGCCGCGCCACCAGGTCCGGACCGTCGGGGGCGACGTCCGAAGGCGCGCCGCCTCCGTCGGGCGCAGGCGCGCGTGCATCGATCAACGCGGCGACATCTTCCAGCGAAGCCGAGTCGACCGGCGTCGTCGCGACGCCGCCGCAGCCGCAGCCCAAGCCGCAACCACCCAGCGCCACCAACGACAAACACCCGAGCGCGAACGGCCAGCTCCGCACCACGGCAGTGAGCATACTCTCGCCGCGGTCCGGCCGCAGCGGGATGATCCGGTCGTCGAGGCGTGCGGGCGCTCGGCTTTCCTGATAAGGATCGTGGTTCGCACCGGCGCCGGCACCGATCCTGTTCAACAACGAAGGGAGTTCTTATGAGGCCTGTGCTCACCCCCGTTGCCGTGATGTTCGCCCTCTTGGCCGCGCTCTCCTGCGCTCCGCCCATCGCCTCGACGGGATCCAAGGATGGCGGCGGAACCGGCGGCGGAGGTGCCGGCAGCGGCGGCTCGGCCGGCAGCGGCGGAGGCGGGGCTGGCAGCGGTGGATCTCAAACCGGCGGCGGTAGTGGCACGGGCGGCGGTGGCGGCGGTGGTGGCAGCGACGGGACGGCCGGCGCGAGCGGCTCCGACGCTGGGAACACCGGACCGGACACCTCCGCTACGCTCCCCGACGTAAAGTCCTGCGGCGAGCAGACCGCCAAGCTGCCCCACGCGCCTTCGACCCCCGACGTGATCATCGCGTTCGACAAGTCGGCCTCGATGCTGTCGCAGTTCGGCGTCGGGAAGACGCGCTACACGACGGAGCGGGATCTCCTCAAACCGCTGGTCATGCAGTACCAGGACCGGATCCGCTGGGGCTACCTCGAGTTCCCGCAGCTCACCCCGCCCATGGCCATCGTCGCTCCGGTCCTCAACAACGCCGCCAAGGTCAACGCCGCCATCGACGACTGCGGGCCCATGCTCGACACCCGCAACCCGCCCTGCGACCGCGGCTCCGGGACGCCGACGTCGACAGCGATCATGCGCGCGCGCAACTTCTACGCGGGGCTCAACGACGGGATCAAGAACCGCTACGTCTTGCTTTCGACGGACGGCGAGCCGACCAACGCGGGCGGCTGCGACGCCGTCATCACCGAGCTCAACATGCTGCGCACGGCAGGGGTCAAGACCATCGTCCTCGGCGTTTCGGACCAGGTCGCGGCCAGCGTCTGCCTGGACCGCATGGCGGACGCGGGCGGCGCGCCGCGGCCCGGAATGCCGAAGTACTACGAGTCGAAAACGCCCGAGTTGTTGGCCATGCACCTGTCGGAGATCATCGGCGGCTTCGCCAAGCCGTCGTGCGAGATCGATCTCACGATGGCCCCGTCGGATCCGTCGCTGGTGGCGGTTTTCTTCGACGGCAAGCAAATTCCCTATGACCCCACACGCATGAACGGCTGGACGTTCGAGCCGGGATCCACCACGCGGATCATCATCCACGGGTCGTATTGCACGCGGCTGCAGGGCTTCGAGTTCATGACCATCGACGTCAAGTTCGGCTGCCCGCCGTGCGGCGGCACCGTCGGTTGCTGATCGGACCGGGACAGGTGGTCGTCGGGTTCGGCGGCGGCTACCCGCTGAGGCGATGGATTCCGTCGACCACGTGCCACGTGGCGACGATGGTCAGCTCCACCAGCTTCTCGTTACGGCGGCTGTCGGGGACCACCATGTGCTCGTGCGTCGACAACGCCTGAAGCTGCCGCAAAAAGCGGCTGATCACCCGCTTGTCCGACCGTCCGATCCATCCGGACAGACGATCGCTCAGGATGCGTTGGTGCTGCTGGATGAAGCGGGCCGCGGATTGGGCGTTCGCCGTGTGGCTGCGCCGCCGGCGGGCCCGGCGGCGGGCCAGCGGCGGCCGACGCGGGAAAATCTCCAGCAAGTCCTTGCGGTATTCGGCCAGATCTTCGTCGACGCTGTCGCCGATCTCGAAGTACTCGGCCACCGTTTCCCGGATGTCGGTGTAAGGAACGCGCAGGCCCAGCCGCACGTTGGCCGGTGAGCCGCGGCACACCGATTCGACGCCGATGATGCGGTCGGTGTACTCCAGCTTGGCTTTCGCCACCGGCCAGTTCTTGTAACCGCGGCGCCAGCGCGACGACGGATCGATCCAGACCGCGAACGTCTCCGCCCAGTCTTCGTCGGGGTGCTTCTGCGCGTAGTGGTACATGCCGGCACGGTGCAAGTACCGCACGTAGTCGCGGCTCCACGGATTGGGGTTGTACACGTCGCGATACGGACGGCGGAAGTCGCCGAAGGTCTGCCCCCAATCCCGGCGGCGCCACAGCTCGAACGCGTAGTTGATGGCGTGCCCGGCCTCGTGGCGCAGGTACATCAGCACCTCTTCGCGCGAGTACTCGAACAGGTGGTCGTTGACCAGCCGCCACAGCGTCGGGTTGGCGAGGTACCACGGGATATTCACGCTGACGGATCGATCGGCGGTCCAGAAATCGTCCTCGCCCAGGTAGTACGCGGGAACGAACGTGATCCCGGCGCCGCGCAGCTCGGTGATTACTTGTTCCACGCATTCGGCCAGCGTGCCTTCGGGACGCAACGTCAGATCGCAGATGCGCGTCGACAGCAGCTTCTGCAGCCCGACCTGCCGCTCCATGCGAGCCGCCACCGTCCGCGAGCCTGCCCGTCGGGGCGCTGAGGCCGTGAGCGCCATGGGGTCGATACACTTAGCACGGCGCGGCGCGGCGAGCCGTCAAAATGAGCAACTCAGCGGAATTACATGGTTATGTCGTCGTCCGAGCGACGCTGCTAGTATGCGGCGTTCATGGTGTCCCGCGGTTCCAGCTGGTCGCGCCCGGCGTTGGTGATGGTGATTTACCTGGGCCTGGCCGCCGTGGGGCTGGCGTGGGCCTCGCTACGCGGCCATCCCAATGTGTGGCGCCTGCCAGGGCGGGCGGACGGGCAGGTCTTCCTCGGAATCCTGGCCGGCCTGCTGCTCGGATTGGGCATCGTGTTCCTTTCGCGGCTGGCTGTGCACCGCTTCGACTGGGCGCGCGCCCTGCATCGCGAGTTCCGCGCCATGCTCGGGCCGCTGGTGGGGTCGGAGGCCGTGATCCTGGCGGCGGCCTCGTCGCTCGGCGAGGAGATCTTCTTTCGCGGCGTCCTGATGCCGAGCTATGGCCTATGGGCGTCGAGCGCCATCTTCGCGTTGCTGCACATCGGCCCGCGAGCGCGCTATCTGCCCTGGACCCTGTCGTCGTTCGGGGCCGGCCTGATGTTCGGCCAGCTTTTCCTGTGGACCGGCGACTTGACCGGCGCGGTGGTCGCCCACTTCACCGTCAACTTCTTGAACCTGCGGCACGTATCGAAGTACGACCTGCGATGATCGCCTCTGCGCGCAGGATGAAGGCGGTGGGGACGGCCCTGGCCGCCTCGGGCCTGGGGCTGTGCGTCGCGCGACCACCGACGGCGCGCGCCGACGAGCTGTCCGGCGCCGACAAGCTGCGTGCGCTCTACTCGGCCGAGTTCCGGTTCACGCGCGAAGGCCTGCCGGTGGTGCCGGTGTCCGTGGCCGAAGGGCTGCGTGGGTTGACGGTCAGCGCCGAGGGCGGCCTGCGCGTTCTGCCCGAAGGCGAAGGGGGTCCGGAGATCCGCGCCGATGGCGAATGGCAAGTGTCGATGAAAGACGGCAAGCCCGCGCGCATTCGCTACTGGACGGTGGTGTGGCGGGGCGGTCCCACCGAAGCGGCCGCCGCCGCCGCCGAGGTCAAGGCGTGGAAAGCGCGCGGCGCGGGCGCCCGCGCTTTCGAGCAAGGGACGTTGTTCGGGGTCGCCGGGGAAGTGCTGGATCGGCGCGAGATCCTGGTGGCGGTCGGACCCGTCAAGACGATGGATGAAGCCGAGAAGGCGTCGGACTCCCTGGCGAAGATGACGAAGACCGCCAAGCTGGCCGCCACCGGCGTTTACACCGAGCTGGCCGAGCGGCCGAGCGGCTACATCGAGGCGGTCGGCGCCCACACCGCCACCCGCATCCGCAATGAAGGCGTCATCTGGTTCGCGCCCGTGGGCGACGCGCCGGTGCGGATCCAGGGCTTGCTGCCGGCGGCCGGCGGCGCCGCGGCCAAAGACGCCGGACGCAGCTACTTCGGTAAGATCTACGTGACCATCGATCGCAACGGCGCCCTGGCCGTGGTCAACGCGGTTCCCGAGGATCGCCTGCTGGCCGGCCTGGTGCCCGCCGAGATCTTCCCGAGCGCCCCCGACGAGGCGCTGAAGGCGCAGGCCGTCGCGGCACGCGGCGAGCTGCTGGCCAAGATCGGTACGCGCCACCTGGCTGATCCCTACCGGCTGTGCTCGACCACCCATTGTCAGGTTTACTCGGGCGCCGGCAAAGAGATGCCGCGCACCACCGCCGCGGTGAAGGCAACCCAGGGAGAGGTCCTGTTCACGGCGGACGCGCGCGATCTGGCGGACACGGTGTATTCCGCCAACTGCGGCGGGCACACCGAAAACAATGAAAACGTCTGGCCCGACATGCACGCCAACGCCCTGCTTCGCGGGCGTTCGGACGCGGCATCGCCCGCAGGGGGCGGCACGATGGTGGGCAAGGACGGCGTCACGGCCGCGAACCTCGCCGCCTTCATCGACGCTCCGCCGGACGCTTGGTGCCGCCGCGCCAAGCTGGGAGCCGGCGACCGCTATCGTTGGACCGCGCGCCTGGCCGCCGCGGATTTGGCCCGAATGGTGGCGCCGCTCGGCGTGGGCGCCGTGCGCGCCATCGAGGTCGTCGAGCGCGGAGTTTCGGGACGCGCGCGCGCCCTCCGGATCGTAGGCACCAAGAAGACCGAGACCGTGCGGCGCGAGCTGCGCATCCGCCAGACTTTTGGGGGCCTGCGCAGCTCGCTTTTCCTGGTGGACATGGCCGCCGACGGCTCCGCCACCTTCCGCGGCGCCGGCTTCGGCCACGGAGTCGGGCTCTGCCAGACCGGCGCCGTCGGAATGGCCGAGGCCGGCAAGAGCTACCAAGAAATCCTGCGCCACTACTACACGGGCAGCGTCCTACGAAAGCTCTGGTAGCGCCCGCCGAACCGAGCACCGGCTGTAACTAACGACGAGCCAGGCCTATGGCGCGCCAGGGTCCGGTCGGGGTTCGTTTGACCAGCGCGAGGACGAAGCTGTCGCCGCCCACGTGGCCCGTCGCGAACAGCGCGGCCCCCGAAGCCGCGACGCCCGGAGGCAGCTTGCCCAGGCGTCCGCGCGCTCCGGCGACGGAGTAAATCTCCACGGCGCGCACCACGCGCTTTCCAGACGCTTCGGCGACCAGATCGGCGAACAGGGTGGTCAGCTCCCGGGGGTTCTTGGCGATCGCACCCATTCCTGTCCCGAAAGGAAACGCAGCCTCCTTCACCATGGCGGGCACGTCCGCGCGCGCGTAGGCGGCGAACCAGCGCTCGGCGACCTCGCGCGCTTGCGGATCGTCGGCGCGCGCAACCTGAGTGGCGGCCTGCCGCGCATGCTCCGGGTCGTGCCCCGCATGGTGGTGAGACGAACCGGCGGCGGCGTCTCGGAGAGGGCGGTCCAGCCGCCGCAATCCCTCGCCTTGCGCTTCGCTCTGCCCCCCCTCTTCGCTCCCCGTCGCGCGCGGCGACGGCGACGGCGCTCCTCCGGGCGGCTCGCCCGCGCGCGGCGGGCGGTCGCTGCCGGCCGGCGCGTTGTCCAGGATGTAGTAATCGACGCCCGACGTGGCGCACTGGCGGTGGTCGCGATGAAAGCCCCAATGAATGTAGATTTTTCCGTTCTTCGATCGGATTTCGCGCGGCGGATCCGGGTAAGGGCCCGCGCTGTAAGCAACGTCGATGGCCGCAACGTCGTAGGGGAGGTATCCCGACGGTCTGACCACCGTCACCTTGTCCACCGTGCCGTCGCCGTTGAGCACCACCTCGAGGGTCGCGGCCAGGTTAGGGTTGTTGAACGCATTTTGGCCCGGCTTTTCGTCCCAGTCCTCCAGCATGCCGAAGCCCCACAGCTTGTGAATGCTGCGGTGCATGCGCGCGATGTACGCGGCGAACGGCGCAGCCCGGGTGTTGAGCGCCGTCTGGTTGCCGGGGCGGACCTCGGGGATGAAGTTCTCCAGCGCCGACTGGATCCGCCCCCACCGCTTTTCGTGCCGGCCGACGCGCCGAGACCGTTCCTGCTGGGCCAGCCGGCGCTCGGCCTCGGCGTCGGCGCCGAATATGTACTCGTAGTCCTGTCCGGTCAGCCGCAGCTTCACCGGACCGCGCGCCCGCGTGCGCGCCTCCATGGCGCGCGGCCCGCGCAACTCGCGCGCCTCGGCGGCTGGAAGGGCCCCCTCGGGATCTCGCGGCAGCGACGGATCGGCGGTCTCCGGCGTGACCTCGTGATCGCGCTGCGGAGCGTCGCGCATCGCCAGCAGCGACCGCGCGTCCTGCCGCGCCGCCTCCGCCGCAGCGTGCGGATCGGCGTGGGGCGTGACGGCAGGCGCCTTGCGACCCAGCGCCGACGAGACGTCCTCCAACTCGGCCACTTTCTGCTTGTCGTCCCCCACCTTGTCGTCCTGGCGCTCGGACGGCGACGACGCCTCGCCGCCTTTCTGTTCGCGTTCGAGGTTGGTGTCCGTCGCCCGGGTTTCTTCCTGGACCCGGTTGTTCTTCTGCGCCAGAAACTTCGCGTCCGGCGGAGGTTCCACATCCTGACCCATATCGAGGTCAACCATCTTTTCGTGCGCGCGCTGCGGCGGCGGTGACGGCTCAGGCGGTGGTGGGGGGGGTGGCTCTTGCACCGGCACCGCCGGTACAGCCGGCGCGGGATCCTCCGGTTCCGGAGGCGTCGGGGGCGGTGGCGTTTCCGCGCGGAGCGGCGACCGGCTATCGCGCGGCGGCGGCACCGACTCGAGAGGCGGGAGGTCGGCCGGAAGCTCCTGAGACGTGGCGTCCAGGAACGCGACGTCCACCTCCTCCGCGAGTTGCGCCTCCTGCCGACCCGCGTAGATCCAGGTAGCTATCAGGCCCGGGACCAGAAGCTGCAAATGCAGCAGCAGCGACAGCGCCGCGCCCCGCCCCAGGCGCCCGCGCGTCCGGGGATCCCTGACGCGCTTTTCGCGGCGGCCCACCTAACCAGCCTAGCAGCGCGCAGGACGATCGGCCTATCTCTGGTCAACGCGTAGCGCAAACACAAGTCGGCCCCGCCGACCGCGCCGCGCGTGCTAACGTCCGCCGCTTCGCCCGGCCGTACTTCAACCAAGGACGTCCACGATGCCTACGGTTCGCGAGTTCGAGTTGGCATTACAGAACGATCCGGCGCAGACCGAGGCGTTCGTCGCGCTGCGCAAGACCTACCGGCAGGCGGGCAAGCACGACAAGCTGGTGTCCCTATACGAGCGGCGCGCCCAGGCTATCGATGACGGCCCCAAGGCAGCCGAGCTGTTCTACCTGGCCGCCGAGCTGCGCCTGGACCAGCTGGGCGACCCCGAAGGCGCCGAAGCGGATCTGGCGAACGCCGTGGACCGGGACCCCGCGCACGTCAAGGCGACCCAGCGGCTCAAGGACATCTACCGGGAGCAGGGCCGAACCAACGACTACCTGACCATGCTGGAAATGGAGGCGGGCGCCGTCGCTCGAACCAAGGACCCCGCCCGCCTGACCGAGCTCCAAAACGAGATGGCGCAGCTCTTCGTCAATCATTTCGCACGCCTGGAGCGCGCGGTTCGCAACCCCCAGCGTCCCGGCAAGTTGAGCGTGGACCAGGTCAAGTCGGTGGAGTCGGGGCGAAAGATTTACCGCGCGCTCGGTGACTACCGCAACGCTGTGCGCCTCTACGAGCTGGAGCTCGAGGCGACGCCGGAAGCGAAACGGCGCGCGGACTTGCTGCTAGGCCTCGGGCGCGTGCTGGCGGAGAAGCTGGGCGAGCTGGACGCCGCCGCCCAGCGCCTGGGCGAGGTGGTCCGCCTGCGTCCCCGCGACGAGCGGGCGCTCGAGCTGCTGGCGTCGATCTATGCAAATCCCCAGTGGATCGGCGCCGATGGTCTGGAGCGCGCCGCCGCCATCTATTTTCAGGTGGCCCGTCGCCGCCACGAGGCGGGCGACGCCGAAAACGCCGTCGCCTCGCTGCGCAAGGCGCTACAGGCCGCCCCCCGGCACCCCGAGGCCTCCGAGCTTCTGGAGCGGGTCTACTACGGCGCCCAGCGCTTCCAGGATCTGGATCGCTATTACCGCGAACGCGTCGCCGAGGCCGCCACCGTCGAAGAGAAGATGGACTTCCTCTTCAAGCGCGCGCAGCTCGGTGAAGGGGAGCTGGGCGACCGGGCTGAAGCTCTGCGCGTTTACGAGGAGATCGCGACCTTGGAGGCGCCCGGTGGGCCCGCCGCGGCGCGCCTGCACGAGCTGTATACCGAAAACGGCGCCTGGGGAAAGCTGGCGGAGCTGCGCGAAAAGCAGCTGGAAATCATCGAAGACGTCGGCCAGCGCGTGGCGGTCATGCAAGAGCTGGCGTCCATGTATCGAGATCGGCTGGGCGACCGCGATCAATGCGCCGTGTATCTACACGCGGTCCTAGAGCTGGAGCCCACCAATGCGCAGGCGCTGCAAGGGTATGCGGACCACTTCCGCGACAAGGGTGACTGGAAGGCGCTGACCGACCTCCTCGAGTTTTCTTTCGAGAGCGCCAAGGCCGGCGGCGCGGGCGTCGAGGAGCTGGTGCGACGGCTGGAAGAGGTGGCCGGCATCAACGACAAGAACCTGGGGGATCCGGAACGCGCGCTGGCGACCTGGCAGCGAATCGAGGAGCTGGCGCCGGGCTACGAGCGGGCCCGCGAGGCGCAAAAGCGCATTCTGCAGAAGGGCAAGCAGTGGGACCGCATGGCGTCGGTGCTGGAGCGCGAGGCCAAGGGAGCCAAGGATCCGGCCCAGCGCGGGGAAATCCTGCGGCGCATGGCGCAGATCCAGCGCGAGAAGATGGGCGACGCGGGCAAGGCCATCGCCACTTACAAAGAGCTGCTGCGCACCGACCCGCAAGACCAGGTGGCGCTGCGCTCGCTGGTCGAGATCTACGAGCGGGAGGGCGACTTCGCCGGCCTCGCCAAGACGCTGCGCCAGCAACTCGACGCCGCCGTCACCAAGCAGGAGCGCGTGAACCTGCTGCGGCGGCTGCTGGTCATTTACGACGAGCGCCTGACCGATCTGGTGGAAGGATCGTGGACCGCCACCGAGATTCTGAAGCTCGTCCCAGGCGATCGCGAGGCCCTGAACCGTCTGGAAGGGATCCTCGAACGGTCCGACGACATGGGGCGGCTGGTGCAGACCCTCGAGTACCACACGCGCTACGCGGCCACCGTCGAGGAGAAAATCCAGATCGTCCGCCGCATCGCGGAGATCCTGCAGACGCGGGTCGGCGATCTGGCCGCCGCCGCCGAGCGCTGGGAGCAGGTGGCGCGCTTGTCCCCCGACGAGGGCGAGGCGCTGGACGTCCTGGCGGGCCTGTACCAGCAGCTCGACAAGGGTGCCGACCTGGCGCGCGTGCTGGACCTGCAAGTCGAGCGTCTGGCGGATGATCCGGCGCGGCAGGCGGAGTACCTGCGCAGCCTGGCGCAACTCGCCGGTGGCACCCTGCGCGAACCGCGACGCGCGCTGCGCGCCTGGGAGGCGCTGCTGGAGATCCTGCCCGCCGATCCGGAGACTCTGGAAGCGGTGGCTCGTCTTTACACCGAGCGCTCCGATTGGAGCGCGCTGGCGGGTATTCTGGAACGGCAGGTCCCGCTGGCGGCGGACCCCGCCCAGGCGCTGGCGCTGGCCCTGCGGCGCGCCGCGCTTCTGGAAGAAAAGCTGTTCAACCCCGACGAGGCGGCCCGCGCCCTGGAGCAGGTGATCACGGAGCTCGACCCGCGCAGCCTGGAGGCCCACCAGCACCTGCGCCGCCTCTACGAAGCCAAGAACGACTGGGCGCGCGTGGTCAAGGTGGCTGAGCGCCAGCTCTTCCTGACCGAGGAGCCGGCGTCTCGGGCGGCGCGCTCCCTGGAGATAGGCGCGTTGTGGCGGGATCGCTTGCAGGACGCGCGCAAGGCCATCACCGCGTTCGAGCGAGCTCTGGAAATCGACGCCGAGAGTGGCGAGGCGCTGCGCGCGCTGGCCGTGCTCTACGCGGGCGCGGGCGAATCGGAGCGGCTCATCGTCACCGACGAGAAGCTGCTGCATCAGACCGAGGATCCCGCGGAACGGCGGCGTTTGATGATGGAGATCGGTCGCGCCTGCGAAGAGTCCCTGGCGGAGCCGCGCCTGGCCTTCGAATGGTATCGCCGCGTCTACAACGAGACCTTCGACCCCGAGGCGCTGAAGTTGGTCGACAAGACCGCCGAGACCTACGCGCTGTGGGATGATCTGATCCAGGTCTACGAAGGCGCCCGGTCGCGGGCCCGCGAGCCGTTCGAGCAGGTGGCGGCCTCCCTGAAGATCGCGGCGCTGTGCGAAGAGAAGATGCAGGATCCGGCGCGCGCGTTCGGAGTGCTGCGCGATGCCCTGCCGGCTGATCCGGCAGGCCGCCGGATCTTGCCCGAGCTGGAGCGCCTGGCCGGCATCACGGCCGACTGGGCGGGGCTGCTCGACGTGTACGCGCGTGTGGCGCGCGGCCGCCCCGACCTGGACGACCGCGTCGACCTGCTGCGCCTGCGCGCCGGCGTGCGCGAGGAACGCATGAAGGACGCGCGCGGCGCGCTGGACGAGTGCCTGCGCAGCTTCGCGCTGCACCCGACGAACGAGGCCACGCGCAACGAGATCCTCCGTCTGGCGGAGATCACCTCGCGCTGGGAGGACGCGCTGAAGGTGCAGGCGCAGATCTTCGCCCAGGCGCCCGACCAGGCGGCGAAGCTGGAGGTGGCGCGGCACGCCGCCGCGCTGGTGGAAGAGAAGGTCAAAGATCCCATCCGTGCGTTCCGCGCGTACCTGAACGCGTTTCGTTTGGCTCCCGACGACGAAGATGTGGTGGCGAACCTGTGGCGCCTGGCCGCCGTCATCGGCCGCTACGAGGAAGCGCCCGTCATCCCGCCGGCGGCGGCCAAGGTGCTGGCCGCCGTCGGGACAGATGCCCCTGTCCCGGCCGACGCCAACATCGCGGACGACGACGACGTGGCCGAGGAGATCGACGCGGACGAGGTGCTCCAGGAGGTGTCCGGGGTCTTCGAGGTCGAGGCGGACGAAGGCGAGGGCGGCAGCGTCGAGGTGGACTCGGGCGCGATCTTGCTCGAGACCCGGGACGAGACCGACGTGACGGCGAGGACCACGTCGAAGACACCGGCTGTCGCCGCTCCGCCGCCACCGCCTCCTCCCCCGCTCCGCCGCGGCGCCATGGCTTCGCCGTTCGAGACGCCCTGGGAAGAATTGGCCCAGGCCTACGAGACGCTCCCCGCCGCCGACACCGCGGCGCGCTTCGACCACTTGATGAAAGCCGCCGACGTGTGGGAACGAGGGCAAAAGGACGTCATCCGCACTCTGGATGCGCTGGAACGCGCGTTCAAGCTGGACAGCGCCGACCAGACTGCGCGCGATCGCCTCACCCGCATTGCCGGCGCGCACGGCGAGTGGGACCGGGTGTGCGACATCTGGCTTTCGGCCATCGATGATCTGGGGCGCATCGATCACGCCGTCGGGCTGCACCACGATGTCGCCCGTTTCCGTGAGGCGCTCGGCCAGATGTCCGAGGCGGAGCAGCGCTATCGGGCGATCCTGGCGCTCAAGCCCGATCACGCCGCCGCGCTCGACCGGATGGAGGAGATCTTGCGGTCGCAGGAGCGCTGGAGTGATCTGAGCGGCCTCCTCGAACGCCGGACCAGCGGCCCCCTGGAGGCGCTGCCCGCCGGCCGCGAGCGGCGGCGAAAGTACCGGGAGCTCGCGGAGCTCTACGAGACACGCCTGGAAAAGCCGTACGAGGCCATCGATACCCTCGAACGCTACGTGAGCGAAGCCGCCGACGACGACCGCGGAGCCGACAGCGCCGACGTCATCGCCGAGACGCGGGAGGCGTGCGAAGCGCTGGCGCGCCTGTATTCGAAGGTGGGCCTGTGGGCGAAGGTCATCGAGACGCTGCAGCACGAGGTGGAGGTCGTGGCCGATCCTCGGGCGTCGCGCAGCCAGCGGCTGCGCGTGGCGGAAATTTACGAGAAAGAGCTGGGCCTCGCCGACCGGGCGGTGGAAGCCTACGAGAGCCTCGTCGCGGCGGTGCCCGACGACGAGCAAGCTCTCCTCGCGCTCGACCGTCTGCACGAATCCCACGGTCGCTTCGACGACCTTCAGGACATCCTGGGCCGCCGCGCGAAGCTCGCCGCCGACGGCAGGGAGCGGATCGAGATCGTGCGCCGGCGGGCGAAGATCCTCGAGGACAAGCTCGGCAACCCGGACGCCGCCGCCTCGTGTCTGCGCGACTTGGGCGAGGACGCTCTGCGCGACGACGAGCTAGCAGCCGCGCTGGTGCGCAACCTGCGACGCGCGGCCCTGTCCCATGAAGCCGTGCGGGTGCTGGAGCAGCGGTTGCAGGGGGCGATCCCCGGTGAAGCACAGGCCGGCGGCGCCGCCGGTAAAGCGGCAACGACGGCGGCGGCGGACCTGCAGCTGGAGCTGGCGGCCATTCGCCTCGACGACATCGGTGATCCGCGCGGTGCCCGCGACGCCATCGAGGCGGCCCTGCGGATGGCACCGGAGAGCCCGGCGGCCCTGGCCGCCCTGGCCCGGCTTCACCTGAAGGAGAACGACTTCCGCGCCTTCGCGAACACGCGCGTGCGCGAGGCCGCCGCGCTGGCGGGCAAACCGGAGGCGGTAGCGGCCCTGTTGGAGGCGGGCCGCGCGTTCCGCGAGCAGGTCTCGGACGCGGCCGAGGCGCGCGCGTGCTTCGAGAAGGCGCTCACCGAAGATCCCCGCAGCGCCGATGCGCTGCGCGCTCTCGCGGCGCTGCTGGCGTCGCAAGGCCAATGGACCGAGGCCAAGGCTCTCTTCCACCGACAACTCGAGACCGCCGAGACGCCGCAGGCCCGGGCCGCTGTCCTGACCGACCTCGCGCGCGCGGCGTGGGAGGGCTCCGGCGACGCGGCCGAGGCGACGCGCACTCTGGATGAGGCGCTCACCCTGGCGCCCGACCACCTCCCCGCCGTCATGACCATGGCGGACATCTACTACAAGGAGTCGCAGTGGGAGCTGGCCGAGCGCCGCCTGAACGAAGCGCTACGCCGGCTGCGCGGACAACCCGAACAGATGGCGCGCCTGTACCACCGGCTGGCGGAGGTCTACGACAAGCTCGGCAAGCTCGAGGAGGGCTACCGCCAGCTCCTCGAGGCCGACCGCATGACGCCGGGCCAGCTCCTCATAAAGGTGTCGCTCGGCGAAAACCGGTTCCGCGCGCGCAAATGGCGCGAGACCGCCATGCACTTGGCAGGCGTGGCGGATCACCCGGACGCGCCCGCCTACCCGGACGAAGTCGCGCAGGCCTTGTCCCACGGGGCTCAGGCGGAGGTGAAGCTGCGGCGGCCGGAGCGGGCCATCGCCCTTTACGAAGCGGCGCTGCGGTTGCTACCCGATCACACTCCCAGCATCCGCGCGCTGGCCGACCTGGCCCTGGAGCGCGGCGAAAAGCGCGAGGCCGCTACCTATCTGCGTCGGATGGCCGAGGCGTCCGGGGACCGCGCCGAGCGCGCCGCGCTGTTCGAGCAGCTCGGCGATCTGCACAGCGACCTGGGCGATCCCGCGCAGGCACGCACTTGTTACGAGTGGGCGCTGGGCATGTTCGAAAAGCCTACCGACGCGCAGATCCCGCTGCTCGAAAAGACACAGACCGTGCAAAAGAGCGAAGGCGACCTGGACGCCGCCGCCCGCACGGCCGACATGCTGATCGCCCTGGTTCAGAACCCGAAGGAACGCGCCGAGCGACGCCGCCAAGCGGCCGCGCTGCTTGCCGAACGCGGCGAAGCCTCCCGAGCGGCGGCCCTCCTGAAGCAGGCTCTGGTCGACAACCCGGAGGACGAATCCGCCATCGCAGGCCTGTGCGAAGCGTATACGATCGCGGGTGACACCGACGCGGCCGCGGACCTGCTGGACGAGACGCTGCCGCGCCTGCCCGCATTGGCCGACGGCACGCCCAAAGCCCGCGCCGAGCGGGCCGCGCTGTGGGAACGCCTAGGCAAGCTTCACCAACTTCGAACCGGGGATCGGGCGCAAGCGGCCGCCGCGGCGGCGTTCGAACAATCCCTGGCCGCGGATCCCGAACGGCCGGATGCGCGCGTCGCGCTGGTAGCGCTGTATGGGGACCGCGCCGAGCACAGCGACGCGGTCATGGGCCATCACCGTATGCTGCTGACCGCCGACATGACCCGGGCCGCATCGCTACGCGCCTTGGGCCAAGGCTATGCGCGGGCCGGCAGAGTCGATCCCGCTCGCTGCTGCTTCGAGGTCCTGGCCCTGTTCGGATCAGCCGACGCTGACGACCTTGCTTTCATGGCGGCCCATCCCACCCCCGTGTTCAAGGCCGACGATCCGTATGCCGGAATCCTCGACGACGCGGAGCGGAAGCGCTGGCTGGCGCACCCTGAATCGACTGTGATGGCCGAAATCTTCGCCAGCATCTGGGAGGGCGCCCCCGGTCTGGCCGGAGTGGGTATCGACGCGTTCGGCGTCACCGCACAGGACAAGGTGTCACCCATGTCCGATCGGGACGTGGGCAAGATCTCTGGCCAGATCGCGAAGGCGTTCGGCAACAAGCGCACCAGTTTGTATGTCTCCTCGGATCCGGCGCATCGCGAAGTCGCCGTCGCGGCCCACGCGCCGCCGGCCATCGTCATCGGCCCCAGGCTGGCGGGGAGCGACGCGCCCGCGCCCGAGGTGCGCTTCGAGATCGGGCGCGGCCTCGAGCTGACGCGGCCCGAGTACATCTTGGCCGCCGGCGTTCGGCCAAAAGAGCTGACGCAGCTCTTGGCAGGCCTGCTCAAGGCCTTTCATCCGCGCCACGCGCGCCGCCGCGCGGGCGCCACGGATACCGCCAGCGAGCAGGCGGCGAAGTTGAAGAAAGCGCTGCCTTACAAGGTGTCCAAGCGGCTGGTCGAGCTCTTCAGCGAAACCGGCTCGACCGCGTTCAGCTCGGCGCGCTGGCGGACCGTGGTCCACGACACCGGCAACCGCGCCGGCTTTCTGGCCTGCGGCGATCTGCGCCAGGCCGTGCGGCTGGTCCTCGGGGAGCCCGCTGCGGACGCGTTCGCCGATGGCGAGGGCGGCGCCCACCTGCGCGAGGCCGTGCACGGCCACGCCGGTGTGCGCGAGCTCCTCCGATTCGCCATCAGCGAGGAATATTTCCGGCTGCGCGAGCGACTCGGAACCGCCGCCGTCACCTCCTCCTCCGTCAAGCCGTTTGCGGCGCCCAGCAGCCAGACCGCGGCCCCGACCGCTCCGAGCAGGAACTTGTAAGCCAAGGCTGCTAGGGTTGCAGCCTGGCCTGCTGGCCTGCAGTGCGGCTGGCGCCGGCGGGCTGTACGAATTACACTCTCCACCAAGGAGACACACCATATGTCCGCAGCTCTCACCGAGACCCCGCAAGCGCAGACCACCACCGTCGATGCCGGCGAAGAGAGCCCGATCATCGCGCTTTCAGAGAAGGCCGCCGAGAAGGTCAAGGAGATCCGGGCGGAGGAGAACATCGAAGAGAGCTACGCGCTGCGGCTCAAGGTCCAAGGTGGAGGCTGCTCTGGTTTCTCCTACGACCTTTACTTCGACCAGCCGCAGGAATCTGACCGGCCGTTCGAGGTGCGCGGGGTCAAGCTGATCGTCGATCAGATGAGCCTCATGTACCTGGCCGGCACCGAAGTGGATTACGTCGAGGGCCTGCACGGCGCCGGGTTCAAGTTCCAGAACCCCAACGTCAAGTCCACCTGCGGCTGCGGCAGCTCTTTCAGCGTTTGACCAACGAAGCCGCCTAGCCCGGGCTGGTCCTGGACACGGTGGTTTCGATCTTTTTTTTCTCTCGTGATCGGGCGCGGAGGCGGCTCCGTCGTGCCTGACGCGTACGATCTGCTGACGCGCGAGCTGGGCGCTGCGCGCGTGCTGCGCGACGAAGCGACCCTGGAGGCGTACGCGCGCGACGAGTCCGGTCTCGGCCGCTATCCCCCCGATGCCGCCGTCCTGTGTGAGACGGCGGAAGAAGTCGCGCTGGTTCTTCGGCTGTGCGCGGCGCACCGCATCCCCGTGACCCCGCGCGGGGCCGGCAGCGGCATGACCGGCGGCGCGCTGGCCGTGCGCGGAGGAATCGTGTTGTCCACGGAACGGATGCGGCGCATCGTCACCGTCGATCCGGACGATCGCATCGCCGTCATTCAGCCGGGGGTGATCAACGGCGATCTCCAGGCCGCCGTGGAGGCGCAGGGCCTGTTCTACGCGCCCGATCCGGCCAGCCTGGCCATGTGCTCGATGGGCGGCAACGTGGCCGAGAACGCCGGCGGCCCTCGCGCCTTCAAGTACGGAGTCACGCGCGACTGGACCCTGGGCCTGGACGTCACCCTGATGGGCGGCGAGGCCCTGCGCATCGGCCGCCGCACGCCGAAGGGCGTCACCGGATACGACCTGACGGCGTTGTTCGTGGGCAGCGAAGGCACCTTCGGGGTCACGACGGAGATCACGGTGCGCTTGGTCGGCAAGCCCGAGGCGGTGGGCACCTTGATCGCCGTCATGCCGGACGCACCGTCTGCCGGGCGCGCGGTGAGCGCCGTCATCCGCAAGGGCTACCGGCCGCGGGCCATCGAGCTGCTCGACCGCGCCTCAATCGATCACGTACGCCACAAGGCGACTTACAAGCTCCCCGACGACGCCGGCGCGGTGGTGCTCGTCGAGCTCGATGGCGAAGCGGAGGCGATGGAGGGCGGCGTCTTGCGCTGCGGCGCCGTGTGCGAGGACGAAGGCGCGCGCGAGGTGATCGTGGCCCGCGACGACGCCGACCGGGCGCGTCTATGGCAGACGCGCCGAATCTGTTCGCCGTGCTTGCGCGAGGCCCACCGGTTCAAGCTGTCGGAGGACATCGTCGTCCCGCCCGGAAAGATCGCCGAGATGCTGCGGCGGGTGGACGCCACCGGCGCGCGCCACGACCTGCTGATGGCGACCTTCGGCCACGCGGGCGACGGAAACCTGCACGTCAACTTCCTCACCGATGAAGATCCCGCCGACCCGGTGGTTCGCGCGCGCATCGACGCGGCGCTCGCGGACGTGTTCCGCGACACGCTCGATCTCGGCGGGACGCTGTCCGGCGAGCACGGCATCGGCATCGCGAAGGCGCGCTACATGGCCTGGGAGCAGTCCGGCGAGGTCATCGCCTGGCAGAAGAAGCTAAAGCGCCTCTGGGACCCCGAAGACCTCCTCAACCCGGGGAAGATATTCACCGCGTAGGGTGCTTTAGTTAGTGGACGACGACACCGATGGTGTTGCTGCGACCAAAGCCGGCGCCGACGGACAGGATGATGGAGGGCGTGTAACGCGAGCCGCCGCCTCCCGGTCCCCCGGTGTATAGGACTTCGTCGCTGGAATAGAATGGCAGCGTGGCATCCAGCTGCGCGAACATGCGAATCGAGGTCGCGCGCAGGAGCTCGAAGCCGGCGGAGATCTCTCCCTGAAGGCCGGTGTCTCCATAGGCCCGGTTGGCGTCGGAGACGTACGAAAAGCCCCAGCTCACCCCGCCCCCCAAGTACGCCGTGCGATTTGCTGATGGATCTGCGAACCAGTAGGCCACCAGCTTGGCCAGCGACCCATTGAACCCGGCGTCCGCGCTCTGGTTCTCGTTGGATGCAAACGCGAAGTTGAGGAAGGAGAGATCGATGCCCACGGTGTCGAGCTCGTAGCGATACCCGAGGCCGAAGGCCGGGCCTGCGTTGAAGCCGAGCCCGAGGATGGAGGCGTATCCAATGCGCAGGTACCAAAGGCTGTCGGCCTGAACCCGCTTGGGCGCCGCCTGAGCGTTGGTAACGGTGTTGCGATCGACGGTCTCGTTGATGCCTGTCATGGGCTGTCCGTTCAACATCGAACGGACCATCTGACTGTAGTGCTCCGGAATCTCCTCGATGCTCTTGGTCTTGGATTCACGATATCCGTTGTTGGGGCCGTGAAGGAAGATGGTGACGCTGTTCCCGAGCTTGACGTGATAGACGGTGTAGGTCCCCCCCGCGCAGCCGGAGTCGACCACCTGCTGGCCGTTCCGGGCCAGCGTCTGGATCAGCAGCATGCGCGTCGCGCTCCGATCTGCTTCGGGCAGGGTATCGCGTTGGGCGTCGAGCACGACGCAAACCTGGGCGGAGGCTGTCCCCGCGATCAAGGAGAGGGCGGACCCAAGAAGAAGACCGGCCTTGGTAGAAGGTCTCATCAGCAAGCATCCTTGGTAGGGGTTGCGTGGCGTGAAGCGACAGACAGAGGGCGCGAGTACTTTACCAAAAAGCCGCCGGGGCTTCTGTAATACATCTCACGTTAACGCCTCATCAGCTTGTGATAGGCTGGGCTGGCCGTCCCCGAAAGCGAGCCCGTGAGCACATCCGCAGCTTCCGTCGGCTTCATCGCTTGCCTCGCGTGGACTTCGATCGCCCTCGGTCAGCAGCCGACTGCTCCGCCCGCCACGCCGGGTCCTGCGCAACCGCAGCCCCCGTCCACATCGCCGCAGCCTCCACCGCCCGCGCACGATGAGCCGCGGCCGCAACCGCCGCCGGATTCCCCGACGGCGCAGCCTCCGCTGTACCAGCCTTTGCCCTGCCCGCCGTGTCCCTGTGACTGTACGGCGGCGAAGCCGGCGCCAGTCGCCTCGCCGCTGCCGCCACCGCCACCGCCGCCCTCGTGGAATCGTCCCGGAGTCGTCGTGCCCGCAACCCTGGTGGCTGGCGGGCCCGGGACGCCCACGCCCGCCTTCGTCCGGAAAGGACTCATGTTCGGCGCCGGCCTCGGGGGCGCCGTGATGGCCGACGATGTTCAAGGCGGCGCCGCCGCAGGAGCGCAACTCGCGCTGCGCGGCGGGTATGCGTTCGCAGCCAGCGGTTTCGTGCTGATGCTGGACGCGAATTTCGGGCTGACCTCGTTGCAAGGAGGAGGCAGTTTTTCGATCACATCGTTGACGCTCGGCGCGCAGTACTTCATCCGCGATGACTGGGCCATCCTCGCCGGGCTGGGGGGCGGCAATGTCGAAGCGACGCGCGATGAAATCACGCTGCAGCGATACGGCGGCGGCGCCGTGACCGCGGGCGTATCACACGACGTGTGGCGATCCCCGCGAAACAACTCCCTGGCCCTGGAAGCACGGATCACCGTCCTGGACCTGGAATTTGAGCGTGGTACTCGCGCGGGCGCGGTGCCCACCCGTGACCGGGCGTTCCTGGGCACCTTCGGCGGCCTCTTCCAATTCTGGTAAGGACCCGGGCCGACCGACGTCCCACCCGCGGCTCTACGGGAGGTCGACCCCGGCTTCGTCCTTGAGGCGGGCGATCTTCGATTCGCACTGCGCGCGAATGTTCCCGCGCACCTGGGGGTTGGTGCTCTCGACGGACTCCGCCACGACGCCGCCGTACATCGCGCATTCGGGCGACGACCGCCCCTGGGCGCACAGGTAGTCGCGCACCCGTTCACACGGATTGCGGCGGCTGTCGACCATCTCTAGCACCAGGAAGACCAGGCCGGCGGCGAAAGCTCCGACCCCGACCGCCGCCAGCGCGCGAAACCGTTTCCGATAGCGGTTGACGTCGATCTTGTCCGCCTCGCTTCGGATCTGCGCCAGCTCCTCGGGCGTCTCGTCCATGCAGCGGAGTGTATAACCACCTTCGATGGCGACACGGAAGCTCACCCCCATCACCAAGGCGACGCGCCGGCCGCAGCGGTTCCGTTGGCCGCCGGCCGCGGCGCGCGTCGAAGCGATCCTGGCTGGCCTGGAAACGCTTTATCCCGACGTGGATTGCGAGCTGGATCGCGATACCCCTTTCCAGCTCTTGTGCGCGACCATCCTGTCCGCCCAGTGCACCGACGAGCGTGTCAACCGCGTCACGCCCGAGCTTTTCCGGCGCTTCCCCGACGCCCGCGCCATGGCCGAAGCGCCCCTCCGCGAGCTGGAGTCGCTGATTCGATCCACCGGGTTCTTCCGGCAGAAGGCGAAGAGCCTGCGGCGCACCGCCGAGATCCTGGTGGAACGTCACGGCGGCGAGGTGCCGCGCACCATGGCCGAGCTGACGGTGCTGCCGGGCGTGGCGCGCAAAACTTCCAGCGTGGTGCTCGGGACGGCGTTCGGGCTCGCAGAGGGCGTGGTGGTCGACACCCACGTCCAGCGGCTGAGCCTACGCCTGGGCATCACGCGCAACGTGACGCCGCAGAAGATCGAACGCGATCTCATGCAGGTCGTCCCGCGCGATCGCTGGATCCGGTTCTCGCACCAGGTGATCTGGCACGGGCGCCGTGTCTGCTTCGCCCGCCGCCCGGCTTGCGGGCAGTGCCTGATCTCGCCGCATTGCCCCAGCGCGTTCCGGGAAAGCGACCCGGCCGGGGGGCAGCCGAAGCAAGCCCAGGCCGCAGGCGCTCAGTACAGCTCCCCGGGAATTGGGGACCAGGCCGGCCGCTGAGGCGCCCGGCTGGCGAGGCGCGAGGAAAAGGAATACTCGACGTATTCCGCCGACGAGCAACGAAGCCAGCCAGGATGGATCGGCGGCCAACTGGTCACGAATTTCCGGGGAGCTGTGGAGAGAAACACCTGCGGTACTGGGGGCGTCCTATCCGGCCGATGCGGCAGCGGGGACGATCTGGACCGCGCACCCGAGCTGCTTGAGGCGAC
>Ga0187894_10001042_pt1 | contig 36814 bp, 17 predicted proteins | sample GBC1701081metaG_FD_136650 | JGI IMG/M metagenome (GOLD analysis project Ga0187894, IMG submission 136650) | White microbial mat communities from a lava cave in the Kipuka Kanohina Cave System on the Island of Hawaii, USA - GBC170108-1 metaG ...
CACGAAGCCGCGCGGAATGCTGTACATGGACGTGCCGGGATGGATCTGATCCAGCAGCCACAACTGCAACTGCGGCACCGACAGCGGCACGGGGCCCGTGTGGGAGGCGCGGCGGATGGGTTCCTGCTGTCCCGCCGGTGGAAGCACCGGCCGGGCGCCGACGCCGGGCCGTCCGTGGCGCATGCGCGCCAGCAGCTCGCGATAGGCGGCCGGAAGACGATCGGGCGAGTCGGCCGCGTCCTCCGACGGCCGATGGCCGGCTACATCGTTCGGGTGAGCCATTCCTGCACCTCCTCGTCCGAGAGCTGCCGTACCCGATCGAGCAGGAGCTCGTCGACGCGTTCCGCGAGCTGGGCGATCGTCGGCGCTTCGAAGAACGTGCGCAGCGACAGCTCGACGCCGAACGTGTCCCGCAGCCGCGAGACCAGTTGCGTGGCCAGCAGCGAGTGCCCGCCGAGATCGAAGAAGGGATCCGCGACGCCGACGCGCTCCAGGCGCAGCACGTCGCCCCAGAGCTGCGCCAGCGTTTCCTCCAGCGGCGTCCGCGGCGCCACGTACGCCTGATCGAGCGCCGGCCGCTCCGGTGTCGGCGGCGGCAGCGCCGCGCGATCGACCTTGCCGTTCGCGGTCAGCGGCAGCGCGGGCAGTTCGATCACCGCGGCCGGCACGAGATACGCCGGCACCTCCTGCTGCAGGTCGCGGCGTAGCGCGCTCGACGACACCGTCTGCCCCGCGGCGGCGACGACGTATGCGACGAGCTGCTTGTCGCCGTCGACCTCCCAGATGCGGACGGCCGCCTGCTGCACGGTCGCGTGCCGGCTCAAGACCGCTTCGAGCTCGCCCAGCTCGATCCGGAAGCCGCGCAGCTTCACCTGTCCGTCGCGGCGGCCGAGGAACTCCAGCGTTCCGTCGGACCGCACCCGCGCGCGATCGCCGGTGTGATACAAACGCGCGCCGGACGCGCCGCTCACGCCATCGGGCACGAATCGCGCGGCCGTCCACTCGGGCCGTCCGACGTAGCCGCGCGCGAGACCGTCGCCGCCGACCAGCAGATCGCCCGCGATCCCCGCCGGCGCCGGCTCGCCGGCCGCGTCGAGGACGTAGACCTGCGTCCGCGCGATCGGCCGTCCGATCGGCACGCTCGGTGCGTCCGCCGGCAGAAAGTCGATGCGGTGCCACGTCGAGAACGTCGTGTTCTCCGTCGGCCCGTAGCCGTTGATCAGATCACAGGCGGGATACTGCGCGCGGAAGCGCTGGACATGCGGCACCGAGAGCACGTCGCCGCCGGACAGCAGACGCCGCAGCGACGGCACGTCGCCCAGTCCGGTCGCGACACATTGATGGAAGAGGCCGGCGGTCAGCCACAGCGTGGTGACACCTTCCTCCCGAATGACGCGCGCCACGTCCGCGACCGATGGCGGACCGGACGCCGCCAGCACCAGCGTCGCGCCGTTCAGCAGCGCGCCCCAGATTTCGAGCGTCGACGCGTCGAAGGACAGCGGCGAGAGCTGCAGATAGATGTCGTCCGCCGCGAACGGCAGGTAGTTCGTCTCGCGCACGAGCCGCACGATGCCGCGCTGCGGCACCGCGACGCCTTTCGGCTGGCCCGTCGAGCCCGAGGTATACATCACGTACGCCAACTGCTCCTGCGCCGGCCGGCGCGCTCGCGGCGGGCGCGGGACGGACTCGCCATCCCGCGCCGTTGCGAGGAGCCCCTCATCCTCCAACCGCTCATCCTCCAGCACGATCGTCGGCAGCGGCGACGCCAGACGCGTCCGCCCCGCTGCGTCCGTCACGAGCACCCGCGCCTGCACGTCCTGGAGCAGGTGCTCCACCCGCGCCACCGGATCGACCGGATCCAGCGGCACGTACACCCCGCCCGCCTTCAGGATCCCGAGCATGCCCGTCACCACCGCCACGGACCGCGGCAGACACAGTCCCACGACCGTTTCGATCCCCACGCCCGCCTCGCGCAGCGCGCGCGCCAGCGCCTCCGCACGCGCGTCGAGCGCGCCGTAGCTCACGTGCTGCGCATCGCACCGCACGGCGACGGCGTCGGGCGCGGCGACCGCCTGCGCCTCGAAGAGCTCGATCATTCCGACGTCTCTGGCAGTTTCTTTGGCAGCGTCTTCGGCGGCTTCCTTGGATGATGACGACGGAGATGATGACGGCGAGGAGGGGTTCCAGGTGTCCATGACATGCCTCCGCTCCGCGTCGCTCGACAGCGGCGCCTGCCAGAGCGGTAGCGCGGGATCGAGGCCGGCCCGCAGGAGCCGTTCGTACCGCTCGAACATCCGCTCGATCGTGGCGCGGTCGTACAGGTCGCCGTTGTATTCCCACAGCACCGTGATGCCATCCGGCGACGGTTCCGCGCTCAGAGGCGCACGCGTCGCCGAGTTGGGAATGACGACCAGATTCATGTCGAATTTCGCGGAGCCGTTCCCGATCCCCTCGGTCACCGTCGTCGTCAACCCCGGCACCGGCACGGGCGCGAGCGGCGAATCGTGAAAGCTGAACATCACCTGGAACAAGGGATTGACGCCGAACGCCCGCGAGGGCCTGACCGCGTCGACGACGGCATCGAAGGGCGCATCCTGGTGCGCGTGCGCGTCGAGCGTCGCCGCCTTGACGAGATCGATCAGGTTCCCGAACGTGAGCGTGGCCCCCGCCTTCACGCGAAGGGCGACCGTGTTGACGGTCATGCCAAGGAGGCGATCGGTGCGGCGCCAGCGGCGGTTCGCGAAGCCCGTGCCCACGCAGGCGTCATAGGTCCCGGTCTGCCGGTAGAGCAGCAGGAAGAACGCCGCGAGCATGATCATGAACAGGCTCGCGCCGGCGGTCCGGCCGAGCGCGCGCAGGCCGGCGCACAGGTCGACCGGCAGCGAGCGGCGCAGGAGGCCGCCGCGAAAGCGCGGAATTGCCGGCCGCGGACGATCGGACGGCAGCGCGATCAGTGGCGGACAGTCCGCCAGCGCGTGCTTCCAGAACGCGAGCTGCGCGTCCAGCCGTCCGCCGTCGAGGAAGTCGCGCTCCCACAACGCGTAGTCCGCGAACTGGATCGCCGGCTCCGGCAGCGTCATCGGCCGACCGTCCGCCGCGTCGCGATAGAGATGCAGCAGCTCTTCGACGAAGACGTTGAACGACCAGCCGTCGTGCGCGAGATGGTGCTGCACCTGGACGAGCCGGGCCTCGGCGTCGCCGCGCCGCACGAACAGCCATCGCGTGAGCGGCAGCGCCGACAGCCGGAACGGCCGCCGGATCTCCTGCGCGATCAGCCGCGTCACGATCGCACCGCGGCGCGCGTCCGACACGGCGTCGACATCGACGATCGGCAAAACGACGCCGTACGGCTCGTGGATGATCTGAACGGGCCGGCCGTCGCGCTCGACGTACGTGGTGCGCAGGCCCTCGTGCCGGCGGACGATCTCGGTGAGGCTGCGCGCGAGCGCCCGCACGTCCAGCGTCCCGCGGAAATCCAGCGCGGCTTGAAAGACGTACGCCTGGTTGTCGGGCGCCATCTGTTGAAGGAACCAGACGCGCTCCTGCGATCGCGACAGCGGAATGCGATCCGGCCGCGGATGCACCAGCACGGGCCCTTCGGGCGCTGGCGCCACGGTGGCGGGCAGCCGATCGAGATGATCGGCGAGCCGGGCGATGGTCGACGCGTCGAAGAAGGCGCGGAGGGACAGCTCGATGCCGAATACGTCCTGCAGCCGCGCGACGAGTTGCATGGCCGTCAGCGAGTGCCCGCCCAGTTCCAGGAACGGATCGTAGACGCCGACGCGTTGCAGGCGCAGCGCCTCGGCCCAGAGTCCGGTCAGCGTCCGCTCGCGCGGCGTCCGCGGCGCGACGTAGGCCGCTTCGAGCGCCGGACGCACGGGCGGCGGCGCCGGCAGCGCGTGGCGATCCACCTTCCCCAACGGCGTCAGCGGCAGCGCCGGCAGCTCGATCACCGCGGCCGGCACGAGATACGCCGGCGCCTGCTGCTGGAGATGTCGGCGCAGCTCGGACGATGACACGGTGTGTCCCGCGGCTGGAACGACGTACGCGACGAGCCGCTTGTCGCCGTCCGCCTCCCAGAGCCGGACGGCCGCCTGTTGCACGCTCGGATGGCGGCTCAGGATCATCTCGATCTCGGCGAGCTCGATGCGATAACCGCGCAGCTTGATCTGTCCGTCGCGCCGGCCCAGAAACTCCAGCACGCCGTCTGACCGCAGCCGCGCGCGATCGCCCGTGCGATACAACCGCGCGCCCGCCGCGCCGCTGATCGCGTCCGGCACGAAGCACTCGGCCGTCAGTGCCGCCTGCCCCACATACCCGCGCGCGAGCCCGTCACCGCCGACCAGCAGATCGCCGGCGATACCGACCGACGCGCGCTCGCCGGCGGCGTCCAGGACGCAGGCCTGCGTTCGCGCGATGGGCCGTCCGATGGGCACGCTCGCCGCGTCCGCCGGCAGATCGTCGATGCGGTGGCTCGTCGAGAACGTCGTGTTCTCCGTCGGTCCGTAGCCATTGATCAACTCGCAGGCGGGATGCTGCGCGCGGAAGCGCCGGACGTGCGTCGCCGAGAGCACGTCGCCGCCCGCGAGCAGATGCCGCAGAGACGCGGCGTCGCCCAGTCCGGCGGCCGCGCATTGGTGGAAGAGACCGGCCGTCAGCCACAACGTGGTCACGCCTTCCTCTCGAATGAGGCGCGCCACGTCCGCGACCGACGGCGGACCGGGCGCCGCCAGGACGAGTGTCGCGCCGTTCAACAGCGCGCCCCAGATCTCGAACGTCGACGCGTCGAACGACATCGGCGAGAGCTGCAGGTAGACCTCGTCCGCCGCGAACGGCAGATAATCCGTCTCGCGCACGAGTCGCACGATGCCGCGCTGCGGCACCGCGACGCCTTTCGGCTGCCCGGTCGAGCCCGACGTATACATCACGTACGCCAACTGCTCCGGATGCCGCGCGCGCGGTGGATGTGTCCTGCGCGCGCCGCCGCCCCGCGCCGCCGCGACGAAGTCCTCATCCTCCAGCACGATCGTCTTCAACCGCGACGCCAGGCGCGCGCGGTGTGCGGCGTCCGTCACGAGCACCCGCGCCTGTGCGTCTTCCATCAGGTGGATCAGCCGCGGTGCGGGATCGATCGGATCCAGCGGCAGATATGCGCCGCCGGCCTTCAGGATCCCCAGCATCCCTGTCACCGCCGCGGACGACCGCGGCACGCAGAGCGCGACGATCGTCTCCGGTCCGACGTCGGACACGCGCAGCGCCTGCGCCAGCGCGTCGGCGCACGCGTCGAGCGCGCCATAGCTCACATGCTGCGTGCCGCATCGCACCGCCACGGCATCCGGCGCGGACGCCGCCTGTGCCTCGAACAATTCCGCTACACCTGCACCGACCGACAACGCGACGTCCACGGACGCGTGACTAGTCATTCGCGGGAATCTCCTTCGCAAGCCGAGTGGTGCTTGTGGGAGAGCAGCGAGAGGCCGGACGACACGGGAACAGACGAACGACTGGCTACGACGCGACGTCGGCCCAGGCCATCGGCGCGGCGAGGCCGACGAGCACCGTGCGCGATCCGCTGAACGGCTCGCGTCCGTGCGCCATCAACATGTTGTCGAGCACGAGCAGATCGCCGGCTTCCCAGGGGAACAGCCGCGTGGCCTCCGCGTACGCCCCGCGCAGTTCGTCCATGACGCCGGCCTCGATCGGCCGTCCATCGCCGTAGTAGGTGTTGTTCGGCAGGTCGGCTTCGGGCATCTGCGACAACAGCGCCTCGCGGATCGCGGGCGGCAGCGTCGTGACGTGGAAGAATGCCGCGTGATTGAACCAGACCTGCTCGCCCGTCCGCGGATGTTTCGCGACCGCCGGCCTCACCTGCAGCGTCTTCAACCGGTTGTCGTCCCGCCAGACGCACTGGATGCCGGCCGTGCGGCAGTACGTCTCGACGGCGGCGCGGTCGTCTGTCTGAAAGACGACCTGCCACGACAGCCCGAGTCCCGCGCTGAAGTTCCGGACGTACAGCACCTGGCGATCGCTGAAGCGGCGGACGATCGCGGGGTCGATCTTCGCGAGCACGCGCCGCGTGTCGGCAATGGGCGTCTGTCCGCCGGCATCCGCCGGCGTGACGCAGCAGAAGAACACGCGCCGCGGCCAGGCGTGCTGATACGAATTCTCGTTGTGCAGGAAGATCGCCTGATCGGGTGGATGCTCGGTCGACGTGTAGACATTGCCCGACACCTGCGTGCGCGGCGACGACCGCTCCCGGTACGACAGCGGCTCGCCCGCAATCGCGCCGATCATGCGGTCCAGCGCCGGCGCGCTCGCGATCTGGAACCCGCGGAACAGCACGCCGCCGTGCTTCTCCAGGTGCGCGTCCACCCACGGCACGTGCTCGGCCGTCCACGCGGCCAGATCGACGCCGTCAATGGCAGGACGCGCCAGGAGGACGTGCCCCTCGTCTTCGTACGGGCGCGCGTCGATCAGCGCGTCACTCGATACGACGACGGGGCGGGCGCGCGCTGTCTTGCGGGGCGGATCGAGCCCCAGCGGTCCGCGTTCCGGATTCATCATGGCGGCTCCTTGTCGATCGCCTTGCGGACGATCGCTTCATCGCGCCCAGCAGCGCGGTCACCGTCTCCTCGCCCATCGCCTCGCCGGCCGCGCGCTGCTCCTCCTCCGCGCGCCGCATCACCTGCAGGATGTCATCCACGCGTCCCGCCTCGCCGCGCAGCACGGCGTCGAACGCGGCATCGAGCATCGCGCGCAGGCGCTGCACCCACGAGTCGTCCACGCGCGACCGGTCGTACTTCAGCGCGAGCGCGAGCTGGCGTCCCGGCCCGACCGCCAGGACGAGCGGAAAGCTCTCCGTCATCTCGTACGTCGCCGCGCGGACCGTGCTTGCGCCATTGCCCGCCGCGATGCGCTCGATGGGGAAGTTCTCGAACACGAGCAGCGTCTCGAACAGCGGCGCGTCCGCGGGCACGTCGCTCCAGCTCTTCACGCGCACCAGCGGAACGAACTCGTACTGGCGCTGCTCCGCCTGGCTGGTCTGGACGTCCAGCAACCACTCGACGACATCCGCCTCGCGCGGCACCTGCACGCGCACCGGCAGCGTGTTGATGAACAAGCCGACGCAGCGTTCGCTGCCCGGCAGCGCGGGCGGCCGTCCGGACACGACGCCGCCGAAGATCACGTCCTCGCTCGCGCTCATGTGGCTGAGCGCGGCGGACCAGAGTCCCTGCACGAGCGTGTTGAGCGTCAGGCGCCGCGTCCGCGCCCATCGCTTGAGCGCGGCGGTCTTGCGGACCGGGACGACGAGCCGCGCGGTGTCGGGCGACGGCGGCGCGGCGATCGGCGTGCGCGACGAGGCGGCGAACGGCGAGCGCGCGGCGATGGCCTGCAGCCGGCCGCGCCAATAGCGTTCAGCGTCGACGGCGTCCTGCTGCAGCAGCCAGGCGATGTAGGACACGTACGGCACCGGCGGCGGGAATTCCGGCCAGAAGCCCTGGCACAAGGACTCGTAGCCCTCGACCAGCTCGCGCGACACGATGGGCAGCGACCAGCCGTCCAGCAGCAGGTGGTGATGGCTCCAGATCAGCTCCCACCGATCGGCGTGCGTCCGGATCAGCGTCAGGCGCATCAGCGGCGCCTGCGTCAGATCGAATCCGCGTCGCCGGTCCGCGTCGAGCAGCGCGGCGAACCGCTCATGTCGCTCGTTCTCGGGGACGTCGCGCCAGTCGTGTTCCTCCCACGGGATCTCGACCTCGCGGAAGACGAGCTGCAGCGGCGCGGCGGTGCGGTCCCACACGAACGCCGTCCGCAGCGACGCGTGCCGCGCGACGACATGCCGCCACGCCGCGCGCAGTTGCCGCTCCCGCACGTGGCCGCCCAGCGTGTAGCGCAACTGCGCGACGTAGACACCGGACTCCGGCGCGTCCACGCTGTGGAACAGCATGCCCTGCTGCATCGGCGACAGCGGATACGCGTCCTCGACGCGCTGCTCGACGTCCAGCGTGCGCTGGAAGTCCGCCTTCGACACGCCGGCAAGCGAGAACTCGACGTAGTCCCGCGGCAGGATGCGGAGCCGCGGTTCGTCCGCGGCGGATGACCCCGCGGCGGACAACAGCGCCGCGGGCCGTGACGCATCCGCGTCCGCGCGATCGGCCGCGTCCGCGGGCGGCGGCGCCGGGGTCCACGCGTCCCCGTCGGTCCCCTGCACGTGCGCCGCGATCTGCGCGATCGTCTGGTGCTCGAACAACAGCTTCGGCGTCAGCGGCACGCCCGCGCGGTTCGCGCGCGCCACGAGCTGGATGCTGATGATGGAATCGCCGCCGAGCTCGAAGAAGTTGTCGTGGACGCCCACCTGCTGCACGCGCAGAATCTCGGCCCAGATCTGCGCCAGCTCCGTTTCGAGCGGCGTGCGTGCCGCGACGAAGGCCTGCTCCAGCTCGGGACGCGCAAAGTCGGGCGGCGGGAGCGCGCGTCGATCGAGTTTCCCGTTCGACGTGATCGGGAAGCGGTCCAGGACGACGAACGCCGCCGGCACCATGTAGCCCGGCAGGCGATCCTGCGCGAAGCGCCGCAGCACGGGTTCGAGATGCCGTCCCGCCTGCGCGAGCAGCGGACTGTTCGCGATCGCCTCGTCTCCCTGATGTGCCGCCGAATGCGGACCCGGGCGCGACGCCGGCCGCGTCCATCGGTTGCATCGACCGGCGAGGTCGCCGCGGACGAAGACGACGTCGAAGGCGCCATCCGCGCCGTGACGCGCCCAGTCGAACAGGGCTTCGTAGCCTTCGTCCGATCCCGCGGCCAGCAGATCGCGCGGATGCACCGCCGCCGACACCTCCCGCCCCACCGACGCCCGCAGTTCATCCATCGTCTCATCCTCGTCCGCGCGCGCGAGCGCCTCGGCGCGCACGAGGTCCGGTCGAAGGCGCACGTTCGGCACGTCCGTAATCCCAAACGCCGCCGGACGCTCGTCCCGCAGCCGACGCCGCAATTCGTCCGGCGAGAGCGCATCGCGGGTCCAGTCGCTCCAGACGGGATCGAGGACCTGCGGCGGCAGTGTTGTTCCGGAGGGGGACGAGCGGACGTGCAGCACGGCCTGATAGCGGAACCGTGTCATCTCATTCAGGGCGCGACCCAGCTTCGGACGAATGTCGACGAGGGCGATCGCGGGCAGCGTTTCCGGCAACCGCAGGAAGAACTCGGGCGCGAGCACGAGCTCGCCTTCCTGGTGCAGCAGCCGCTCGACGCGTCGATGGAACGCGCGCGCGGACAGCCAGCCGGGCGCGTGCTGCCACTGCACCGACTCGTGAAACGTCCGCAGCAGCGGCAGGCTTCGGATGTCACCGAGATAGATGGCGCCGCCCGGCGCCATCAGCGGCACGACGCGCTGCAGCACGCGCGTAAGATATTCGGCGCTCGGAAAGTACTGAACGACGGAGTTGAGAATGACGACATCGAACCGTCGATCGTCGAGCCCGCTGAGATCGTCCGCCCGCTGCTGGCGCAGGGTGACGTTCGAGGGCGCGGGCCCAGACGCGGACGCGGCAAGCTGACGCTCGATGTAGTCGAGGGCCGTCCGCGAGATGTCCGTCCCGCAATATTCCTGGCAGTGCGGCGCGACGCGCAGCAGCAGCAGGCCTGTTCCGCAGCCGATCTCCAGCACGCGCGACGGCCGCAGCGCCATGATGTCGCCGATGGTCTCGTCCACCCATTCCCGCATCTCGGACGCGGGAATCGGCAGCCCCGTCTCGCTGCTGTTCCAGCCCGCGATGTTGAACACCGGATCGGACGGCGGCGCGGACGGCGCGTAATTGCGATCGAAGACGTCCTCCCACTGCTCGACCTGCTGCTGTTCCCACTCGCGCGCCATCTGGACGTCGGACGACACCGCCGACTGCTCCGGCACGACATAGGCCACGAGGCGGCGCTCGCCCGGCGTATCGTCGCGCAGCAGGACGATCGCGTCGCGCACGCCGGAGTGCTGGCGCAGCACGGCTTCGATCTCGCCCGGCTCGATGCGGTATCCGCGCAGCTTGACCTGATGATCCAGGCGTCCGCCGTACTCCAGTTGTCCGTCCGCCTGCCAGCGCGCGCGATCGCCCGTGCGATACAAGCGCGCGCCCGGCCGGCCGCTGAACGGGTCCGGCGCGAATCGCTCGGCCGTCAGCTCCGGACGTCCGATATAGCCGCGCGCCACGCCGCCGCCGCCGACGTACATCTCGCCGTCGACGCCGACCGGCGCAAGCTGCCCCGCGGCGTCCCGCACGTAGACCTGCAGGCTTCGCAGCGCACGTCCGATCCGGCTGCCGGCCGCGCCCGCGACGTCCGCAGCCGTGACGCGGTAGTACGTGACGTGGACTGTCGTCTCCGTGATCCCATACATGTTGATCAGCGCCGGCCGCGCAAGACCATGACGCGCGACCCAATCGCGCAGCGTCCGCGGATCCAGCGCTTCACCACCGAAGATCACGGACCGCAAGGCGAGCGGCGATCGGTCGTCCGCGCCGCCCACCACGGCACCGGCCGCTTCGCCAGCCGTGTCCGCGGCGGCGTCCTGCGCGATGAACGATCGGAACGCCGACGGCGTCTGGTTCAGCACCGTCACCTGTTCGTTCCGCACCAGCGCGGCAAAGCTCTCCGGCGCGCGCGCGGTCGCGGGCGGCACGACGATGACACGGCCTCCGGTGTGGAGCGGGGCCCACATCTCCCACACCGAGAAGTCGAACGCCGCCGAGTGGAACCACGTCCACACGTCATCCGCGCCGTACGGCACCAGCGACAAGCATCCGGCCAGCAGGCTCGTCACATTGCCGTGCGTCACCGCCACGCCCTTCGGACGCCCCGTCGATCCGGAGGTGTAGATGACGTACGCCATGTGCTCCGCGGTCAGCCTCACCGGCCGCAGTGGCGCCAGGTCATGGCCATCGTTTCCTGCGAACGGCGACGTCTGGCGATCGATGCACACCACGCGCAGATCCGGCCATCCCAACACCTCCGCCATCGCCTCTGTCGTCACGAGGACGCGCGCCCCGACGTCGCGGCCGATGTACGACAGGCGATCGGACGGCGCACGCGGTTCGAGCGGCACGTAGACGCCGCCCGCCTTCCACACGGCCAGCAACAGCGTGACGAGCGTCAGACCCGGTTCGAGGCAGACGGCGACGGGCACTTCCGGAGCGACGCCTTCGGCCTGAAGACGTCGAGCCCAGTGTTCCGCACGCGCGTGCAGCGTCGCGTAGGACAGCGTTGCGTGGGATTGGGCCTCGCCCTCCGCGACGATCGCGATGGCGTCCGGCGTCGCGCGCGCCTGCGCATCGAGCGCGTCCACCAACAGCGGCTCGTCTGGATGCGCCGCATGCCAATCCGCGCGCCACGCCGCATCCGTCCCCGTCCCCATACACGTCCATGCCCGCAGCACCCGCTCGCGCTCGATCTCGTCGATCAGCGACACCTCGTCCAGACGTCCCTCTTCCAGACGCTGCTGCGCGCGGTCCGCCAGACCGGCCAGCGCACGCTCGACATGCGCGAGCAGGCGATCGGTCGTCTCGCCGTCGAGCCGCTGTCCATCGAACAGCACGCGGATCGACAGGCCGGACGCGGGCGAGACCTGAACGGTCACCGGATAGTTCGTCTTCTCGAACACCTGGGCGCCGGCAATGCGGAAGCTCGCCTGACCGCGGACCAGTTCGTCATCGACGGGATAATTCTCGAACGCCAGCAGGCTCTCGAACAGCGGCAGCCCGCGCGGCACGTCGCTCCACGCCTGGATGTCGGCCAGCGGCGTGTATTCGTATTGACGCGCCTCGACCTGCGCGGCTTGAAGCGCCTGCAGCCACGGCACGATCGGCGCGCGCGGCGCGACCGACACACGCACCGGCAGCGTGTTGATGAAGAGGCCAATCATCGCCTCGACGCCGGGCAGTTCCGTCGGACGGCCGGACGACGTCGCGCCAAAGACGACATCGCTCGTGCCCGCGTAGCGCGAGAGCAGCAGCGCCCACGCGCCCTGCACGACCGTGTTCATCGTGACGCGCTGCTGCCGCGCGAGCGCCTGGACGGCACGCACCGTCGCTTCGGAGAACGTACGCGTACGGTGATCGTAGACAGGCGGCGTCGCATCATCCAGGGCGCGCGGCGGCGGCAGGAACGCGGTGGGCTGATGGAAGCCTTCCAGCGTCCGCCGCCAGTACGTTTTGGCGCGCGCGGCGTCCTGACGCTGCAGCCAGGCGATGTACTGCCGGAAGCGTCCGACCGGTTCGAGGCTCGCCTCGCCGCCGGTCCGGCGCGCTTCGTACGACAGCGCGACTTCCTTGAAGACGAGCGGCACGCACCAGCCGTCGATCAGGATGTGGTGATAGCTCCACACCACCTGCCACTCCTGGTCGCGCACTCTCACCACCGCAAGGCGCAGCAGCGGCACGCGATCGAGGCGGAAGCCGCGGCGCCGATCGGCGGCGAGCCAGGCGTCGAGCCGGGCGGGACGCTTCTCGGCGGCGATGCCGCGCAGATCGAGGACGTCGAAGGACAGCGGCACCTGTGCGTAGACGACCTGGAGCGGACGCGGGCGATCTTCCCAGACGAACGCCGTCCGCAGGATCGCGTGGCGCGCAATCACGTCCCCCCACGCCCGGCGGAACGCGTCGACGTCGAGATCGCCTTCCAGCGTCGCGCGGAACTGCTGGAAATAGACCGCGTGCTCCGGCTCGAAGACCGAGTGGAACAGCAGGCCTTCCTGCATCGGCGAGAGCGGATACGCGTCTTCGATCTCGCCACCGAGCATCGCGAGGCGATCCAGATCCTCCTGCGTCAACGCGGCCATCGGGACGTCCGACGGCGTGGTCTGCGTCCACGGCACGGACTGGCAATGCGAGACGAGGCGGCGCAGGCGCGCGGCGAACGCGTCCGCGAACAAGGCGATCGTCTCCGGCCGGTGCAGCGCGCCGCTGTAGCTGATGGTCACGCGCAGGCATTCAGCCACGACGCCGCCGTTGATCTCGAGGATGAACGGCCGCCCGCCGTCGAGCGGCCGCGATCGGCCGGCGCTCTCGTGCGTCAAACGCCAGCCGGCCTCGTCCAGCACCTGATCGAACTGTCCGAAATAGTTCACGAGCACTTCGGGCGCGGGACGCGTGCCTTGAGACATGTGCGTCGCGCCGCCAGGTCGCTGCGTGAAGAGCTGCTCCTTGACGGCTCTCAGCACGGCGCGCGGTCCGCCGGGCGGGATGCTGACCTGGACCGGGAACAGGCTCGTGAAACAGCCGATCGTGCGGCTGACATCGATCACATCGCCCAGCGCCTCGCGTCCGTGTCCTTCGAGCGCGAGCCGCGCGTCGGACGATCCGATCCAGCTGGCGACCGCCTCCGCGACGGCCGCGATCAGGACCTCGTGCGCCTGCATCCGGTACGCGCGCGGCGGCTGCTGCAGGAACGCGAGCGTTTCCTGCGGCGTCAGCGTGAAACTGTGTGCGCGCTGCGACTGGATCGTGTTCGCGCCGTCCGGCCAGTCGCGCGGCAGCGTCGGACGCGTCGCGCTCGCGGCGTCCGCATCCGCCTGTGTACCGCGTCCGGCATCCAGCGCCGCGGATCTCGCCTGCAACTGCTCCGCCCAGCGCAGGAACGAAGCCGATGGCGGCAGGACGATCGGCAGGCCGCGGGACCACTGCGCGCTCGCGCGGTAGAGATCCTCGACGAGCGTGCGCCACGACACGCCGTCGACTGCGGCATGATGAATCACGATCAGGACGCGATCGGCCGCGCGCGTCGGACCGCGGAACGTGACCGCGCGGAGGATGGGGCCGTCGGCGAGGTTCAGGCTCTGCTGCACGCGCTGCGCTACGCGCTGGAGCAGGGACGCAGACGAGGCGCCGGCCGCCGACAGATCGACGTCCAGGAACACACGCCGCTCTTCCACGTCGGCGCAGGACTGACGCCACTCGCCCTGCTCATCCTGGGTGAAGCGCAGGCGCAACGCGTCGTGGTGCGCAACGATGGCCGAGACGACGGCGGCCCAGGCGGCGGCCGGCAGTTCCGGTCCACCGGCGAGGAGGACGGCCTGATTGAAATGATCCGGCGCGTGCGGCTGGAGATCGAAGAACCACCGCTGCACTGGCGTCAGCGCCACGTCGTGCGCGGGGGCGCTGTCGTCCCACGCGGTGACGGCCGCGACGGGCGCCGCGCCGATCGCGAGCGCGAGCTCGGCGATCGTCTGGAACTGGAACATCTGCGGCGGCAGCACCTGGACGCCCGCCTCGCGGGCGCGCGCGACGATCTGGAGGCTGAGGATCGAATCGCCGCCGAGCGCAAAGAAATTGTCGTGGATGCCGACCTGCGGCAGGCGCAGTACGTCCGCCCAGATGCGCGTCAGCGTGCCCTCGACGGCGCTCCGCGGCGCGGCGTAGGCCGTGCCGAGCGACGGACGCTCGCCGCCCGGCGCCGGCAGTTGGCGGCGATCCACCTTGCCGCTCGGCGTCAACGGCAGCGCGGGCAGCGTCACGAACGCGGCCGGCACCATCGCGTCCGGCAGGTGCGTCTGCAACGCGTGCTGCACCTCGTCCACCGCAAACGGCTCGTCCGGATCCGCGAGCACGACGTAGGCCACGAGACGGCGCTCGCCCGGCGCATCCTCGCGCAGCGCGACGGCCGCATCGCGAATGCCGGCCTGCCGGCGGAGCGCCGCCTCGATCTCGCCAAGCTCAATCCGATAGCCGCGCAGTTTCACCTGCTGATCGACGCGGCCGAGATATCCGATCGTGCCGTCCGCGTCATAGCGCGCGAGATCGCCGGTGCGATACAACCGCGCGCCGGGCACGCCGCCGAACGCGTCCGGCACGAAGCGCTCGGCCGTCAGCGCCGGATGTGCCCAATATCCTCGTCCCACCTGCACGCCGCCGATCAGCAACTCTCCCACGACACCGATCGGCACCGGCTGACCGGCGCGATCGACAACGTAGATCTGCGTGTTGGCGACGGGACGCCCGATCGGCACGGTAGCCGTAGCCACGGGGGCGATCGACAATTGAGAGCGCATGCCACGTTCGGCGTCGCACGACTGACGCGTGACATCGACCGCGGCTTCCGTCGGGCCGTACAGGTTTTCGAGCTGTCCCGGCCACGCGTCCGTGACGCGCGACGCGAGCGCGCCGGGCAGCGCTTCCCCGCTGCTCACCAGCAGCCGCACGCTGTCGCACGACGCGAGTCCGCCCGCGGCGACGAATGCCTCCAGCATCGCCGGCACGAAATGCGCCATCGTCACGCCGGCCTCGGTCATCAGGCCGGCCAGATACACGGGATCCTGCTGACCGCCCGGACGCGCCAGCACCAGCGTCGCGCCCGTGCCCAGCGGCAGGAACAGCTCCCACACCGACACGTCGAAGCTGATCGAAGTCTTTTGCAGCACGCGATCCGCGGGCGTCACGTCGTAGGCGGCCTGCATCCACGCCAACCGGTTCAGGACGCCAGCGTGCGTGTTCATCGCGCCCTTGGGTTGCCCCGTGGAGCCGGACGTATAGATCACATACGCGAGCTGCCCAGGATCGTGGTCGAGGTCCTGGTCGCGGTCGACCTCACCATCATCTCCACTGCCAATAGGCTCGGACGATTCCTGCGTCCACGCCGCGTCGGCTTCGTCGATCACCTCGATAGCGTAGGCTCCCGCAGGCACGGCAGACGCGCATGACTGTTCGGTCAGAACGACGGACACGCACGCGTCCGCGACCTGCGATGCGAGGCGTGCGGCGGGATAGCTCGGGTCCAGCGGCACGTACGCGCCGCCGCTCTTCAGGACGCCCAGCAGCGCCGCGACCATCCGCGGCGATCGTTCGAGCCACACGCCCACGCGCGCTTCCGGACGGACGCCGAGCCGCCGCAGCCTCCGCGCGAGGCGGTTCGCGTCCGCGTGCAGTCGCGCGTACGACCACGTCTCGCCCGCCGCCCACACGGCGGCCGCATGAGGTGTCCGCGCCGCCTGACGCTCCAGCCATGTCGTCAGCGTGGTCCCGAGATTCGCGGGCCACCGCACCTCCGTGGCATTCCACGTGTCAACGATCTGCGTGCGCTCGGCGTTGGTCAGCAGCGGCAGCGCGTCGAGCCGCGCATCGGGCGTGGCGAGCGCCGCGTCGATCCAGTGTTCGACATGCGCGAGGAGGCGCTCGGCCGTCGCGCGGTCGAACAGATCGGTTGCGTATTCGAGCCGGCACGTCAGATCGTCGCCGCGGCTCTTCACGCCCAGCTCGAGATCGAACTTCGCGCCGGCGCTGTCGGACTCGACGACATCCATCTGCGTCCCCGACATCGCGACACCCGCCGCGGGCAGGTTCTGCAGCGCGAACAGCACCTGGAACAGCGGCGTCCGCGTCAGATCGCGCTCGGGCTGCAGGTCCTGGATCACCTGTTCGAACGGCACGAGTTGATGCGTGTACGCCGCGAGCGCGTGGCTGCGCACCTGCGCCACCAGCGTCCGCCAGGACTCGCCGCCGCGGACCTGCGTCCGCAGCACCACCGTGTTCAGGAAGAAGCCGATGAGCGGTTCCAGCTCCGGCCGCGGCCGCTGCGTGACCGGCACGCCCACGGCCACGTCCTGCTGGCCGGCGTAGCGCGCGAGCACGGCCTGCCAGGCGGCGACGAGCACCATGAACAGCGTCGCGCCCTGGGCGGATCCCCACTGCCGCACGCGCGCGGTGACCGTCGACGGCCATCGACGCCAGACAAGTGCGCCGCGGCCGCTCGGCACCGCGGGCCGCGGCCGATCCGTCGGCAGTTCCAGCGGCGTGACGCCGGCCAGCTGTGTCCGCCAGTACGCCAGCTCCGCTTCCAGCCGCGCGCCTGAGAGCAATCGCCGCTGCCAGACCGCGTAGTCCGCGTACTGCACCGCGAGCGCGGGCAGGCGTGCCGACGTCGCTGACAATGGCGCGGCGCCAGATCGCGCGGCGTCGTACAGCGCCGCGAGATCCCGCAGCAGCACGCCGATCGACCAGCCGTCCGTGGTGATGTGGTGGAATGCGCCGCTCAGCATGTGGCGCGCGGAATCGAGTCGGACCACGGCCACGCGCCACAACGGGCCGTCGCGCAGATCAAATCGCGCCGCTTCGATCGCCCGCTGCACGCGCCGCTGTGCGCGCGTCCGCCGCGTGTCCGCCAGTCCGCATAGATCGATCCAGGGCAGATCATGTCCGAAGCGCGCCGTCGCAGCGGACGCGGCGATGCGCTGGACCGGCCGGCCGTCGACGCTGTCGATCGTCGTGCGCAGGACTTCGTGGCGCTCGGCCAGGGCGATCACGGCGGCGCGCAGCGCCCGCTCGTCCAGGGGTCCGGTCAACGCGAGCGCCAGCGGCACGTGATACGCGCGCGTCCCGGTCACCTGATCGATGACCCACAGCCGCTCCTGTCCGAACGACGCCGGCAGCGGTCCGTCGCGCCGCACCGGTTCCAGGACGGGCTCCGGCTCCGACGCGGGCTGGTCCGGACTCGCGCTCAGCCGCATCTCCTCTTCGATGCACGCGCTGAACCCGGCGACCGTCGGCGCGTCGAACAGCCATCGCAGCTTGAGCGGGACGTCGAACAACGGCTGCAGGCGGGCCAGCACCTGCGTCGCGAGCAGCGAATGTCCGCCGAGTTGCTGGAAGATGTCGTGATCGATGTGGACGCGCTCCACGCCGAGTGCGCCCGCCCACGTCGCCGCGACGATCTCTTCGACGGGCGTCCGCGGCAGGCCGTCGGCCGCGGCGTCCGCGATCGCGAGCGCGAGGAGCGCCTGACGATCCACCTTGCCCGTGGCCGTGCGCGGCAGCGCGTCGATCGCCACGAAGGCCGGCATCATGTACTCGGGCAGCAGCTCGCCCGCGCGCGCGGCCAGCTCGCGAATCGTCAGACCGCCGCCGGGCACGATGAACGCGCGCAGGGTCTTGCTGCCGTCTTCGAGGTCGCGATCGATGACCGCGCAATCCTGCACGCGCGGCTCGCGGCGGATGGCATTTTCGATCTCCGCCAGCTCCACGCGGACGCCGCGGATCTTGACCTGCTGATCGCGCCGCCCGAGGAATTCGAAGACGCCGTCTTCGAGAACGCGGGCCAGATCGCCCGTCCGGTAGACGAGGTCGTCCGGATCGCTGCCGAACGGATTCTGGATGAAGACTTCGGCCGTCAGATCGGGGCGTCCGTAGTAGCCGAGGCTGCGGTACGGCGTGCGGATGTAGATCTCGCCGGCGACGCCCGGCGGACAGACCTTGCCGCGCTCGTTGACGACGATCGCGCGCGCACCGTCGATCGGCGTCCCGATCGGAATGCTCTTCCGATCCGCGTCTCCAGCCGTTACCTCGTATGCGAACTTCACCATCGTCGTTTCCGACGGGCCGTACAGGTTGAACAGCCGTGCGTGCGCACCCCAGCGCGCCATCCACTTCTGCACGTCGACGGGCAGCAGCGGCTCGCCAGACGTCAGGACGTGCGTCAGGTCCGGCAGCCGGCACTCGTCCGGCGGCAGGCTGAGGATCGATCGGAGCAGCGACGGCACGCAGTGGACGACATTCACGCGACTGTCGCGCAGCCAGCCCGCGAGCCGGCGCGCGTCCTTCAACGTGTCGCGGTCCGGCGGCACGCAGACCACGCCGCCCGCGCAGAGCGGCAAGAAGATGTCGCGCAGGAACGCGTCGAACACGGGACTCGTCAACTGGCTGACGCGGACCGCGGGACCGAGGCCGATCGCGCGCATCTCCCATCGCACGAACTGATCGATCGCCTTCAGCCGTCCGGCAATCCCCTTCGGCCGTCCAGTCGATCCGGACGTGAAGTAGACGTAGCAGAGATCGTCCGGCTGCCGCCGCAGCCCCTCCCCAGCCAATGCGTTCCCGGAAGCGGTGTTCCAGGGTGACGCGATCGACACGATCTCGACGTCTGCCGCGACGTCGCTGCGCAGGCCGTTCGACGCCGACAGCGCGCAAAAGCGCCGGCCGCCGTGCGTCCCGGCACGCCCGATCGTCTCGATCAGCGCGGGGTCGGCGACCCACCACATCAGATCGATTTCGCCCGCGAGCAGGTCGAGGCGCGCGGCGCTGCTCGACGGATCCATCGGCACGAACGCGCACCCCGCCTTGAGGATCGCGATCATCGCCATCGCGACGTCGACGCTGTCCTGCGCCAGGATCGCGACGAGCGAGCCGCGCGGCACGGCGCCGGCAATCGCGTGCGCGAGCCGGTTCGACGCGCGTTCGAGCGCGTCGTACGTCAGCGTCCGCGCGCCGGCGTCGATCGCGATCGCGCTGCCGTGCGCGGCGGCGTTGGCCGCGAACCATTCGTGGACGAAGGTGCTCATCGGGCGCCCGCCGGAGACGAGGTCTTCGCCGGCGCCGCGGCGAGCCGCCGGGCGATGATGTCCAGCGGATCCACGCAGCCGGCCGGCGGATCTCCCCAACGCTTGTGCAGCATGTGGAACTCGGTGCAGCCGACCGCGAAGGCGTCGGCCGCGTATTTCTCGAGGAGCGCTTGCGTCAGCTCGATGGCCTGCGCCATCCCGGTGTTCCGCTTGATCGCGTAGATCGCCTCGTGGACGCGGCCCTGGTCCTCGTCATCCGGCCAGCACAACCAGCGCGACGCCTCGCTCCACAGCGGATGCCGCTCGATCACGCCCGTCCGGCGCGTACCCGTGCTCGCGAGCAGCAGCAGCCGTCGCCGCTGCGCAATTGCCGCTTCGAGCAGCTCGTCGACGAGCGACACGATGCGCGATCGCAGGTCGTACGGCAGCGCCGGCAGCACCGCGTGGATGGTCACGCAGCAGATGACGATCTCCTCCGCCCCCAGCGCGCGGCACTGCTCGACGGCGTGCTGCAGCGGCGGCACGAGGAGATCGGATCGGCCGGTGAGGAGCGCGCTGGTGCGATCGGGAAATGACGGGTCCGACCACAACAGCACCGGCGGCGCCTCCTGCTCCGCGACCTCGGCCGTGTGCTCGTAGATCGTGCGGACGAACTCCGCGGACGCCAGCGTCCCCATGCCGCCGATGACCGCCAGGCGTGGCTGCGCAGACATGATGTGATTCCCATGACGCCGCCCGCCGCGAGACGCGGCGCTCGCGGCGGGCGGAGGTCAAGATTGAAGGACGCGCAGGACCGCGCATTCACGACAGGCGCTCAGGACAGGGCGCTGGTGAAGTCGCGCAGGGTGGCGCTCGCGGCCGACGTCCGCGCGTTCGCATCGCACGCCGCGCGCAGGCGATCGAGCCCGTGCAGGCTGGCCAGCACCAGGTCGTCCGGCGGTCCGAAGTCGATGAGGCACGCGACTTCGTCCACGTCGCACTCTTCCAGCCGGCACACCATCGCGCGGCCGGTGTCGAACGTGCCGAGGAGCGAAGCCGTGTGGAAATAGCGGGCGAACGTCACCTCGGTCAGATCCTGCATCGCCGCATCGGGCACCGCGTGCTGCTCGATCCGGTGTCCGCCGCTGATCGCGCCGCCGGCCGCGGCCGCGCGCGTTTCGAGGCCGACCGCGCCGCGCAGGTATTCGCAGAACGGCGCTTTGACGAGACGTTCGACCTCCTGCAGGTCGTCGCCGATGAACGTGTGCAGCATCACCGTCACGCGGCCCGAGGCCGGATCGAATCCGTTCGCAGCGCGCGACTCGCGGTAGCGCCGGATCTTCTCCGCCAGCGTCTCGATCGACTGGCCGATCAAGTGCGTCAGCAGGTTCGCGCCGATCCGGCCGGCGCTCACGAACGTGTCGACGTGTCCGGATGACGTCACCCAGACCGGCAGCTCGGGCTGCACGGGACGCGGATGAATCCGCACGTCGATCGTCTGACCGGCGCCGTTGGTCCGCGCCACCGTTTCCCCGCGCCACAGGCGCGTCACCGTGTCGATGTCGCGATAGAGCCGCGCCTGTCGATCGGCGTAGTGATCCGGGTGGAATACGAAATCGTCTGCGTGCCAGCCCGATCCGAACGAGATCGCCACGCGGCCGTTGGACAGGTTGTCGACGATGGACCATTCCTCCGCGATGCGGATGGGGTCGTGCAGCGGCGCAATCACGCTTCCCGCGCGAATCTGCGCGGTCGTCGTCTGACTCGCCAGCGCGGCCCCGAGCACGGACGGATTGGGAAACAAACCGCCGAACGCGTGAAAATGGCGCTCCGGCGTCCACACGGCGCGGAACCCGTGCGCGTCCGCGAAGCGCGTCGCCTCGCGCACCAACGCGTACCTGTCGGTCGCATCCGGCCGATCGGTCCCGGCGAAAAACATCAGGCCAAAGTCCATCGAAGACAATCCGTGAAGCGGCGCGTCTGCGTACCAGCGTGGGCGAACCAGCGCAGCGAATCGAGCGAAGAATCAGAGCGGTGCGTTGAACGCGAGCGCGAGCGAGGCCTGCGTCGCGGTCATCAGATCCAGCGACGAGATCGGCCGATCGGGCGCATCGGCGAACGTGCGGAGCACGCGCGTGAAGTCATTCGTCATGCGCTCGACCGTCGACGGGTTGAACAGATCGGCGTCGTATCCAATCGTGCCCGCGATGCGATCGCCGGCATCCATGAACGTCCATTCCATGTCGAACCGCGGACGATAGGGCGTGCTGAACGGCGCCGGCCGGACGTCGAGCGCCGGCAGATCGAGCTGCATCCGTGGCGCGGCGACGAAGTTGAACAGGACGCGCGCCAGCGGCGTGTAGCTGCCCTGCCGCCCGGGCCGCAGTCGCCGGATCAACTCGTCGAACGGCAGATCCTGATCGTCGAACGCGTCGAGCGTGGACGCGCGCACGCGCGCGAGCAACTGGCGGCCGTTCGGGTCGTCGTCGAACCGCGTGACGAGCAGGACGTGGTTGATGAACAGGCCGAGGAGCCGATCCGTCGCATCCAGCGCGCGGTTCGCGACGGGCGCGGCGACGAGCACGCACATCTGGCCCGTGTAGAGATGGAGCACCGTCTTCAGCACGGCCAGCAGCGACATGAACGGCGTCACGCCTTCACGCCGGCCCAGCCGCCGAGTCTGCGCGAGCAGATCGTCCGCGATCGACAGGCGATGACGCGCGCCCGTGAACGCCGGAATCGCCGGCCGCGGCCGATCCGCCGGCAAGTCGAGCTCCGGCACGTCACCGCCGAACTGCTGACGTCGTCTTGCGACCGCCTGGTCGAGCGCCGACTCACTCCAGCGCGCGCGCTGCCAGATCGAGTAGTCGGCATACTGCAGCGGCAGCGTCGGCAGCGACGGCTCGTCACCCGCCAGTACCGCGCGATAGCCGGCGCTGACTTCTTCCATCAACAGCCCCATCGACCACGCATCCGCGACGAGATGGTGCATCGTGAACAGCAGGACGTGATCCTGCGCGCCCAGGCGGAGCACGGTGACACGCAGCAGCGGGCTGCGCGTCAGATCGAACGGCCGGCGTCCTTCGTGACGTCCCAGCGACGCGGCCCGCTTCTCGCGCACGGCGGACGGCATCGCTTCCAGATCGATGAGCGGGATCCGCACGGGACGCGCCGGCTCGACGACCTGCTTCGGCTGCCCGCCGATCGCGATGAAGGCCGTCCGCAGCGATTCGTGCCGCGCCACGACCATCGACAGCGCCGCCGCCAGCGCCCGCGGCGACAGGTCGCCCGACAGACGCAGCACCTCCGAGTTGACGTACGCAGCGCTCTGCGCGTCGAACTGCTGCAGCAGCCAGAAGCCGACCTGCGCGAACGACAGATCGACCGGTCCCTCGCGCGCCGCGCGCACGAGCGGCGGCATCGGATCGCGGCGGCGCTCATGCCGCCGGCTGTCGATCGCGCGCGCGAGGCTCGCCGGCGTCGACGCTTCGAAGATCGTCCGCACGGGCACGTCGACGTCGAACGCTTCCTGCAGCCGCGACGCGACGCGCGCCGCGCTCATGGAGTGACCGCCCATCTCGAAGAAGTCATCGTCACGCCCGATGACCGCGGCGTCGAGCACGTCCGACCAGAGCTCGATCACGAGCCGTTCGGTGTCCGACCGCGCCGCGGCACCCGCGCCCCGCGCCTCTCTCGACGCGGGCGCCGGCAGCGCACGCCGATCGACCTTCCCATTTGTCGTCACCGGCAAGGCCGGCAGGAAACAGAACGCACCGGGCAGGACCGCGCGCGGCAGGTGCGCCGCAAGATGCGCGCGCAGCTCGCGCTCGTCCGGCACGGGATCTTTCGGCAGGGGGTCTTTCGGTACGATGTACGCCACCAGCGATCGATCGGTCGACGATCCGGATCCAGCGACGACCACGGCCGCGTGGACGCGCGGATGATGGCGGAGCAACCGCTCGATCTCGCCAATCTCGATGCGGATGCCGTGCATCTTGATCTGCTGATCGAAGCGTCCCAGGAACTCGAACACGCCGTCGCCGCGGTAGCGCACGCGATCGCCCGTGCGATACAGCCGCGCGCCGGGCGCCGTGGAGCCCGGGTCCGGCCGGAAGAGATCCGCCATGTCGGCCGCGCGATCGAGATAACCGTGCGAGAGGCCCGGTCCTCCCACGCACAGCTCGCCGCTGACGCCGACCGGCACGAGTTGATCGGCCGCATCGACGATCGACAGCCTGACGTTGCGGACCGGCTGTCCGAGCGGGATGACCGGCTGGCGCGACTGCGACACCTCTCCGGCGCGCGCGGTCCAGATCGTCGTGACGGACGACTCGGTGGGCCCGTACGAGCTGACGAGCAGGGCGGACGGATCGACGAGCGCGACCCACGCGCGCACGGCACTCATCGGCGTGCTTTCGCCGCCGGTCATGTAGACGCGGATCGACATCGGTGGACGGCCAACGCGCGCGGTCAGCTCGTCGATCCATCGCTGCCACGCCGCCGACGCAAGATCGAGGATCGTCAGGCCGTCCCGGCACAGGTCGAGAATATTGTCGGTCGACAGCTCGTCCGGCGGCGCGGCCAGCACGGTCGTCGCGCCCGTGGTCAGTGCCGGAAGGATCTGGAAGGCCGACACGTCGAAGCCAATCGGCGCGTAATGCAGGAAGCGGTCGCCGCGCCCGATGCCCGTGGCGCGCGTGACGGCGGCGCACGATCCGAGCAGCGCGCGATGCGGCACGACGACACCTTTCGGCGTCCCCGTCGATCCGGACGTGTAGATCACGTAAGCCGGGTCGTCTGGCGCGGACGCGACGGGCGGAGGCGTCATTCGTCCACCGACGTCCGCGTCGCCGTTCTCGAACAACACGATCGGCGGCCGCCGCAGGCGCCGCCAGATCGACGCGAACTGGCGCTCGGTGATCAGCAGCGCCGGCCGCGCGTCCGACACGATGGCGCGCAGGCGCTTCGTCGGAAAGCCGGGGTCGAGCGGCAGATAGCACGCGCCGGCTTTCAGGATGCCGAGGAGCGTGCAGATCATCAGCGGACGCCGATCCAGGCAGAACGCCACGCGCGCGCCGCGTCCGACGCCGCGCGCGATCAGCATCGCCGCGATCGCGTTGGCGCGCCGGTCTGTCTCCGCGTAGCTGATCGCGTGATCGTCGCGCACCATCGCAATCGCGTCCGGCGTCGCGTCCGCCCATTGGGCAAACAGCTCGTGGACGCCCGCCGCAGCCGGCGGCGGTTCGTCGGCGCCGGTCAGATCCGCCAGCAACTGCTGACGCTCGCCGCTGGTGAGCATTGGCAGGTCCTGCAGCGGCGTCTCCGGGTCCGCGGCGATGGCGCGGAGCAGGCCGGTCAGGTGTCCCCGCATGCGTTCGATCGTGGCCGGCTCGAACAGCTCGGTGCTGTAATTCAGCACGCCGGCGACTGCGTCCTGTCCCTGTCCGACGTAGAGCGTCAGATCGTACTGCGCGGCGTCCTCGCGGACGAACATCCGCTCCATCTGCAGGTCCGGCAGCGAGAGCGCGCCGCGCGGCGCCGGCCGGGCGGCGATCATCACGTTGAAGAGCGGCAGCGTGCGCGGACGTCCGCCGGCGCGCACGCGTTCGACGACACGCTCGAAGGGCACGTGTCCGTGGGCCAGGCCGTCGATGACGACATCGCGCACGTGCGTGAGGAAGCGCCGGACCGGCTGCGCGCCGCGCGCGTGCAGGCGGAAGACGATCGTATTCAGGAACAGTCCGATCAACGGCTGGATCTCGCGCGCCGTTCGCACGGCGAGCGGCGATCCGACGGCGATGTCGCTCTGGTGCGAATAGCGGCGCAGCAGCGTCGCGAACGCCGCGAGGACGAGCATGAACGCGGTGGCGCGCTCGCGATCGGCCAGCCGGCGCAGGACCGCGACCTCGGGCCCGGTGAGGCGCCACGTGCAGGACGATCCGCTGAACGTGCGGACCGCGGGCGGCCGCCGATCGGACGGCAGGTCCAGCGGCGCGACGCCGTCGAGCCTGGACGCCCAGTGATTCAGCATGGTCGACAACAGCGGCTCGCGGAGCCGCTCCCGATCCCACGCGGCATAGTCGCCGTACTGCACCTGCAGCGGCGGCAGCGCCGCACGCTCTCCCGCCAGCAGCCGTCGATAGGCCGCCGTCACTTCTCCCATGAGCACCTGTAGCGACCACGCGTCACCGACGATGTGATGCAGGGACGTCGCGAGCAGGTGCAGCCGATCCGACAGCCGCCAGAGCGCGGCGCGGAGCAGCGGACCGCGTTCGAGGTCGAACGGCCGCCGCGCGACGCGCTGGATCAGCCGCTGCGCGCGGTCGATCCGCGCGGAGGGATCGATGGCCGACAGGTCCGCGGTCCGCAGGACCACCGCCGGCGCGGCGTGAATCACCTGCACGGGTCGTCCCTGGCGCTCGACGATCGTGGAGCGCAGGACTTCGTGCCGCGCCACCGTCAGGCGGAAGGCCTCCGCCAGCGCGGCGGGCCGCAGCGGCCCGGCGATGCGCATCGCCATCGCCATGTTGTGCCGCGGCGAGTGCGGGAGCTGCTGCTCCAGGAACCAGAAGCCTTCCTGGGCAAAGGACAGCGGCGCGGACGAGGGATCGGCTCGTCGCGGAATCGGTTCCGGCTGGTGACGCAGGGACACGGCTGTACGGGGCGGCATGGCGATCGCCGGGCGATGGACACCCGGAGATCTCTCGTTCAGCGGGGTCGTTCTTACGAAAGAGCGGGCAGATCGAAGGTGTTCAGGAACAGCCCGAACGTCAGCACGAGCGCCAGCAGGTCGTCCTCGAACGGCGCGTTCAGCTTGAAATCGGGATGCTCGTAGCGCGTGCGCAGCGCGGTGACCGCGGCGGGATCGAAGAAGCCTTCGCGCGCCAGCCGATCGGGCGACAGGAGATCGGACACGACCTCGTCGCGTCGCCGCAGCAGCACGGGCGAACCCGGCGCGGCAAATCCCTGTTTCTCGCGGATGAGGATCTGCCGCGGCAGGCAGCGGCTTCCGAGCTTCTTCAACGCGTACTTGTCTTCGTAGCCATTCAACTTGAAATGCGGCGGCAGCAGCCGGACGGCCTCCACCAGCTCCTGGTCGAGGAACGGATACCGCGATTCGACCGAGTTGCCGAGCGACATGCGATCGCCGAGATCGGCCAGCAGGTGATCCGCGAGGCGCAGCTTGAAGTCGACGTACGACCGCCGGTGCACCGGGTGGCGTCCGCGGATCTTCTCCGGGTCGATCAACGGCTCCGCGAGACATCCCAGCTCGCCGATCGCGTCCTGGAGCGCGCGCGAGAAGAGCGACCGCTTGGCCGGCAGCAGCGCCGCCTGATCCTTCTCGTAGAGAAACGTCTCGTCGCCCCACAGCGATCGGCGGATGGCCAGCTCCCGCGGACTCGGCGCCTGCGACGCGCGGGTGGCGTGGAACGCGTCGAATCGATAGCCGACGTAGCCCGCGAACAATTCGTCCGCGCCCTGGCCGGAGAGCACGACCTTGTAGCCGCCGCCGCGAATCGATTCGGAGAGCGCGAGCGCGGCGGCGTCGAGAAATTCCTTGATCGGACATTCGCAATGCCAGATCACGCGCGCCAGCCGCTCCCCGACCTCGCCGTCTCCGAAGACGCGCGAGTGGTGCCGCAGCGAGAGATGATTGGTGACGAGCTGCTGATACCGCGCTTCGCTCAGCTCGGGATCCGGAAAGTTCATCGAGAAGGCGTCGTGGACGTCCGGACTCAGGGCGCGCGCCTTGGCCGCGATGAGGCTCGAGTCCAGTCCGCCGCTGACGGCAACGGCGACGGGCACGTCCGCCTGCAGCCGCCGCGCGACCGCGCGGTCCAGGAGCTCGTCCAGCCGCTCCAGCGTCTCGCTTTCGGACGCCCCGGCCGGCTCCTGCTGATCCTGCGGCGGGTAGATCAGATCCCAGTACTGTTTCGTGCGGACGCCATCCGCGTCGGCCATCAACAGGCAGCCGGCCGGCAGGCTGTTCACGCCCTTGAACATCGTCCGCGGGCTGACGGTCCCCGTGAAGGACCACACTTGATCGAGCCCCAGCACGTCGACCGCGCGCGGCACCGCGGGATGACGCAGCAGCGCTTTCACCTCGGACGCGAAGACGAAGAGTCCATCGACGAACGTGTAGAAGTAGGGCACGATGCCGAAGTGGTCCCGCGCCGCAATCAGCCGGCGCGCCTTCGCGTCGTAGATGACGAACGCGAATTGACCGTTCAGGCGATCGGCGAAGCAGGGCCCGTACTCTTCATACAGGTGCGGCACGATCTCGACGTCGCAGCGCGTCCTGAACCGGTGTCCCTGCCGGACGAGCGCCTCTCGCAGCTCGCGATGGTTGTAGATCTCGCCGTTGCAGGCCGACACGATCGTGCCGTCCTCATTCGTCAGCGGCTGATGTCCGCCGGCGAGATCGACGATGCTGAGACGCCTGAACGCGAGGGCGAAATCCGGCGTGTGATGGAGGCCCAATCCATCGGGACCGCGATGCGTGAGGGTGCCAATCATGCGCTCCAGGACGGCCCGCTCCGTGCGGCGGCGGCCGGCCAGATCGAAGACTCCCGCGATGCCGCACATTCAGCGCACCCTGTTCATGCGTGGACCTGCCTGTGGATGTCGGGACGTCTGCGTCTGGAAGTCGTCCGCGCTACTCGGCCGACGCCTGGGGAGCGGCCGCCGACGCTGCCGCGACCGGTTCGGGCGCCGGTTCCGTTGTCGCCGGCCCACTGGCCGCCGGCAGATCGTCGCCGCGCGCGTAGTCCGGGATTTCGAACGCCAGCTCCCGCGTGCAGAAGTCCTTCCACTCCGGCGTGATCTGGTCGAAGACGATGTTCTCGTCCAGGAAGATCCCGTCGGTCACGACGTAGGTTTCCTGCAGGAACAGGTAATCGTCGTCCGCGAGCGTCGTCCGCGGCTGCGTCGATCCGTCTTCTTCATTTTCGAGCGGTGCGAGATCCTCCAGGCGCTCTTGCCAGCCGGTGAACTTCCGCAGGTGCTCAACCGCATAGGCCTTGCAATATCGTCCCATCGTCGCCATGTCGCCTCCCTCGCGCGTCAAGAGTTCTGGGCGGCGCGCGCCGCGTCTTCTTCCATCCGCTTTCGAAGGCTCAACGGCCGCATGTCCGTCCACACCTCCTTGATGTAGGAGAGGCACTCCGGCTTGAGGCCGCTCTTGCCGACGTCGTTCCAGCCCAGGGGATTGTCCCGATGCGCGGGCCAGATCGAGTATTGCTCTTCGTGATTCACCACGACCTTGTAGATGGTGTCATCTTCTTCGTCGTCGTACATGACCGCTCCTTTCGTGACAGCCGCCGCTATCGCGCGGCGCTGGCCGCGGGCGCGCTCGCCCGCCACTTGATGTTGCAGCCGACGCCGGGCCGCTGATTCGGATCGATCGCCGCGCCGCTCAACAGCGCGTCGAGGGCCGCGCGCACCGGCGCGCCCGAAGGCTTGCCGCCGCTGCCCGGCCGGCTCCCGTCGATCTGTCCGCGATAGACGAGGGACCGCTGCGCGTCGTAGAGAAAGCACTCGGGCGTGCATTCCGCGCCGAACGCCCGCGCGATCGTCCCCCGCTCGTCGTAGAGGAACGGCGCGTTGAGCTCGAGCGCGAGCGCGAGGCGCTTCAATCCATCCGGCGAGTCCTCCGGCACCTGTGCGGGATCGTTCGCGCTGATCGCGAGCAGGCTGACACGATCGCGATAGTCGCGGGCGATCGTTCGAATGGCCGGCTCGATGTGTCGGGTGAACGGACAATGAGCGCAAATGAACAACACCAGCACCGGCTTCGCGGCGTCCAGCGACGCAGAGGCGATCGTCTGACCAGAGACGACGTCCGGCAGGTCGAACGCCGGCATCGGTCGTCCGAGCGGCGTCATCGTCGATTGCTGCATCGGCATGCGAAATTCTCCAGATGGAAGCGGCGTGCGCGCGAACAGGCGGACTCGGAGCTGAGTCCGGCTCACAGGGGCCTGCGCCCAGGGGCCTGCGTGACGAGAGGGCCTGCCTGACGAGAGCGAATCCGTGGAGCGTCGCGGCGACAGGCTGCCGCCCGGAATGGCGATGTCGATCGCGTCGGCGTCGGGCGCCCCTCATCCTCCACGGCGTCGGTGTGCGCGCAGAGCGCGAACGGCGCATCGCATGACGCGCGGCGCGTGAAGCGGAGAGCATCGTATCCGCTTCGATTCGACGAGAGAAAGCAGGATTACTTGGAAAATTCGACGAAAGACTTACGTGTGCGGATGAGTACGTCGTTCGTGTGGATGTCGGTGGAGAGCTGCGTGCGCGGCAGAGAGGCGATGCGCGTGCTGATGAAGACCGACACGGCCCGCGGCATGCCGGTCTTCTTCAGCGTTCGTGACGTCGGCTATTGCGGACAGAGGACCATCGTGCAGTTCACGCTCAGGTCGGGCCTGCACAGGGCATGCGGGCTCGTCGTGCCCGTGCTGGAGAGCACTGCGCCGCAGCAGCCGGTGACGCGGCGGCCCACCACGGTCGTGAAGGTCGCATCGCTGAAGTAGACGCAGACGCCGGGCGGCGGCGGCGGCGCCGGGAACGTTTGCGCGATCGCGGAGCCGCTAATGACGAGGGTCAGGAGCAGAAGCCGACTCAGACTCGTGACGGTACGAGAGCGAACGTCGCGCCAGACCATAGAGATGTCTCCTTTGAGGGGGTTGTGAACACGCCATCGTACCCAGTCACGCAGACGCGTACCGTGACTGTTCGCAACAGCGAGACCTTCGGACACGATTCCGTTGATTCCCTTTGGCGCGTTTCTTCGCTTCGCACCACGATTTATCGAACGGCGCCCGCGCATGCCTCGAAACTCAGCAATGGAATGCTAGGCTCGTCGTCCGGCATCGCCGCCGATCCACCGACGTGCCGAACAACACATTCACATCGACATTCACATTCTCCACGGTGCCCTCCGGGCGACAGCGCGCGGAGCGAAAGCGCATCGTGTCCTGATGGAGCGTATCGTGACGCAGACACATCGACTCTGCCTGACGGTCATCGCGGGTCTGCTCGCCGGATTGCCTCTCTCCGCGGCCGCACAAACGCTGGCGGCCAGCTCCGATCACAGTTTGTTCGCCAGAACGGGGACGGTGTGGTCCGTGGGGGCGAATGACAGCGGCCAGCTCGGAGATGGGACCGTGGTGGGCCAGAACACGCCCGTCCCGGTGAGCGGTCCGACGAACGCGATCGCCGTGTCCGCGGGCCTCACGCATTCCCTCGCGCTCACGAGCGCCGGAGACGTCTGGGCGTGGGGCGCGAACGATTTCGGTCAACTCGGCAACAACGGGCAGAACGACACGCCGGACTGCTCGGTGGTCTGCCGGCGCACGCCGGACCAACTGGGCCTGACATCGGTCGTCGCGATTGCCGCCGGCTACTGGCATTCCGTGGCGCTGCGTCAGAACGGGGACGTCTACACCTGGGGCATGAACATGAAGGGCCAGCTCGGGACCGGAGCAGCCGGCTCGCCAGTGCTCGTCCCGACGCTCGTCACGTCCGGAGCGATCGGGATCGCCGCCGGCGCGAATCATACCGTCGTGCTGAAGGCCGACGGCTCGGTGTGGTCCGCGGGCGCCAACGACCGCGGTCAGCTCGGAGACGGCACGAACACGCAGCGGGACGCCTTCGTCGCGATGAGCGGCGTCGCGTCCGTCGTGCAGGTCGCCGCCGGCATGTCCCACTCCCTGATGCTGTTGAATGACGGGACGCTCAAGGCGGTGGGCAACAATTCATTCGCCAGTCTCGGCGATGGAACCTTCGCCCACCGCACGCTGCCGGTCGCGGTGAGCGGACTCACAAACGTCGTTTCTGTCCGCGGCGGGAACTCGCATTCGGTGGCGCTGCGAAGCGACGGTAGCATGTGGGCGTGGGGCTTCAACGTCGGAGGCATCCTGGGCATCGGAACGACGCTCAACCAGCGCGTCCCGGCTCCCGTGCTCGCGCTTCCCGCAAGCGTGGAGATCGCCACCGGCTGGTTCCACCACTTCGCGCTCACGACGGGCGGCATCACGTGGGCCTGGGGACGAAATGTGGAAGGACAGCTCGGCGACGGGACGACGACCGGCCGCACGATCGCGGCGCCGCAGTAGTGTGATCGCACTCATCCGCGTGCGATGTTCCGGATGCCAGAACTGTCGTCCGTGATGTGTGCTCGGGAGCCGCAAGCCGCAGCTCGAGCGCACAAAGTCGTTGACGCATGGTGATGGCGTCCATACATTGGCCGCATCCATCGTGCGCACGGATCGACCGTGAGGATCCGGTACAAGACAAGGGTGCGAGCCATGAAGACGCGGATGATCGCGCTGCGGTTGCTCTCTGCTGGTCTGCTTACCACGGTCATCGTGCTGTCGGCGCATCCGGCACGCGCGGTGGATGTGGAGCTTGTCGTCAACGGCGACTTCAGCGCGGGCCAGGTCCCGTGGTGGACAACATCGGCGGTCACACCGGCGGTGAACGGCGGCGTGCTCGAAGCGAGGGTCGCCGCCGGGACCGTGAACCCGTGGGATGCGATCGCGGGCCAGAGCGGCATCGCCATCGGCCGCGGGCTTCCGCACACCTTCAGCTTCGACGCCTGGGCCAGCGCTCCGGTCACCGTGCGCGCGGTCGTTCAACTCGCGACGGCGCCCTTCACGGCCTACTTCACGACGCCGGTCGCGCTCGGCACGACGTCACAGCGCTACACGTTCACCTTCACGCCCGCGGTGGATGCTCCTGCCGCGGTGATCCAGTTCCAGATCGGCGGCCGCGGCGCGATCACGTTCTCCCTCGACAACGTCTCGCTCGTACACCCCAGCAACACCGCTCCGCCGACGCGCCGCGGAGAGCTGCTCGAGAACGGCTTCTTCGGTCAGGGTCAGTCGGCGCCGTGGTGGACGACCGGCGCGTCGGCCGCAGTCTCACAGGGACGATTGGAAGCCACGGTCGCGGGCGGCGGCAGCCTGCCGTGGAATGCCATCGTGGGTCAGAGCGGCATCCCCGTCTTCGCCGGAGGCGAGTACACGCTGACCGTGAAGGCCTGGGCGAGCAAGAGCGCCATCGTGCCCGCGGTCCTCCAGCGCGAGACCGCGCCGTTCAACACCTGGTTCCGCACGCCGCTGGCGCTCACCACGGTGCCCAGGACATTCACGTTCAGCTTCACGACCGGCGCGGAAGATCCGGCGGCGGTGCTGCAGTTCCAGATCGGCGGCCAGGGCGATCTCGTCGTCTATCTCGACAACCTCTCGCTCGTCGGTCCGCAACCGGTGTCGGATCTGCCGACGCAACAACTGCTCGCGAACGGCAGCTTCGCGTCAGGGCTCGCGCCGTGGTGGACGGCCGGGAACCTGAGCGCCAGCACCGCGACCGGCACGCTGCGCGCGACGATCAACGACGGCGGCGTCAACCCCTGGAGTACGATCGTCGGCCAGAACAACGTCCAGATTCTCCAAGGCGGCCGGTATACCCTGCGCTTCGTCGCGTCGGCCAGCGTGGATGTGGCCGTGACGGTCCTCATCCAACGAAACGGCGCGCCGTTCACGCAGTACTTCAACTCGCGCCTGCCGCTCACGACCACGTCTCAGACATTCACGTACACCTTCACCTCGGCCTTCGAGGATCCAGCGGCGACGCTGCAGTTTCAGGTCGGCGCCCGTGGCGCGTTCACGTTTACGCTCGATGACGTCACCCTGCAGGGTCCAAGGCCCGCGCCGCCGGTGCAGCGCTTGACGGCCGTGCGCGCGAATCAGGTCGGCTACCTGCCGCGCGCGCCGAAGCGCGCCACGATCGCGATCGAGGCGACGGAGCCGCAGGTCTGGACGCTGTTCGACGGCAGCGACACCGCGGTCGCGTCCGGCACGACCACGGTCCTCGGCGCGGATGCCGCGTCGGGCGAGCTGGTGCAGATCGCCGATTTCTCCGCAGTCGAGTCACCGGGAACCGGCTACACGCTGGAGGTCTACGGCGAGCGCAGCTATCCGTTCGACATCGGCAACGACATCTACGCGCGGCTGAAATACGACGCGCTCCAGTACTTCTATCAGAACCGCAGCGGCATCGAGATCGCGATGCCGTTCGCGGGCGACCCGCGATGGACGCGCGCGGCCGGCCATCTGAATGTCGCGCCGAACCGCGGCGACGTCGGCGTGCCGTGCTTCAGCGGTGTGGACGCTCAAGGGCAGACGTGGCCTGGCTGCGGCTACACGCTGGATGTGACGAAGGGCTGGTACGACGCCGGCGATCACGGCAAGTACGTCGTCAACGGCGGGTTCTCGACCTGGCTGCTCCTGAACGAGTACGAACGGGCCGCCGTGTTCTCACCGTCGACCCGGGTCGCGCTGGCGGACGGCACGTCGAACATCCCCGAGAACGCCAACGGCGTCCCCGACGTGCTGGACGAAGCGCGTTGGGAGATCGAGTTCCTGCTCTCGATGCAGGTGCCGCCGCAGGACGCAGCGATGGCGGGCATGGCCCATCACAAAGTCCACGACGTCGCGTGGACGGGCCTCGGCCTCGCGCCGGCGGCCGATCCGCAGGCGCGCGCGCTCTATCCGCCCAGCACGGCGGCAACGCTGAACCTCGCCGCCGTGGCCGCGCAATGCGGCCGGATCTGGCGGCGCATCGATCAAACCTTCGCGCAGCGCTGTCTGACGGCGGCCGAGGCTGCGTGGACGGCCGCCCTGGCGCATCCGGCCATCTTCGCTCGCGACACGTTCGCTGGCGGTGGCGGCTACGGCGACACCAGCGTGAGCGACGAGTTCTATTGGGCGGCGGCGGAGTTGTTCGTCACGACGGGCAAGCAGACGTACGCGCAGTTTCTCGTCGCCTCGCCGCACTTCCTGAGCATCCCGGTCCGGATCGACGCGAAGACCGGCGTGGCGCGCGGCTCCTCGTTCGGATGGCCGGCGACGGAGGCCCTGGGCACGATCTCGCTCGCGCTCGCGCCGGCGCGATTGTCCGCCTTCCAGATCGTCCGGGTCTGGCAGAACATCCTGCGTGCGGCGGACGGCTATGTCGCCGCGGCCGAGCGCGAGGCCTACGGCCTGCCCTACAGCGCGAGCAGCGGCTATCACTGGGGCTCGAACGCCGAGATGCTCAACAACGCCGTGATCCTCGGCCTGGCGCACGACATCACCGGCCGCCCGCAGTATCTGGAAGCGATCAGCAGCGGCATGGACTATCTGCTCGGACGCAATCCTAACGTGAAATCGTACGTCAGCGGCTGGGGCGAGCGCGCGCTGGAGCATCCGCATCATCGCTTCTGGGCGCCGGCGCTGGGCGAGGCCTTCCCGCCTCCGCCGCCCGGCGCGCTGGCCGGCGGCCCGAACCAGAACCTCCAGGATCCGCACGTCCAGACGCTGTTCGCCGACGGCTGCCCGCCGCAGACGTGCTACGCGGACCACCGCGACACATACTCGACCAACGAAGTCGCCATCAACTGGAACGCCGCGCTCGCCTGGGTGGCGGCCCGCCTGGACGACCCGCGGCTCAAGCGTCCCTAGTCGCTCGCGCCGCGGTCGTCCCTCGCCTCGTCGGACGAATCTCGATGACGTGATCCGTGATCGCTAGGCTGTGGTCTCTGCCCGTTGAACGCAACGGGCAGGCCGACGTACGCCGGCTCGCGGATCTCCGCGATGCCAGACGGCCGACCCGCGAACAGCGGGTTCAGATGTTGAGGGGCGCCCTTCAGCGCTCCGGCCAGGTCCGTTCACGCCTATTGTTCGTCGAAGGCCTGGCGGGCTGCGGCGGTCTCTGGTTGGTGGGTGATTGCCCACATCGCCAAGGCGACCGCCGGCTCGATCAGCCTGCGTCCCATCGCCGTGAGGTCGTACTCCACGCGCGGCGGTACCTCGGCATGCACGGTGCGAGAGACCAGTCCATCACGTTCGAGGCTGCGGAGCGTCAAGGTGAGCATCCGCTGGGACACGCCGGGGATGTTGCGCTGCAATTCACTGAAGCGCAGTCGTCCTGAGCTGAGCGTGCCGATGATCAGCAGCGACCACTTGTCGCCGACGCGATCCATGAGGTCACGGATCGCACGTCCTTTCTCCGTCTGCAGGCACATCCCCGCATAGCCCGTCGGGGCCACGGGTGCCGCTGCGGTTTCTCCCAGCCTGGCCATCGTTCCTCCCATGTGCTGTAGGCACACGAATGTGCCTTTTGTACGACCCCACGACATGACACATGATGGGGCTACGAACCAATCGTAACCCGTTCTGAAGGAGAGCCCATCTCATCGCCCCGGCAGCCGCACGAGGAGGCTCTCGCTGATGAAGTCCATCTTGATCGCCGGAGGAAACAGCGGCATCGGCCGACACGTCGCCGCCGAACTCGTCAGCCAGGGTCACCGCGTCGTCATCCTGGGCCGCGACCAGCGCAAAGGCGAACAGACCCTGGCCTCCTTCGGCGACGCCGCCGAACACGCCTCCTTCCACGCAGTGGACCTGTCCACACACGACGGAGTTCGCCACGCCGCCGAGCGCGTCTTGAAGGACAGCGATTCCTTCGATACCCTCGTGCATACGACTGGAGTGATGACGTCCGAGGACCTGCGAACCACAGACGGCCTGCACCAGGTCTTCGCGGTCACCTATCTGAGCCGCTATCACCTCACCCAGCTGCTCATGCCCGCGCTCCGACGCGGCCACCACGGCAGGGTCTTGATGATGACCGCCCATATTCCGCCCACGATTAAGGCAGCTTCGAGAGATTCCCAGATTTCCGACCATTCGACTTCGCTCAGGCGCGGAAACCAATCCAACTCGCCAATCACTATTACGCCGCACACCTCGCCAGCATCGAGCCAACGATCAGAGCAGGAGTGATCAACGCAGGAGTCGTGAACACCGACCTTCTGCGCATGCAACCGCGCCTGATACAGGCGACAGGAAAGGTGATCGGCACACTGTTCGGCAGCGTCGAGAAGTCAGCTCACAACGTCGTCCACGCCAGCGTGCGCGACGATTGGACCGGCGCTCTCTACTGGGGAAAGCCGGGCGCATTCGAACGCCAGACGCGTATCGACGTAGAACCGTCCGAGGTGCAACGAGTCATGGCGATCTCTCGGCAGCTCACGGGCGCATGAACGATCCAGGATGTCTTTCGTTCCTGGCGGCGGGCGCGCAACCGCCAGTCCTTGCAGCTTTGAACGATCGGGCTGTTCATCGAATGTCCACCATATGATCGGTTTGCGCTCAGATGGCTTCGGCCACCGACACCAGCCAACCTTGGGCCCGGTTCTTCGATTTCCTGCGCTGCCTGTTCGTGGGAGTTTTCCGAATTAGTGGTGCGCCCGGCAGGATCGATCTGCGTGAGTCGAAGGCGGAGCTGACTCGCTGAATCTGGCGAGGGCCGCTATCGAGCGATGCTTTGAGGGGCGACGGCGGTCTGCAGGATTCGGTCTGCGTGAGCCGCAGGCGGAGCTGACTCGCCGAATCTGGCGGGGGCAACCATCGAGCGATGCTCGGTTGTGCGTGGGGTAGGATTCGGTCTGCGTGAGCCGCAGGCGGAGCTGACTCGCCGAATCTGGCGGGG
>Ga0187894_10001043_pt1 | contig 36803 bp, 49 predicted proteins | sample GBC1701081metaG_FD_136650 | JGI IMG/M metagenome (GOLD analysis project Ga0187894, IMG submission 136650) | White microbial mat communities from a lava cave in the Kipuka Kanohina Cave System on the Island of Hawaii, USA - GBC170108-1 metaG ...
AGCAACGGGAAGAATCGAACGCGGACAGGTGAAGGTCGGCGAAGAAGTCGAGATTATCGGTATGAAAGACACCCGCAAGACGGTGGTAACGGGTGTGGAGATGTTCAAGAAGCTGTTGGACTCCGGGATGGCTGGCGACAATGTGGGGTTGTTGCTCAGAGGCGTAGACCGCAAAGAGATTGAGCGCGGACAGGTGATCGCGAAACCGGGGAGCATCAAGCCGCATACGAAGTTCAAGGCGGAGGTCTATGTGTTGTCGAAGGAAGAAGGCGGGCGACACACGCCGTTTTTCAGTGGCTACCGACCGCAGTTCTATTTTCGGACGACGGACGTGACAGGGGTGGCGCAGTTGGCGGAAGGAGTGGAGATGGTGATGCCGGGCGACAACTCGCAGTTAGAGGTGGAGTTAATCACGCCGATAGCGATGGAGAAGGGTTTGCGGTTCGCGATCAGAGAAGGCGGACGGACGGTTGGCGCGGGGACGATCTCCGATGTCATGGACTAAGAAATAGTCTGTAGTCAGTAGTCCGTAGCTTATAAGAATCGCTACGGACTACTGACTAAGAACTAAGGACAAAAAAATGTTGAATGAAAAGATCAGAATCCGCTTGAAGGCTTACGATTACAGAGTGCTTGACCAGTCAACGGCTGAGATAGTTGATACGGCAAAGCGCACCGGCGCTCGCGTGGCGGGACCGATTCCGCTGCCGACGGTGAAGAACAAATACACGGTCAATCGCAGCCCGCACGTTGATAAAAAATCTCGTGAACAGTTCGAGATTCGCACCCATAAGCGATTGATGGATATTTTAGACCCGACGCCGCAAACGGTTGACGCGCTGATGAAACTCGATCTGCCTGCGGGTGTTGATGTCGAAATCAAAGCCTTCGGTAAGGACCACAAATAAACAGTCTGGGGAGTCCAGAGAGTCCAGAGAGTTTAGCGAGTCCAGAGAGTCGGAAGAATAATCCACTCTCCAGACTCTCCAGACTCTCCAGACTCTTCAGACTCTCCAGACCCCAGGACTAATAGTTATGGTCAATGGAATAATTGGGAAAAAGATGGGGATGACGCAGGTGTTTGCGTCGGATGGCACGGTGACGCCGGTGACGGTAATCAAAGCCGGTCCCTGTGTGGTGGTGCAGAAAAAGACCGTCAATTCAGACGGTTATAATGCCGTGCAACTCGGTTTTGTTGAAGACCGCACACCGAAGAATATCAACAAGCCCACAGAAGGGCACTTCAAAAAGGCAGGCGTGCCGCCAACCCGCGTGTTGCGCGAAGTTCGCGTTGAGGCGAGCGAAGAAGCCACCAATGTCGGCGATAAAGTGCTGGTTGATATTTTCAACGAAAATGATGTCGTTGACATCATCGGCAAATCGAAAGGTCGCGGCTTTGCCGGGTTTATGAAACGGCATGGCTTTGCCGGGGGACGCGCTTCGCACGGTTCGATGTTCCATCGCGCCCCGGGCGGCATCGGCGCTTCGGCTTATCCTTCGCGGGTCTACAAGGGAACCAAGATGGCGGGTCACATGGGCAATGAGCGCAAGACGATTAAAAATCTGCAAGTCGTTGCCGTAGACCTTGAAAACAATCTGTTGATGATTCGCGGCGCGGTGCCGGGTCCGACGGGCGCTTATGTGCTGATTAAGAAAGCGCAAGGGTAAAGAGGTATAGAAATGCCTACGATTAAGATTAAGAACTTAAAGAATGAAGAGGTCGGCGAAATTGAATTGTCGGATCGCGTATTCGACGCGCCGCTCAATAAAAAGCTGATTTACGAAGCGGTCAAATCTTTTCTTTCCAATCAGCGTGCCGGGACCTCGGCAACCAAGACGCGGGGCAATACCAGCGGTTCCGGTAAAAAGCTGTGGAAGCAGAAAGGCACAGGTCGCGCTCGTATCGCTTCACTGCGAAGCCCGCTCTGGAAAGGCGGCGGCAATGTTCACGGACCGCAGCCGCGTGACTGGTCTTATAATGTTCCGAAGAAGATGCGGCGCGGCGCAATTCGTTCCGTGTTGTCGGAAAGACTGCGCGAAGGCGGCTTGGTGATTGTCGAAGATTTTAATCTTGATTCGCACAAAACCAAAGATTTGGCGGCAACTCTTGAATCACTCGGGTTAGACAAGCAGGTTCTGGTTGTGGCAACGAGTGAAAATGGCAATCTGTTGCTGTCGTCGCGCAATCTGCCAAATGTCAAACTCGTTTCTGCGAACGGCGTGAATATCTATGAATTGCTGACGCACGAACAGATTGCATTCACGAAAGATGCCGTCAGTCAACTCGATAAGCAGTTGAGCGCAAACTAAAGGTGAAGAGATGAAAACTATCTGGGATGTAATTAAAGGTCCGGTCATTACCGAAAAGGCTCTGATGATGAAGGAAGAGGTCGAGTCTATGGGACGTGATGGCAATGACCGTCAATTGCTGACGCTCAAAGTGGCGAATCACGCCACCAAGCCGGAAATTAGAAACGCCGTGGAAAAGATTTTCGGCGTCAAGGTTGACAATGTTCGCATCACAAACTACCTGGGCAAAATCAAACGCACGGCGCGTCAGCGCGAAGGCGGACGCCGCCCGTCGTGGAAAAAGGCGTATGTGACGCTCAAGAGCGGCGAACGCACGATTGTTTACGAAGACGCAATTTAATTGAGGAAGAGATGGCAATTAAGAAGCTAAAACCAACATCACCGGCGCGACGGTATCAAACCTATTTAACCCGCGACGAGTTGACGACTGCTACACCACACAAGGCATTATTGGAGCCGAAGACGAGAATTTCGGGGCGCAATAACGATGGACATATTACCGTGCGCCGGCGTGGCGGCGGTTCCAAACGGCAGTATCGCGTCATTGATTTCAAGCGCGACAAAGCGGGCGTTCCCGCCAAAGTCGCAACGATTGAATATGATCCGAATCGTTCCGCGCATATCGCTTTGTTGCACTACCTTGACGGCGAAAAACGCTACATCATTGCGCCGGTCGGTTTGAAAGTCGGGCAGACGGTGGTTTCAGGACCGGAAGCCGATATTATCGCCGGCAACGCCCTGCCGCTTAAAAACATTCCTCTCGGTACGACGATTCATAATGTCGAATTGCGACCCGGTAAAGGCGCACAGATGGTGCGTGCCGCCGGTGGCGCAGCGCAGTTGGTTGCCAAAGAAGGCGACTGGGCGCAACTGAGATTGCCGTCGGGTGAAATTCGCCGCGTCAATATCGCCTGTTATGCAACCGTCGGGCAGATTGGCAACATCGAGCATAGCAATGTCAGCTTAGGCAAAGCGGGGCGAACCCGCTGGCTTGGTCGCCGTCCGAAAGTTCGCGGCGTGGCGATGAACCCGGTTGACCATCCGCATGGCGGCGGTGAAGGTAAAACGTCGGGCGGGCGCAATCCGGTGACTCCGTGGGGACAACCGACTCGCGGCTACAAGACCAGAAACAACAAACGCACCGACAAATTTATTGTGCGGAGAGCGAATAAATAGACTTGAGTTTATTGAGAAGATAGAGAACCGATTATGGCAAGGTCAATTAAAAAAGGTCCTTTCGTTGATGCCCACTTAGAGAAGGCAATCACGAAGATGAATCAGGCAAACGAGAAGCGCGTTCATAAAACATGGTCGCGTCGTTCGACAATTCTTCCTGAAATGGTCGGGCATACGATTGCCGTTCATAATGGCAAGAAATTTATCCCGGTCTATGTGCAGGAAACGATGGTCGGACATAAGCTGGGTGAATTTTCACCGACGCGGGCATTCAAGGGGCATCCTGACAAAAGCGATAAGACCGCTAAGAAGGGAGGCAGATAAGCCATGAAAGCAATTGCAATCTCTAAGTATGTCAAAGGCTCGCCGCAGAAAGCCCGTTTGGTCATTGACCTGATTCGCGGGCGCAATGTCACCGAGGCATTGCACATTCTGGCGCTGACCAACAAGCGAGCCGCAAAGCCGATTGAAATGACGTTGCGCTCGGCAATTGCCAACGCCGAACAGAAGGCAGACCAGATCAATATCAGTATTGATGTGGATAGTCTGGTGATTTCAAGAGCAGTTGTGGATTTAGGTCCGACGAAGTTTCGCCGCCGTGTTCGTCCCGCACCGATGGGACGCGCTTACCGCGAACGTCGCTGGCAGAACCATATCACGATTGAAGTAGAGTCAAAGAAAGAGTAAGCAGTTGGCAGAAAGCAGTCGGCAGCTAAACTGAAAATCACTGCCGACTGCTTTCTGCTTACCGCCTACTGATTAGGGGGAGTTTGTGGGTCAGAAAACACATCCATACGGGTTCAGATTAGGCGTGAATCGCACCTGGCATTCCAATTGGATTGCCAAACATGAGTACGCCGAGCTTCTGCATGAAGATTTGAAACTGAAGAAATCTTTGAAGAAGCGATTTACCGGCGCTGGCGTTTCGCACATTGATATTGAACGGGCGGCGAATAAGTTGAAGATCATTATTCACACCTCGCGTCCCGGCATTATCATTGGGCGCAAAGGGCAGGATATTGACAAACTGAAACAAGAGATCAAAGAGCGCACCGGGCGCGAAGTGATCGTCAATATCCAGGAGATTAAGAACGCCGATTTGAATGCCCAACTTCAGGCGGAACAGATTGCCCAGCAGTTGGAAAAACGCATCGCTTTTCGTCGCGCCATGCGTCGCGCTGTCGAAAGCGCCCAGAAGAGCCACGCCAAAGGCATCAAGGTGCGCGTTTCGGGACGTTTGAACGGCGCGGAAATTGCGCGTTCTGAATGGTATCTGCAAGGTCGTCTGCCGCTTCACACGCTGAGAGCCGATATTGATTACGGCTTTGCGGAAGCCCACACCACCTTCGGCGTGATTGGCATTAAGGTCTGGATTTATCGCGGCGATGAATATGTTGCCCGACGCGGACCAAGAAGACAACAGGGATAGTCCGTAGTTCTTAGTTTTTAGTCCGTAGTAAGAGGCAATTGCCTTGCGAGACTAAGAACTAAGAATTACGGACTAAGCACTAAGGACTAGATATGGCTGAATATAAAATTCCCAAGAGAATGAAGTATCGCCGTCAGCAGCGCGGGCGCATGAGCGGCATCGCCACGCGAGGCTCTGAAATCGCTTTCGGCGAATACGCTTTGAAGGCTCTGGAACCGGCGTGGATTACTGGCAGACAGATTGAAGCCTCGCGTATCGCTATGACCCGTTTCATCAAACGCGGCGGCAAAATCTGGATTCGCGTATTTCCCGATAAACCGATTACCAAGAAGCCTGCGGAAACTCGTATGGGTAAAGGTAAGGGAGCGCCCGAAGGTTTCGTTTGCGTTGTCAAACCCGGTCGCATTCTCTTTGAAATGGAAGGGGTTGACGAGACCACAGCGCGGGAAGCGATTCGCCTGGCAGCAATGAAACTGCCGATTCGCACGAAATTTGTGTCGCGCAAAGAACAGGATGCAGGAGGTTTGGCATGAAGGCGAATGAAGTACGGGATTTGGCAGACGAAGACCTGAGCGCCAAAGTAAATGAATTGAAAGAGCAGAATTTCCGTCTGCGTTTCAAACTGGCGCTTGGCAATGTGGATACGGTGAAACAGATTCGCGTCAATCGCCGAGATTTGGCGCGGGTGAAGACCATTTTACGTGAGCGCGAATTGGGCGCGGGGAAATAGAAAGTAAGAAAAGAACGGCGAAGAAGTAGCATAGGCTTCAGCCTGTGTGCTTACGAATCTACACAGACTGAAGTCTATGCTACCCCGCCGCAATGAAGGATTGAGATGATGGAAGAAGCGAACAATAATACGCCGATTGAAGAACCGACTGCGGCAGCCGCACCGACGACAGATGAAGCGACGGAGACAAGCGCGGCGCTACAAGGCAGACGACAGGAAAAGATCGGTCTGGTCACCAGCAATAAAATGACGAAAACCGTTGTCGTTCGCGTTGAACGGCAGATTCGTCATCCGAAGTATAAACGCTACATTCGGCGGCGCAAAAAGTTTATGGCGCATGATGAGATTGGCGCGAACATCGGTGACATTGTGAGAATTATCGAGACTCGTCCGCTGTCGGCACGGAAGCGGTGGCGCGTCGTCGAAATCGTTCAAAAAGCAAGTTAAGCGGAGGAGATAAACAATGGTACAGATGAGAAGCATCCTTGATGTTGCCGATAATTCGGGCGCGAAAAAGATTTCTATGATTCTGCCGGTGGGCGGTGATGCGGGATCAAGAGCCGGTCTTGGCGATGTGATTACCGCTTCCGTGAAGGAAGCCTCGCCCGACGGAGCCGTGAAAAAAGGCGATGTCGTGCGTGCCGTGATTGTTCGCACACGCAAAGAGACGCGCCGCAAAGACGGCACTTATATTCGCTTCGACCAGAACGCGGCGGTGATTATCAAAAAGACCGATAATGACCCGGTAGGGACTCGCGTTTTTGGTCCCGTAGCGCGTGAATTGCGCGACCGGCGATTTATGAAGATCGTCAGTCTCGCCCCGGAAGTAATTTGAGTAGGCAGCAGAATGCCCCAAGGGGCTTGTTAGCATTCGGCAAAACAGGCTATTCTTTACGTTTTGCCTGAAACTCAGTCAGTTGTACGTTGTCAGTGGTCAGTGTCGCCTCTTAGTTGCTTCTCCTTTCTGACGACTAACAACGTACAACTGACCACTGCTTTTGTTGAGGAATTATGAGCGTAAAATTGCACGTTAAAAAGAATGACCGGGTGATGGTGATTGCCGGAAAGAGCAAAGGAAAGACCGGGCGCATTATTGAAGTATTGCCGAATAAGCGCAAAGTTGTCGTCGAAAACGTCAACGTCATCAAACGTCACACCAAACAGAACAGCCGCACCGGACAACGCGGCGGCATTATTGAACGCGAAGCGCCGATTGATATATCGAATGTGATGTTGCTTGACCCGCAGGGCGGACAACCGACACGCATCGGCAGACAGGTTCTCGCCGATGGCAGCCGGTCACGCATTGCGAAAGGGTCGGGCGCGGTTATTGAATAACTTTATTTTTTGATAGCAAGCGGCATTGACCGCTTTTTTGCTGAAGGCATGAGCGATACGACAGCACAGCATCAGCGAAAGGAAAGAAGATGGCAGCAAGATTAAAAGAGCGATATAGAGATGAATTATTGCCCGCTTTGATGAAAGAGTTTAACTACCCCAACGTCATGGCGGCTCCGAAACTGGAAAAGATTGTTTTGAATATGGGCGTCGGGCGTGAAGCTCAGAACAACCCCAAAGTCTTCGATCAGGCAGCAATGGAACTGTCCACCGTAACCGGACAAAAGCCGGTTATCACGAAAGCGAAAAAATCAATCGCCGCCTTTAAGCTGCGAACCGGAATGCCCATCGGTGTGTCGGTGACATTGCGCGGCGACCGGATGTATGAATTTTTAGATCGCTTAATCAATGCCGTGTTACCGCGTGTCCGCGATTTTCGCGGCGTCAGCCCGCGTTCTTTTGATGGGCGCGGCAACTACACGCTCGGCATCAAAGACCAGTTGATTTTCCCGGAGATTGACTTCAATAAAGTTGACCGCACTCGCGGCATGAATATCTGTATTGTCACCACCGCGCAGACCGATGAAGAAGGCAGAGCCTTGCTCAAACAATTCGGGATGCCGTTTACCAAAGGCGGTCAATAGGCAGTTGATTAGGGTCTAATCAGACCCTTGAAGAATGAGGAACGATGGCAAGAACATCATCAATATATAAAGCAAATGAATTGAAACGCGCTCTGACCAATGCCAGAAAGCGTGTCAAAGAGCAGTATGGCGACGCCAATAAAAAGTCGATGCAGAAGGCAAAAACGGCAGGCATGAATTTGAATGTCTTTACCTCTCGCGTCCATAATCGCTGCCAGAGATGCGGTCGCGGGCGCAGCTATATGCGTAAATTTGCCGTCTGTCGTATTTGTTTTCGGCAGCTTTCGCTCGAAGGGCAAATCCCGGGCGTGACAAAATCGAGTTGGTAGAAATAGGAGTTAGGAATGACAGACCCAATTGCTGATATGCTGACGCGCCTGAGAAATGCGCTGGGAGCTAAACATCAGAAAGTGGACGTGCCGGCTTCCAAATTGAAACTGGAACTGGCGCGAATCCTTAAAGAAGAAGGCTATATAACAGGTTATAAGACCGTAGGCGAAGGCGTTCGTCTGACCTTGAGAATCTATCTCCGCTATAGCGCCAAAGGCGATTCCATCGTCACCAAACTGGAGCGCGTATCGAAGCCCGGTTGTCGCGTCTATTCGGGCAATAAAGAGTTAGTCAGGGTGCTGAACGGTTTAGGCATCAACATCCTTTCAACTTCCAAAGGCTTGATGACCGATAGGCAAGCCCGCCGCGATAATGTCGGCGGCGAAGTCTTGTGCCGGGTCTACTAGAAAAAGGCAAGGGTGAAGAAAATCTTTTTCACCCGATTGATTTTTGGAGTTCGCAAATGTCGAGAATAGGGAAAAAGCCGATTAGCTTACCGCAAGGCGTCAAAATCAATATCGCCGATGGCAATGTTGAAGTCACCGGACCGAAAGGCACATTGCAGACTGCCGTGCCGGAAGGCGTCACCCTGCGCGTGGATGGCGAGCAGTTGATCGCTGAACGGGCAAATGATGATAAAGCGGCGTTGCATGGATTGACCCGCGCTCTGGTGCAGAATGCGGTTACAGGCGTCACCACAGGGTTCAGCCGCCAGCTTGATATTGTTGGCGTTGGGTATAAAGTCGAGTTGCAGAAAAACCGCGTCATTTTCAATCTTGGCTATTCGCATCCGATTGAGTTTCCGTTGCCAGCCGGGGTTGATGTAAAGATGGAGAAGATCAATAAGACCATCTCGCAGTATCAAACGACGCTGACCATTAGCGGTATTGATAAGCAACAGGTCGGGCAGATTGCCGCCGATATGCACAGTCTTCGCAAACCCGATCCGTATAAAGGCAAAGGTGTGCGTTATACAGGCAAGCCTTTGAAATTGAAACCGGGCAAGACCGGAAAATAAGGTTTCGAGCAGGCGACTGCCTGCTATGGTTATTTGAGTTGCTGAAGTGACGCCGCACGGCGCAATCAGCGACAGAAGGAAAAGCAATGGCAAAAAGAGATAAGAACGAACTAAGACGTGCGGTTCATACGCGCATTCGTAAAAGGCTTGCCGGAACTGCGGAGCGTCCGCGACTGGCAATCTTCCGCAGCGTCAATCATATCTACGCACAGGTGATTGATGATGTGCAGGGCGTGACACTGGCTGCCGCTTCAACGACCGAATCAGCCTTTGATAAAAGCGGCGGCAATATCGCCGCGGCTACGGAAATCGGCAAATTGATTGCCGAACGCGCCAAAGAAAAAGGCGTTAAGCGCGTCGTGTTTGACCGCGGCGGCTACATCTATCACGGGCGGGTAAAGAGTTTGGCGGAAGCGGCGCGGGAAGCAGGACTGGAGTTTTAATTTATGGAAAGAATAGACGCAGCGGGTTTGGACTTAAAAGATCAGGTGTTATCCATCAACCGCGTGACCAAAGTGGTCAAAGGCGGTAAAAATCTGTCGTTTGCGGCATTGGTCGTCGTCGGCAATGAAAATGGCATCGTCGGCTTCGGTTCCGGGAAAGCGCGGGAAGTGCCTCTGGCAATCAAGAAGGGCTTGGAAGCGGCAAAGAAGAATCTGATTCGCGTACCGCTCAGCGGACATACGATTCCGCACCAGATTACCGGCGTCTATGGCGCGGGGCGTGTGCTGCTCAAACCAGCGCCGGAAGGCAAAGGCGTTATTGCCGGTGGTCCGGTTCGCGCCATTATGCAGCTTGTCGGGGTGCGTGATGTAGTGACGAAATCTATTGGCACATCGAATCCACACAATGTCGTCCGCGCTACCTTTGAAGGTTTGCGCTCCTTAAAAGACCCGGTGGTGATTGCCCGTTTGCGGAGGCAAAACGGCGGCGCTGCTACTGATGAAGAGTAACGAAAACACGAGTGATGAACGACAAAATGGCAGAGAATAGGTCTGCCGCTTTGTCGCTCATTCCATTCATTGATTTGCAGCCGAGCGCGGCTCTATAATTTCAGGAGTGAGAACAATGGCAGAAGCCACAGAAGCAGCAAAGATAAAGATTCAATGGTATCGCTCAACGATTGCGACCAATAAGAATCATAAGACGATTGTTCGCAGCCTCGGCTTGACGAAGTTGAATCAGATTGTCGAGCGACCGGATAACCCGGCAATTCGCGGTATGGTCAAAAAAGTTCCGCATCTGTTGAGGATTGTCGAATAATAGCGACTCAGACGGCTCTCGCTTTGCGATGGCGACGAGTCTATCCTTCGGAGTTTTTACACATGGCACTAGGCATACACAATATCGGCGCTCCAAAAGGCGCGAATCAGAATAAAAAGCGCGTCGGGCGTGGTCCCGGTTCCGGTTTGGGAAAGACCGCCGGACGCGGGCATAAAGGGCAGAAATCACGTTCCGGTTATTCCGGTCGCCCCGGTTTTGAAGGCGGTCAGATGCCTCTGCAACGTCGTCTGCCCAAGCGCGGCTTCACCAACATTTTCAAAAAAGAGTGGCTTGAGGTTAAACTATCTGATCTGCAAAAGCTCTTTGAAGCGAGCGACTCGGTGACGCCGGAATTGATGGCGGAGCGCGGCTTGTTCCGAAAAGGTCAGCTTGAGAATGTTCATGGCGTCGTCATCATGGGCAACGGCGAGCTATTGAAGGCGTTGACAGTTACGGCGCATCGCGTTACCAAAGGCGCAAAAGCAAAGATTGAAGCGGCTGGCGGCACAGTGGCGCTGGTCGGCGCACAGTCGTTTGAAGCCTAAAATGGCGGCGTGGTTTTCTCTGGCGGCTTTCTCAAATTTAAGTGTCTTGTCATTGACTTTTGCTCATTGCGGCTTTAGTGAATGGTCATTGATTTCGATGACTTTCTGGCGTTGATAAATTGCCACTAGCTTCAGCTAGTGGATAAGAGTATATCTAATTGACTGGCTTTAGCCAAAGGATTCGGCTAAAGCCTTGCTCTTTGCTCCTCCTGCTCCTCCAGCTAAAGCGGGAGGCAATTCACGAAAGCGGGAGTCAATTCATAAGAGGCAAGATGGCTGGGCAAGACTGGAGATAAATCAACGACCTTTCATTGCACAGTAATGGTCATTTCCTTAGAGGTTCAATCTCATGCTTGAGAATTTCTTTAACAGCATTCGTAACATCTTCATTATTCCTGATCTTCGCCGGCGCGTTTTCTTTACGCTGGCGATGCTGGCAGTCTACCGCATCGGGTCGCACGTTCGCACACCGGGAATTGACCCGGTGGCGCTGGCAAACCTCTGGGATTCCGGCGAACTTCAGCGCAGTCTGGTCGGCGTGCTTGACCTCTTTTCCGGCGGTAATTTCAAAGTTGTTTCCATCTTTGCGCTTGGCATTACGCCCTACATCACGGCTTCGATTATTCTGCAATTGATGACCGTCGTTTGGAGCCGCTTGAAGGCTCTACAGGAAGAGGGCGATCTCGGTCGCCGCAAAATCAATCAATATACCCGTTATCTGACCGTTGTGCTTTGTTCGGTGCAATCATTCGGTATTGCCTACTGGTTAAAGAATCAGGTGTCCGGCGCTGGTCCCTTAGTGCCGGATGGCGACTGGTCATTTATTCCGATGACCATGTTGACGCTGGCAACCGGAACGACCTTCATTATGTGGCTTGGCGAACAGATTACCGAACGCGGCATCGGCAACGGTATCAGTTTGCTGATTTTCGCCGGTATCGTCTTGCGGCTGCCTTCGGCGGCGAAAGATGTTTATGACAAATTGGTTAGCGGCAGCACCGGCACGGCTCTCGGCGTTATCGCCTTAATAATTATTATGGTGCTTGTCATTGCGGCGATTGTCTTTGTCGAAAGAGGTTTCCGCAAAATTGCCATCAACCATGCCCGCCGCATGGTGGGGCGGCAATCCATCCCGCAGCAACAGACGCATATGCCTTTGAAGGTCAATATGGCGGGTGTCATTCCGGTTATCTTCGCCTCTTCGATTCTGGCTTTTCCGCAGACCATTCTTGGCTTCTTTGGCGGCGCGAATCAGGTAGCAGAAGTCGGCACCTGGCAAGGCTGGCTGCTGAATTTTGCCAGAGATTTGGGACAAACCAGCCATCCGTTACATATGTTGATTTATTCGGCGGCAATTATCTTCTTCACCTTCTTCTATGTTTCGATCATCTTCAACACCGATGAAGTATCGAACAATCTGCGAAAGAGCGGCGCTTTCATCCCCGGTATTCGTCCCGGCAAAAGCACGGCAGATTACTTCAATGACATCCTGACCCGTTTAACCACGGTCGGCGCTATCTATCTGGCGCTGGTTGCTCTACTGCCGGGCATCCTCTTGCAGGGTATTCAAGTCAATGCCTTTCCGTTTTTTGGCGACTGGCTCGATAACTTGCTCAGGCAGACGCCTCTGACTTCGTGGATAACCACTGGCGTCGGGCTACAGTTCTTCTTTGGCGGCACGAGCTTGTTAATTGTCATTGGCGTGGCGATGGACACCATGAATCAGGTGGAGTCGCAACTGATTATGCGCCACTATGACGGGTTCCTCGGTCGTGGGCGTCGCATACGAGGTCGCCGAACCTACTAACTATGTCTGGCATTATTATCCTGATGGGACCGCAAGGCGCGGGCAAAGGCACACAAGCGCAATTGTTGGCAGAGAAATTTTCTCTGCCAATTATTGCAACCGGGGATATGTTGCGCGAAGTGGCGCGGGCGGATACCGCGCTCGGCAAACAGGTGAAAGCGTTTCAGGAAGCCGGAAAACTGGTCTCTGACGAAATCCTCGCCGAAGTCATCAATAGCCGCACCAGACAGGACGATTGCCGCAATGGTTACTTGCTCGATGGCTTTCCACGCACCATGCCACAGGCGGACTTGCTCGAAGATGTTGCTAAGGAACAAGGGCATCGCATTACCGCCATCAGTATAGATGTGCCGCGTGACCTGCTCTTCAAACGACTTGCCGGACGGCTGAATTGTCGGGCAGGCGGGCATCTCTATAACCTCTATTTCAAACCGCCGCAACAGCAGGGCATCTGCGATGTGGATGGCAGCGAGTTATACCAACGCACCGACGACTACCCGGAAGCCATAGCCAAACGGCTTGCGGAATATGACGAAAAGACCAAACCAATTCTGAACTATTATGCCGAAAGCGGACGTTTGTATGAAGTAAATGGCACAGGCTCGCCGGATGAAGTCTTCAACGAGATTGCCCGAATCGTCGCCAGAGAAGCGTAGAAGGAAGCAGAATGATTATTCGCAAATCGAGAATCGAAATTGAAAAGATGCGGGCTTCCGGGAAGATTGTCGCTAAAGTGCTTCAACGACTCGCCGCGATGGTCGAACCCGGCATCACGACGCTCGATTTAGACAGAGAAGCCGAACGCCTGATTCGGGATGCGGGCGGCATTCCGACCTTCCAAGGCTACAACGGCTTTCCGGCGTCGCTCTGCACTTCCATCAATGACGAAATCGTCCACGGCATTCCAAGCGCCAGTCGCAAACTGCGCGAAGGCGATATTATCGGCATTGATTGCGGCGTTACTTATCATGGCTATGTCGGCGATTCAGCCGTTACGGTTCCAGTAGGTAAGGTGAGCGAGGCGATTTTGAAGTTGATTGAAGCCACCAGACAATCGCTTTTTGAAGCCATCGCGCAATGTCAGGTTGGCAAACGCATCGGCGATGTATCGCACGCTGTCGAAGCCTATGTTGTGCCGCGTGGCTATTCCGTAGTGCAGAATTATTGCGGTCACGGCATTGGACGAGCGATGCACGAAGACCCGCAAGTGCCGAATTACGGCAAGCCCAATAGCGGCACCGTGTTACGCGAAGGTCTGGTAATCGCCATCGAGCCGATGATAAACCTTGGCAAACATCACACCAAGCAGCTACAGGATGGCTGGACGGTGGTGACGCTCGACGGTCAACCGTCGGCGCATTTCGAGCATACCGTAGCAATTACCGCCGACGGTCCGCAAGTCTTGACGCTGCCGGAAGAAGCGGCGGCAACCATGGGCGATTAAGAATAAATCGTTCGTCTTGAAATCTGATTAGGCAACAAATCAGATAGGCTCAACATTTTTCAATTTTCACCGAAGCATTCAGAATCCTCTTTTTCCATTTAGGTAGTAACAGTAACCTGTCGATGTGAAATAATACTGCTCTTTTCTCAAAGCCGAATATCTTTATCTATGAAAACTGCATAGTCCTCCCTAACTGTAAGTCTATTTTTACAATTGCGCTTGATTGTTAGGTAATAACGGCATAAGATGTCGCCGTACTGAATGATGTGCAAAACGCGGAAGAATCTCTTGGTGAATCTTCCGTAATCAATTCGGATTAACTAGCTCCGATTTCTTTCTCATTCGCTGGTGGGGTGTTAGTAATTTTTAGTCGTTTTAATCAAGGGGATAGAAGGTCGCCTTCGGTGACAAAAGTATCAATATAGACTTATGCCAGATTAGGTGAAAATTTATAACTGTTCTAAACGGATGAGGGCAGCAGTACCTTTTTAACTAATCTTCAACATTGTAAAGGTCAATGATTTTGTAATTCTAAAGCGGAAAACAATCCGAGCCTGAAAGATGGAGACACTATGAAAAAACTTTCGATGCTTATTGCGGTAGAGGTTCTATTTTGCCTTTTGCTATCTCCTGTGCTGGAAAACATTGTACAAGGGCAAGGTCCGTCAACTCCTCCGGTTCCAGTCAATCCACCGCAACCAAAAGGGAAATTCCGCCGGGTGCAAAATAAAATTCCCAATCAATATATCGTGGTTTTCAATCAAACTACGCCAATTTCGGAGATTAGCGTCATCGCGGCTGACTTAATTCGCGCTCACGGCGGCAATTTGAAAGATACCTATCGCCACGCTCTCAAAGGCTTCTCCATTGTTGTACCAGAAGTTGCAGCGAGGGCGATTAGCAACGATCCGCGTGTTGAATATGTTGAAGAAGATGGCAGAGTTTCCCTTTCAACGACTCAAACCAACGCTCGTTGGGGACTGGATCGCATTGACCAGAGGAATCTGCCTCTTGACACCACCTTATACCTATATCAGCAGCGGCACAGGAGTTAATGTTTACGTTATTGATACAGGCATCTGGCTGGCACATCAGGAATTTGGCGGACGGGCATTTGCCGCTTATGACTATTTTCGTAATCCATCCGATTGTCAATACGGCTATGACTGTGTGGGACATGGTTCTCATGTGGCAGGCATCATTGGCGGTTCAACTTACGGGGTTGCAAAAAATGTGACGCTGTATTCTGTACGGGTTTTTGACTGTACGCAATCAGGCAGCACCTCAAGCCTAACAAGTGGCATTGATTGGGTCACCGCCTATCATATCAACCCGGCAGTTGCTAATATGAGCTTTGGCGGTACGCCTCCCTCTGATGTACTTGATACAGCAACAAGAAACGCTATCGCCTCTGGTGTAACTTGTGTTGTTGGGGCGGCAAATGGAACAAATAATGATGGCAACCCTATAGATGCTATCTATGTATCTCCTGCACGGGTTGAAGAAGCAATTACGGTTGGAGCAACCGAAATAACTGATTACAGAGATCAATATTCCAATTTCGGCTCAATTGTGGATGTTTTTGCTCCTGGCACTGCAATCTCTACAACCATTGGCAGCTTTAATGGATGCCAGCCAGTTGGTAATGCCAATACAGAAGTTAGGGCAGGAACTTCCATAGCAACGCTGCACGTTGCGGGAGCAGCCGCCCGCTATTTACAAAATAATCCCAATGCTACTCCATCTATGGTACAACAATGGATTGTCAATAATGCAACAGTTGGCAACCTCCGAGATCACGGAGCCAGTTTCTCTCAAGATGTGCCTTATGACAATTCTTTAACCAACTATTCGCTGTCGTTGAACGGGATTGATGGCTATGTCAATGTGCCAAGCAGTGCAAGTCTGAATGTTACCGGCGCATTCACGGTAGAGGCGTGGGTAAAACTCGACAGCCTAATGATTCCTCAACAGGGAGTGGCGGAGCGTTATAATTCTGTTCCGGGAGTCATTGATGGCGGCTTTGCGTTGCGGTTAGTGAGCAATAAAATTCAATTCTGGTCTATGAAAAATGGCTGGGATTTAGCCGATGGCATTACCGGCAATAACGCAATTACTAACTTTGGATGGCATCATATCGCAGGAGTATTTGATGGAAACCAGTTGCGTGTCTATCTTGACGGCGTACTTGATAATTTCAAATCGTCAACCTTTACACCGGGCGCTGGCACGGCGAGCCTCAAGATTGGCGCACGAGGCGACGATGCAGCATATAAGTTTAAGGGATTGATTGACGAATGAGGGTAACTACAGGAGCTGTCTACACCTCAAACTTCATCCCAAAAGCAAATTTGAAGGTGATGGCTGGTACGCTTGGTTTATGGAAATTCAACAGCCAGACTGCCAATGATAGCAGTGCCAACAGTAATCACGGCTCTTTAGTAGGTTGTGCAAGCTACTTACTTGATACTCCTAGTGGCATCCCCGCAACATCCAATTATTCATTAGCATTGACGGGGGATCCAAATTACCCCACCAATCCTCCAACCGCCTATATCAATGTGCCAAGTAATCCAAGCATCAATCTTACGGGACCCTTTACGGTAGAAGCATGGGTGAAGACTAAATCTCCCAGCACTCCGCAGCAGGGCATAGCCGAACGTTATAACTCCGTTCCGGGAGTAGTAGATGGAGGATTCGCCATTCGTTTAGTAGGCGGCAAGATTCAATTTTGGTCAATGAAAAATGGCTGGGATTTAGCTGATGGAATTCTCGGTAATACGGTCCTCGATTGCAGATGGCACCATGTGGCAGGCGTCTTTGATGGAAATTATTTACGAATTTATCTGGATGGTGTGCAGGATGCAGTCAAGCCCTCGACTTATGCACCAGGCGCTGGCACGGCAAGTATCAAAATTGGCGCACGCGGAGATGATGCGGGATATTTATTCAATGGCTGGATAGATGAGGTGCGGGTAACGGCAGGAGTAGTCTACCCGAACGGAACCTCTTTTACGCCTCAACCGCATTTAACAACCTTATCAGGAACAATCGGCTTATGGAAGTTTGATAATCAAAATTTCAACGATTCTTCCGCGAATGGCAATCATGGAGCATCATTTACTGGTAATGCAACAGGCAACAGATTGCTTTACATCGCCCCCTAATGACAGCTTGGCACTCGTATTTTGAGTGCAGATGATTTATACTTAAAGCGCGAAATTAGATATTAACCTGGAATTGGTATGTCGTACGTAAGAGCAAGCAACGTGTTGAGTCTATAGTTGATGTTTGGAGGTACGTTATGAAAAGGTTGTGTTGTTCTCTTTTCATGTATGCAGTATTTGTTGCTGCTACCATGTTGATTCTATTTTCTTCCGCAAAAGCTGAAACTGTGATGTTTCCAGTCATTGCTTTGTCATCTGCCACCAATGAAGAATCTTCTGCCAGTGGTTTTGCCACTGTTACACTTGATGCAACGAGAGATGCCAGTGGAAGTATCAGTGCCGCCTCAGCCAGAATTATGATAAATTTTTACGGCTTTCCTGAGAATGCCTATCTTTTAGGGATGAGTGTTGTGGAAGGCTCACCCGTAGGTCCGCAAAGAATTTTCCGCGAATTCTCCGTAGAAATAGGTTCCGTAAGAACTTTAGATTGGTCTGGGCTGACGGTTACTCCTGATGCAGCAACCAGAATTATCAATAACCCGGCTAATTTTTATCTGGTGGTGAGTTCATTAAGAAATACCCCCGCCTTGAGTGGTCAATTAGGCTCCACAGCAAAAATTACAACAGTCATTAGGACAGGCAAAAAACTGTTCATTCTTGGAGAAAATTTCGCTCCCGGAGCAGAAATTTTAATCAATGGCGAACCACAGAAAACGGTCAATGATGAAGGCACTGCACCGGGAAATTCACCAGCCAAACTAATTGGCAAGAAAGCTGGCAAGAAGATTGCGCCCGGACAAACGGTACTCATCCAAGTGCGTGAACCGAACGGCTGGTTGTCGAATGAATTTATCTACACCCGCCCCGTCGAATGAGGCGCGTCAAAGTCATTCGGTTTTCAGAAGCAAACTAAAGGCGTAACTGCTCAACAGAGTTAAGCGACAATCTTCAATGCGCTTTTGCCAGTCTGTTTTCGACAGCCAGATTGTCCGTGACCTTTCGAGGCAAAGGTATATCGGTTTTTCCTTCCTATTGAAAATCGAATGACTTCGCCCCACAAATTCCAGAAATTGTTAATTGCTGCCAATTTCAGATTGCACAGTAAATTTTTGAATGATATACTGTCAGTTTCTTGCGCCGTAGAAGTTTTCAATAGGCACATCTGGCGCGGAAAGGGTACAGACTATGAAAGTCAGAGCATCGGTTAAAAAAATGTGTGATAACTGCAAAATCATCCACCGGCATGGCGTGGTGCGCGTGATTTGCACAAACCCAAAGCATAAACAACGACAGGGATAATTGGAGATGGTGAGGGCGTTCAGCAAACGGCTTTCACTGGCGGAGATTTATGGCACGTATAGCAGGGGTAGATTTACCGGCAAATAAAAGAGCCGAAATTGGACTTACTTATATCTATGGCATTGGTCGCGCCCGCGCCAATAAAATTCTCGGCGAAGCCGGCATTGACATCAATCGGCGCATCCGCGAATTGAGTGAGGAAGAGGTCAACCGCATCCGCACTATTATTGACCAACAGGGCATGGTCGAAGGCGATCTCAGAAAAGACATTCAACTGAACATCAAGCGATTGATGGACATTGGTTGTTATCGCGGACTCCGACATCGGCGCGGTCTGCCGGTTCGCGGTCAGCGCACCCACACCAACGCCCGCACTCGTAAAGGTCCGCGCCGTATGACCGTGGCGAAGAAGAAGGTTGCGGGTAAGAAATAAAATTAGCCCGTAGTTCTTAGTCCGTAGTTTTGTCTGAAGCGATTGACATTGCTTTCTACCTGAACATCACAAACTACGAGCTAAAGACTACGGACTAAGAACTAAGAACTAATCTATGGCAAAAGCACAAGCAAAAGGCGGCAAGAAAAAAGCCTTTAAGAAGAAAGAAAAGAAGTTTGTACCGCAGGGCATCGTTCATATTCAGGCGAGTTTCAATAACACGATGGTTTCAATAACCGATCTGGAAGGCAACCTGATTGCTCAGTCTTCGGCGGGGGCGTTAGGTTTTCACGGCTCGCGTAAAGGTACGCCATTTGCCGCGCAACAGGCATCCGCGAAAGCCACGCAGATTGCTAAAGATGTCGGGATGCAGTCCTGCGAAGTGCGCGTTAAAGGTCCCGGCTCCGGCAGAGAATCAGCGATTCGCGCCGTGCAATCTTCCGGTATTGAAGTACGGACGATTCGTGACGTGACGCCGATTCCGCACAATGGTTGCCGACCGCCGAAGCGTCGCCGCGTGTAAATTTTTCGCTTATTTATGGTAAGGGCGCAGCCGATTCCGCAGAAGAAACCGGCTCGCCCTTGCTTTGCATTTTAGTCAGGCGCACCAATAGCGCCTTAAAGGACGAAGGGCAGCCGCGAAAGCCGCCTGTAAACTTTTCAGATTCTCAAAAGAGAAGAGAAGACGGAGGAAAGTAAGTTGGCTAGATACAGAGGTCCGGTGTGCAGACTCTGCCGCCGTGAAGGTATGAAGTTATTTTTGAAGGGCGACCGTTGCTTCAAAGCATCCTGCCCGATTGAAAAACGAGGCACACAGCCTCCCGGTCAACATGGTCGCAATGCGCGTCGCGCCAAACTGATTGGTTACGGCGAACAGTTGCGCGAGAAACAGAAAGTCAAACGCATTTACGGTATGCTCGAAGGTCAATTCCGCCTCTATTTCGAGCGGGCGTCGCGGATGAAAGGCGTGACGGGCGAAAACCTGCTCTCGCTTTTGGAACGCCGACTGGACAATACCGTTTACCGTTTAGGTTTTTCCACTTCCAGAGCGCAAGCGCGGCAGCTTGTCAATCATGGTCATATCACCGTCAATGGACGCAAAGTGAATATCCCAAGTTTTCAAGTCAAAGTCGGCGATGAAGTTGGTATCACGGAAGCCAGCCGCAGCAATATCCACGTGCAAACGGCATTTCAGACCGCTTCCGGGCGTGGCAGACCGATTTGGCTGGAAATTGCTTCGATTGAAAATTTGAGTGGACGGGTCGCCGCGTTGCCCCGTCGTGAAGATATTGGATTCCCGATTAACGAACAACTGATTGTCGAACTTTATTCCAAGTAATCCATAGGCAAAGGCAAGGAGCGCACCCGTAAGGGATACGCTCCAAAACAATAAACAGAGGGGCTGATGGAAGGAACAGAAACTCAATTCTTAGTACCTTTTCAAAAACCGAAGCGTCTGGCTTATGAAACCGAAACCCTGACGAACCGTTATGGCAAGTTTTATGCTCATCCATTTGAGCGCGGTTTCGGTACAACTATTGGCAACTGCCTGCGTCGGGCGCTGCTCTCTTCCATTGAAGGCGCAGCTATCACGGCGGTCAAAATTGAAAGTGTGCTGCACGAATTCTCTTCAATTCAGGGTGTTGTCGAAGATGCGACAGACATTATTCTCAACTTAAAACGCATCCCTTTCAAGATGCACGGAGCCGGTCCGAAAACCTTGCGGGTCGAGCGCAATGTGGCGGGCGAATTGCTCTCCGGCGAAATCGAAACTGATGCCGATGTTGAAATTCTTGATCCGAACATTCACGTCGCCACGGTTTCCGAAGGCGGAACCTTAGTGATTGAAATGCGCCTCAAGCGTGGACGCGGCTACGTCTCCGCCGAGCGCAATTTCGACGAAGATTTAATCAATGCCGTTGGTTATATCCCGATTGATTCGGTGCATTCGCCGGTCAAAAAGGTCAACTACACGGTTGAATCGGCGCGTCTCGGACAGGATACCGATTACGATAAACTGACGGTCGAAGTGTGGACGAACGGCTCGGTCAAACCGGATAACGCCATTGGGCTGGCAGGCAAGTTAATCAAAGACCATATGCAAATCTTCATCAATTTTGAAGAGGAGCCGGAACTGGTCGAAGTCGAACATGAAGAGGTCAAGAAACTGCCGGCGCTCGACAATCTCGACAAATCCGTAGACGAACTGGAACTCTCGGTGCGTTCTTATAACTGCCTGAAAAATGCCGACATTCGATCCTTGAAGGAGTTGGTGCAAAAGACCGAAGGCGATATGCTCAAGACCAAAAACTTCGGTCGCAAATCGCTCAACGAGATCAAGGACATTCTGCACGGCATGGGACTGGATTTCGGTATGCGCTTTGACGATCAGGGACGACTGATTCACGGCGACCCTGTTGGTGAGCAATAACCGACGTTTTTTAGAGGACATTATCATGCGACATAAAGTAGCACACAGAAAATTAGGGCGTACCTCAGAGCATCGCAACTCGCTGTTGCGAAACCTCTGCACCTCGCTGATTGTCAACGAGTATATTGATACGACGCTGCCGAAAGCCAAAGAACTGCGCCCGTTTGTCGAACGAGTCATCACGCTTGGCAAACGCGCTCAAAGCGCCGAACCGGAACAGGCAGTCCACGCTCGTCGCCTTGCTGCCGGATATTTTCACGCCGGAAATATGAATCGTTACCCTTATGGAACCTACAAGCGCAAGAATCCGCCGCGTACTGCCGGTGTCCTTGCCGTTGACAAAGTTTTCGGCGAACTGGCGGAACGCTATGCTGAACGTCCGGGCGGCTATACACGGATTTTGAAACTTGGCGCGCGGCGCGGCGATGGCGCGGAGATAGCGCGAATCGAATTGGTTGACCGCACTTCGGCGACCGAGCAAGCCGAAACGCCGCAACCGGAGAAGAAGAAGAAACGCGGCTTGTTTGGGTTTGGCAAAAAATCGGCATAGACGAGTCTAGCTTAGAGACGCCAGCGCGACGAGGCAAATTTGCTGCATGGGTTAGAAGTTGTACAGAAAAGAGAAGCGGGTTTGCAGAGTCGCTTCTGGAGAGCGTTTGAAAGCCTCAGCCGCCTGCGGTTGGGGCTTTCGTTTCTTAGTAGTGTATCAGTGAAGAGAGATAAAGTTTAGAGTCCAGCCTTTAGGCTGCTGATGAAAATAAGCAAGCTAAAGCTTGTACTCTAAACTTTTCTCACTCATTTGACCCACTACCCGTTTCTTGATGGAATGCAGGTGCAGGAGACCTGCCGATAACGAGGACAGACGATGGACTTAAAAGAAGTCAGAGAATTGATTAAGCTGGTGACGGAGCGCGGCATTACCGAATTTGAAATCGAGCGCGAAGGCTTTCGTTTACGCATTGCCAGACCAAGCGAATCTCCCGCGCCGAGCCTGCCATCCGCGCCAGTGATTATGCAAACGCCGGTAACTGCCGCACCCGAAGCTCTGCAACTTGCCCCTTCTGCGCCGCAGCCTGTCCCTGCGCCTATAGCCACACTCGCCGCCGCGCCTGAACCCGAATTGCGCATTATCAAATCGCCCATCGTTGGCACGTTCTATCGGTCGCCTTCTCCGACATCGGAACCCTTCATAAAGCTAGGCGATCAGGTAGAGAACGAAACGGTCATCTGTATTATTGAAGCGATGAAGCTGATGAATGAAATTCATGCTGAAGCGGTCGGCGAAATCGCCAAAATCTTCGTCGAGAATGGGCAACCCGTTGAATACGGTCAACCCTTGTTTGGAATCAAAGCATAGTAGTCCGTAGCGCTTAGTCCGTAGTTATTGGTCATTTGTCATTCGTCATTGGTCGGCGTTGCGACATCAAGGGATAGCATGAGCGAAGGGCAAAACCAAAGCTACTGACTACTGACTACTGACTACTGACTACTGACTTTATGTTCAAAAAAATCCTCATTGCCAATCGCGGCGAGATTGCCACCCGCATCATCTGGGCGTGTAAAGAGCTAGGGATTCGCACGGTTGCTGTGTATTCCGAAGCCGACCGCGACGCGCTGCACGTTCGTTTTGCCGACGAAGCCATCTGCATCGGTCCCCCGCCCTCAGCGAATAGTTACCTGAACATTCCCGCAGTCATCTCTGCGGCTGAGATTGCCAATGTAGACGCGATTCATCCCGGTTATGGATTTCTCGCTGAAAACGCCTATTTTGCCGGAATCTGTGAAGCCTGCAATATCAAATTTATCGGTCCGTCGCAAAACTCAATTGAATTGATGGGCGACAAAGCGCAGGCGCGAGCCACTATGAAAGCTGCCGGGGTGCCGATTACCCCTGGTTTCGACGGCATCATCGAAAGCGAAGAAGAGGCGTTGCAGATTGCCGAACAGATTGGCTATCCCGTCATCATCAAAGCCTCAGCAGGCGGCGGCGGTCGCGGTATGCGAATCGTTCGCAATAAAGAAGAGTTGCTCACGGCGCTTCCCGCCGCGCAACAGGAAGCCGCATCCGCTTTCAATAATCCGGCGGTCTATATCGAAAAATATATCGAAGTCGCCCGTCACATCGAGATTCAGATTTTAGGCGACGAACACGGCAATGTTATCCACTTGGGCGACCGTGAATGTTCGATTCAACGCCGCCATCAAAAATTGATTGAAGAAACGCCTTCGCCGGCGCTCACTCCTGAACTCCGGGAAGCGATGGGCGCAGTAGCCGTCAAAGCCTGTCAGGAGATTGGTTACGTCAACGCCGGTACGATTGAATTTCTGCTCGATGAAAACAAGAACTTCTACTTTATGGAGATGAACACCCGCATACAGGTAGAGCATCCCATAACCGAAATGGTCACCAATACCGATTTAGTGCGCGAACAATTATTGATTGCCGCCGGCAAGCCGCTCGAATTCAAGCAGGAAGATATTATCTTCAGCGGTCACGCCATCGAATGCCGCATCAATGCCGAATCGCCCGTCACCTTCACGCCGTCACCAGGACTGATTACGGCGCTGAATATCCCCGGCGGTCCCGGTGTCCGCGTAGATACGGCGGCTTATCCGGGCTGGTTTGTGCCGCCTTATTACGATTCGTTAATTGCGAAACTTGTGGTGCATCATCGCACCCGCGACATGGCGATTGCGCGAATGGAGCGGGCGCTGGAAGCCATGATTGTCGAAGGCGTAGAAACGACTGTGCCGTTACAGCAGAAGATACTGGCTGACGCCGATTTTCAGGCGGGCAATTTCTCAACCCGATTTATGGAGAAGTTTCTGGCTGGCAAATCGTTTCAACGCGCCAAACAACACGAAGCCGCAACCATAAAATGAAGCAAAGAATCTGTGTTAAATCTGTATAATTTGTGTAATCTGTGGTTCCTTTTCTCTTTTCTTACTAAATGGCATGACGCTTCCGCGACTTTATCCAATCACTGATAGAAAGATCAGCCAGCTATCCCATGCCGCGCAAGTTGAACAAATGGCAGCGGGCGGCGCAACGCTGATTCAACTGCGCGAAAAGTATCTCTCGCCGCGTGAGTTCTACGAAGAAGCATTAGCGGCAATGAAAGTCGCCCGCTCTCTCCAGGTCAAAATCATCATCAATGACCGCGTAGACATCGCCATCGCTGTCGAAGCAGACGGCGTGCATCTTGGGCAAGACGACTTGCCGCCGGAAGGAGCGAGGAACTTGCTAGGCAATGACCGCATCATCGGCTATTCAACGCATGACCTCAAACAGGCTCTGGCAGCCGATTCTATGCCGGTTGATTACATCGCCATCGGTCCCGTCTTTGCTACCTCAACAAAAGAAAATCCCGATCCGGTTGTCGGGCTGGAAATGTTGACTCAACTGCGAGCGCAAATCTCCAAACCACTTGTTGCCATCGGCGGCATCACGCTTGATCGTGCTGCTGAAGTTCTGGCATCGGGAGCCGATAGCGTTGCGATAATCTCTGACCTCTTTTCAACCGGCGACCTTGCTGCCCGCGTGCATTACTATCTGGAAATCAGATAAAATCCGTTTCTTAAATCTATGCTATAATAGAAGCGATTGTCAGGCAGGTCATGAAGCCTGCAAAGGAAGATAGAGCAATGTCAGTAGAACAATTATCTAATCTGAAACAGCAAATTGCGGCATTGCCATTCTCAGAGAAAGAGCAACTTGCTGCCTTCCTGTCAGAACAACTGGCACAGGCTGACGAGTCGCTGTCTACAAATGATATTACTGATGACGAAATACGCCAGCGACGGCTGGAGTGGATCAAAGCTCACCGGGAAGAATATGCCGGACAATACGTAGCTTTGCAGGGCGATTCATTGGTTGGGGTCGGAAGCACGATCAAGGAAGCCCATGAACAAGCTAAAGCGAAAGGTTTTCCGAATCCTTTTCTTGTGCGATTGGACTCTGAAAATGAGATTTTATCTGCGGGCTGGTGATAATGAATGGCTTATCGTTTAGACTTTGACAAACTGCTAACTTACGATGTGGGGAAGCCGGGAATCACGATTGCCATTTCCTTACACTTAAAAGAGCAAAGAACCGATTTTACCGCCAAAATTGATACCGGAGCAGACCGTTGCATCTTTGAGCGCAAGTATGGTGAACAACTTGGATTACGAATCGAATCAGGTGCGCCGCAACGCTTCGGAACTGCCGCCGGAGCCTTTCTTGCTTATGGTCATGACGTTACTTTGCGGGTTGCTGACCTGCAATTCGACGCAATGGTATTCTTTGCTGCTGAGGAAAGTTTTACCCGCAATGTATTAGGTCGTTTTGGCTGGCTTGATCGTGTGGTTTTCGGGCTGATTGATTATGAAGGAAAACTTTATCTCGGTCGTTACGGAGTGGAGTAATCTATATGCAGCCATTAGTTGGTATCATCATGGGGTCAAAATCGGATTGGGAGACCATGGCGAATGCCGCGCAGACGCTTGATACGCTTGGCATTCCTTACGAAGTGCGCGTTGTCTCGGCGCATCGCACCCCCGATTTGCTCTTTGACTACGCTGCCAGCGCCGAAGCACGCGGTCTGGAAATCATCATTGCCGGAGCCGGTGGCGCAGCGCATCTGCCGGGAATGACTGCCGCAAAAACGGCGCTGCCGGTGCTTGGCGTTCCGGTTGAGTCGAAAGCCCTGAAAGGCATAGACTCGCTGCTCTCCATCGTGCAGATGCCCGCCGGTATTCCGGTCGGTACGCTCGCCATCGGCAGAGCCGGGGCGATAAATGCCGCGCTGCTGGCAGCCGCCATGATTGGCATAAAGTACCCGGAAATCCGCGAAGCCGTAAAACTCTACCGGCAGACACAAACGCAAACGGTGCTGGAAGACCCTAACCCCCAAACATAAAGAGAGCTTGAATGATTGTTGGCATACTAGGCGGCGGGCAACTTGGCAGAATGTTGGCGATGGCGGGCTATCCGCTGGGCTTGCGCTTTCGCACTCTTGACCCTTCGGCATCCGCGCCCGCGGGTCATCTCACCGAGCAGATGGTAGATGATTATACAGACCTCGACGCGCTTTCCCGTTTTGCTGTCGGGTTAGATGTGGTGACTTACGAATTTGAAAATGTTCCGGTGGATTCAGCGCGGTTTCTCAATCGTCGCGTGCCGGTCTATCCGCCGCCTCTGGCGCTGGAAACCTCACAGGATCGCTTGATTGAAAAGAGCTTCTTTCAAGACCTCGGCATTGCGACGCCGCCCTTCGTTCGCGTCGAAACATGGGAAGATTTAGAGCAAGCGATTCAGACCATCGGGCTTCCGGCGCTCTTGAAAACGCGCCGCTATGGTTATGACGGCAAAGGGCAATACACGCTCTACAAAGACGAGGATGCGGTGTTAGCGTGGCAGACGGTCGGCGGTGTGCCGTTAATCTTCGAGAACATGGTCAAATTCGAGCGCGAAGTCTCCATAATTGCCGCACGAAGCCTAACCGGAGAGACGAAGTTTTATCCCGTCGTCGAGAACCATCACGAAAAAGGGATGCTGCGTTTATCGCTTGCGCCCGCCCCGAATCTCTCTGCCGAAATTCAGTCACAGGCGGAAGATCACGCTTTGCGGGTGTTGAATGCCTTGAACTATGTCGGCGTCTTGGCAATAGAATTTTTTGAACTCGAAGGCAAACTCTACGCCAACGAAATGGCTCCGCGAGTCCACAACTCCGGTCACTGGACGATTGAAGGCGCACAAACGAGCCAGTTTGAAAACCACTTGCGAGCAATTTTAGGTATGCCGCTCGGTTCTACCGAAATGCTCGGCGCTTCTGCAATGGTCAACATCATCGGCGCAATTCCCGACCGCCGCACGGTGCTTTCCCTGCCCGACGCTCATTTACATCTCTACGGGAAAGCCGTCCGCCCGAATCGCAAACTCGGTCATGTGACCTTGCGCTGTGACAATGAAGCATCGTTAAAACAGCAATTAAATCAACTGCGCTCCCTCGCCGGACTTCATTTGCCGGAAAAGATTGATTGCTGAGAATGTAGAGCAGCCCTAATACTCTCTGCTTTTTGAGCCTACTCATTTGAAAATAAGTAGTCAGACAGAATTAGCTTACCGTTTAGAGTTACGCATTGATGCGTGAAGAACACGCCTGAAGGCGTAACTCTAAACAAATCCGTTGCAAGATAATTTTTTCCGACTACTTAAATCATCTAACGCAAGCAGCGTTTTCCGGTCGCAGAGCGACCATGTGAGTTTAGCCCGGTTTTTCAAAGCCGGGAGAGCGGAACAGGTAATTGCCTGCGTCGCGTCAGCGACGATTGAAAGCGGCGAGCATTAAATTCAATCGTCGCTGACGCGACGCGAACATCGTTTATTTCGCTTTCCCGTGCGTTAAAACACACGGCTAAATTCACCTCACCGCTACGCGGTAAAAAAGGAAATCCGATATATGCTGTTTCGCAACCTTTTGGACATGATGAAACCGGACTCCAAGGGATTACAGTTTTCTCTATCTGCCGATTGCCTGAAACTCTCCTTTCTGGCTCAATCTGTTCAGCACCGACATCTCGTAAGTCTCTATAAACAGGAAGGAATGCTATGAAAACCATTTCTACGCGCCTCATCCTCACAACCTTGCTGGCGGTTCTGCTGTTGCTGCCCGCATTATTTCCGGCAAGTCTCGAAGCGCAGAACGAACGTATCGCTATGCGGCAGAGCAACGCGTCGCCAATCAAAAAACTGCCCGATAAATCGAAACGCTATGCCCTCGTTGTTGGCGTGGACGAGTATCAGGATCAGGAGATTGCCGGACTCAAAGGCGCGGCGAACGATGCCCGTTTGCTGGCTAAGACCTTGATCGAGAATGCCGGATTTGACCCCGAAAATGTCAAAGTCGTGGCAACAGGCGAGCCTGCCGGAAGGCAACCGACTCGCGGCAATATCCTCAAGTTGCTCAGCCTCATTCAGAACAATATGCCGAAAGATGGCTTGCTGCTCTTTTCGTTCGCCGGTCACGGTATGGACAGGGAAGGCAAGGCATATCTGTTGCCGACTGACGCACAAATCAGCGGTGATATTGGCTTGCTCGAAGATACCTCAATCAAGGTCGAAGGGATGAGCGAGAGAATTAGACGCAGCGGCATTAAACAGGTGATGTTGATACTGGATGCCTGTCGCAACAATCCCGAAGGGCGCGGGCTTGACCGCGTGAACAATAACAAACTGACCAATGCCTATACCAGAGGCTTCGATTTTGAGGCGCGGAATCAGAACATCGAGGCATTCGTAAAACTCTATTCAACGAGCATTGGCGAATTGGCGTATGAGGACAAAGAGAAAGACCAAGGCTATTTCACCTATGCGCTGGTCGAAGCGTTGAAAGGCGCGGCGGCAAACCAGAGTGGCGAGGTGACGCTGGCAAGTCTGGTGAAGTATGTGCAGGAACAAGTGCCTAAGCGCATCCAATCGGATTACGGCAAAAACAAAAGCCAGCGCCCGTGGGCGGATATGCAGGGCTATAAAGCGGATGAACTGGTCTTTTCGATAACCATAAAAGTCGAGATAGCCGGGCGCAAACCGAGTGGCGCGGATGCGGCAACAATAGAGTTGGAGTTCTGGAATTCGGTGAAGGATAGCCGCGATGCCGAAGACTTCCGCGAATATCTGAAGCAATATCCGAACGGTACATTTGCCGGATTAGCGCGAAACAAGCTTCGCCAGTTGGAAGAAGACGTAAAACGCACAATCGAGCCGAAGGTGAAGAAAGAAACTTCGCCCGTGAATACGAATCCTATAGCGGAAACACCAAAGCAGGAAGCAGCAAATACCATAGGAACAGCAGAGCGAGCGCGGCGCGATGGTTATGTGCAAATCCCGGCGGGTGAATTTATGATGGGTTCAGATAATGGCAGAGTTGATGAAAAACCAGTGCATAAGGTGAGAATCAGCAAAGCCTTTGAGATGGGGAAATATGAAGTGACGCAGGCGCAATGGGAAGTGGTGATGGGTAGTAATCCGAGTGGCTTCAAAGGTGCGAATCTGCCGGTCGAAACGGTGAGTTGGGATGATGTGCAGCTATACATCAGCAAGATGAACGCAAAAAGTGACGGCTACAAGTATCGCTTGCCAACGGAAGCCGAATGGGAATATGCCTGTCGGGCTGGAACAACAGGAGATTATGCTGGGAATCTGGATGCAATGGCGTGGTATATAAGCAACTCAGGAAATACGACGCATCCTGTTGGGCAGAGACAGCCGAATGCGTGGGGCTTATATGATATGCATGGGAATGTGTATGAATGGTGTAGCGATTGGTATTGGCTCTACGCATATGGTGAGGTGATGGACCCGATAGGGGGCAGTTCGGTAACACTCCGAGTAGATCGTGGCGGCAGTTGGGGCAATGACATGGAGGGTGTGCGGACATCAGCCCGCTACAGGAACGAGCCAACAATTCGCAGTATCTATCTTGGCTTCCGCCTAGTGAGGACTTACAACTGAGCGGCTTTACAGCTTTACCGCTTGAAATGTTGTGAAATGGCAGGAAGCGGAAAGCGCGTTCCGGCGAAACGGGGTAAAATGTTTCGCCATGAAAAATATTTTTGGAAATCAGGCACAGAAACCAATGCTTGCCAAAGTCATCACCTTGCCATTCGATTTGCTAAATCGTTCACCACACCGTTCTGACATGAGCAGACGCTTGGATGATAGAATCATTGGTAATCAATTCCAAATCTAATAATTTTGTCGTTCCGGCAATCAAGCGGTCATGCAGTTCTGGAATATCGGTGATTTCAGCAGCCGCTTGAATCGCCTCTAACGTGATAGGCGTTTCCCGAAAATTCGGATGCTTCTTCAAATAATCCGCTACATCTTGGAGCGCAATGCTGATTCTGCCTTTTTCAGATAGGTAAAGAATCTCTGCAAAAACCATAGAAGGGATATGGATAAGGACGCTGCCGTTTTCTGCGGCATCAAAAATGACTCGCGCCAGCGGACTCAACCGCCGCTTCTCGATTCTGAGAACCAAGCCCATTATATCGGTGACATATTCACTCGACAGGGTAGCGGCGCTCATAATCGGCAAACTCCTCTTCCAGATGGCTCTCCTGCTGGCGGCTGAGTTGTTTTAATTCGAGACTGAGCAACGCCATTTCCAGTTCTTCCTGAAAGGCTTGCGGTTGCATCGCTCGTTTGCGGACAAATAGAACAAAATCAGCGATCTCCGCGAGAATGTCAGGCGGCAGATTTTCGATGCCTTCAAGAATGACATTGCGATAGTCTTGCATGGTCATAATCTCTATTCCCTCAAGGATAATGTACAATCAGAATAGCGAATCGAAAAGCGCCTCGCAATCCGTCTGCTGGATTTTGTTACGCGCTGTCAGACAATCATAGTTGACAATCTGTACAAAATAGGTACAATAGAATAAGTTGATAGAAACGACATACGGATTCGTGTGCCGTGAAGCTGCGGGAAGAGGTAAACGGTTTTGAGAGCAGTAGGGGCGTAAGGGAGTGGGGGAGTAGGGGCGAGGGGATGAACGGGTGAGCCGTTGCTGGCGGGTTTCTCATTGTCTGTAAAAAGACGCTATTGCAGAAATGAATTGCAGAATTGGAAAAATGGCACAGATGCAGTAATGAAAGAACTGCGCCAATACAAAATAGAGTGAATGAGTCAAATGACACAGATGTTGTTACATTTTGACTCAAATCGGTACGAAATTGGGTTGATGAGGTACAAAATTGCGCCAATGCAGAATGATTTGCGGAAACCAACTGGAAAAATGGCACCGATACGAAGCGGCTTGCCAGTGGCTGCACAAAATTTTTGCGCCAATGCAATTTGCCGTGCAGTCTTTCGTGCAGTGTTCCGTGCAGTCTTGGATGCAGAAAATGACGCCGATATAGTTCAGATGCGGGCAGAGAAAAGGGTAATTCGGTAAGTGCAATACGAAGGCAAAACGGCGCACGAAAAAAAGCGCCATTGCAGAAATGAAAAATGGCACCGATGCAAAAACAGCTTGTGATAGCGGCGTTTGCTGATTCTGTCAGGTACAACGTAAGATTACGGCGGGCTCCACATAATAAAGCGCCGTTACATTTAAGGATACTGAATGGCTGAAATGCTCACCACAACGCCACCGCAAGATGGGACGGGCAACCGTGATGCGGAATTTGTTTTTGCTCTCGGCTCGGCTTTGCATACTTACGGCACGGCGTCCAATCAATTGGAACAGGCGATGCGGAAGACCATGAGACGGTTGAACCTCAAAGGCGAGCTTTTTGCCTTGCCGACAGGGCTTTTCGTCACCGTCAACACCAACGGGCAGGAGCATACCAGTATTATTCGCGTTGAACCGGGCGACACCAATCTCGAAAAACTCGCCTTGCTGGATGAACTGACGCAACGCGTCAATCGCGGCGAGGTCAACACTGAAGAAGGCATCGCCGCGATCAACACCATACTGAATGCGCCGCCGCGTTATGGCAATCTCCTGCAAATTCTCTCTTACAGCGTTGGTTCGGCAATGGTTTGCCGGTTTTTGGAAGGTGGCTGGCGTGAAATTGCCGTTTCCGCTTTTATTGGCTTGCTCATCGGCTTATGGTCTTTCGTCTGCCGTCAATTTATCAATGCTTCTTTTCTTTTTGAGCCGGTGGCGGCAGCAGCGTCGGCAGCGATTGCTATTATTGTTGCTCGTAAAGCGCTGAATTGCTCGGTCTATGAAGTGACGCTTGCCGGATTGATTGCCGCGCTGCCCGGGCTGACGATGACGACGGCGATGAAAGAATTGGCAATGCGCCATCTGGTTGCCGGGACGGTGCGCGTGGCGTGGGCAAGTTTGGTCTTTTTGGAGATTGCTTTCGGCGTCGCTTTGGGCAGTCAGGTAACAAAACTCTTTGACGGTCCCCTGCCGCGCATTGACCCCGTAGCGTTACCGTTATGGACAATCTGGATTGCCTTGTTGATTGCGCCACTGGCATTTGCGGTGCGCTTCAATGCCCGACCAAAAGACCTTGGCTGGATTAGCATCGGTTGTATCGTCGGCTTTGGCGGCTCGCGTTTAGGAGCAGGGATTTTTTCGTGGGAATTTGGCGGCTTTGTCGGGGCGTTTTATGCCTGTGCGACGAGCAATCTGATAGCCCGCCTCACCAATCGCCCGTCGAGCATCGTGCTTGCGCCATCGTTATTGCTATTGGTTCCCGGTAGTATCGGCTTTGTCAGTGTGTCGAGTTTTCTGGAACAGAATATCCTGACCGGCATTCAGGCGGCGTTTTCAATGGTGATGGTAGCCATGTCTATCGTTATCGGGCTACTGGTGGCAAATGCCTTGGTTCCGGCGCGGAAGATTCTTTGAGAAGTTCTGGGTACGCACGCATCTTGCGTGCTGTCTTGGCAGGCGAGATGCTGGTTTTATCTCAACTGTTCGCCAGCCGGATGCTTTGCACGCTGGAAGCGTGCGTACTCAGGATTAGCTCTTTGACAATTTATCTACTCGTTTACGGCTCGTTTGGCATCGGCAACGACTTTCAGCTTGCCTTTGGTTTCGATGCGCCCGTGCAGGACGTTCTTGATTCTATCGGGAAGAAAAAATGATGCGACTTTCGAGATATTGGTAATCAATTCCTTGATGTCATGTGTTCCTTCCCAATGCTCCATCATGACGCTGCGATCCGCACGATTCAACAGGCGCAAAAGTGCGATGCTGATTAAATAGGCGTCATCAATCAGCCCGATGAAGGGAACAAAATCGGGTATGACATCAATGGGCGAGATGACATAGAGAATCGTTCCCGCCAAAATCGCTTTGTCTGCCGACGATACCCGCGAATCGCGCAACAGGGAAAACAGCAGACGCAAAAGATTGGGAATGAAAAGCAGGTACTCTTTCATCCGGTTTTTCATCGTGCGTTTTTCTTTCATTCAATAACTCTCCTCTGCAATTGATTGACCTCGGAGAACGATTCTAAAAATTGTCTCGAAGCGCATCAATTTAGAGAACACAATAAGCCGGAAAAGTTGTAAGGGCAAATAAAAAAGATGCGGACATTCGCGCCCGCATCTTTGAGTACAGTAGATGGGAGATTGTTTCAGGGAAAGGCAACCGTTAGAATTCGCTGACTTCTTCGGCTTCACGCGGCAGGCGAATCTCTACCTTTTCAGCAGCCGGAGTATTGACTCTGACGACCACTTTGAAGAGTTTTTCGTTCTCCTGCAAGGCTTGAATGGCGGCGAAGTTACAGCTTGCTTTTAACTTCTCGACCCGGCGTTTCATCTCATCCTCTTGTTGGGCATAGTTTTTCCAGACTTCAGCCTGCGCGAAAGTTTGCGCCAGTCGGGCAACTTTGCGAAGGTCTTTGACTTTGACTAAGTTACGAAAGGCCACCGGGGTCAACTGCCCATCCGTTGGTTCGGGAGTGATCTGAACTGCCACCGGCTCGGCATGGATAACCATATCGAAGTGCGGTGTGGGAACCATAATTCGCGCTGTCGGCTTCGCATATCTGGGCTTTGGCGCTGCTTCTTCCATAACTTCCGGCGCTTCGATTTCCGGTATCTCGATTTCCGGTAGAGTGTCAGCGCCAACCGGCGGCTCATTGCGGCAAACCAGATTTTCGCTAGGCTCGTTCAAATTCTCGTCTGCGAAGCTATTGGAGAAGGTGGCAAAATCGGCGGCAATCGAAGGATGATAGAGGCTGCCCATGGTCTTCATTGTGCTACCCCAGACCTGAAAAGCGGCGCTTGCCAGACAACTATAGTTGACGGAGACGCCGATGGTTTTCAAGGCTAAGGGCATAGCAATTAAGCTCAAGACCATCACCATCAATAAGGGCGTTCTTTTTAAGTTCTCGCGTCTTTTCATAGCGTCCTCCAAAATCGTTGGAACAACTGCCTTGTGTAATGAACCTCGAAACGACTCTAGCCGGTCAAAGTTCCGTTTTTTCTTCTGTCAATTTTCTATACTCTATTGTACGCCAGGTGAGTGACAGGAGGGTGCAAAAAGTTGCAACAGTTTACGAAGAAATTGTTAAACAGTTGTAAAAAGTTGTAAATATCTGCCGGTTGACTGCATTGGTTACAGTCAACCGGCTGAAGGAGTGCGCTAAAAGAGGTTCGACTGTTCGGTTATTTGCTGGAATGGTTTGAAGGGAAAGCCGAAATGGTCATAAGCGGCGCGGGCTGCCATTCTGCCGCGAGGAGTGCGATTCAAAAAGCCAATCTGAATCAGATAAGGCTCATAAATCTCTTCGATAGCATCCTTTTCTTCGTTGATTGCCGCTGATAACGTGCCGAGACCGACGGGTCCGCCCTCGAACTTTTCGATAATTGTCAGGATGAGTTTCCGGTCAACCTCGTCAAGTCCGTAGGTGTCTACTTCCATGCGATTGAGCGCATCGGTTGAAACTTCGTCGGTAATCACGCCTTCATAGAGGACTTCGGCGATGTCGCGCACCCGGCGCAGCAGACGATTGGCGATGCGCGGTGTGCCGCGTGAGCGTTTGGCAATCTCCAGAGCGCCGGTTTCTTCGATAGTAACGCCGAGAATATCGGCAGAACGGCGGACGATAACCTCTATATCTTCAACTTGATAGAAGTCGAGATGCAGAGGAATGCCAAAGCGGGCGCGTAACGGCGCGGTCAACAGTCCGGCTCTGGTGGTCGCGCCAATTAACGTGAAACGCGGTAAATCAATCTTAATGGAACGCGCCGACGGTCCCTGTCCGATGATGATGTCGAGTTGATAGTCTTCCATCGCCGGATAGAGTATCTCCTCGATTGCCGGATTGAGGCGATGAATTTCATCAATAAATAAGACATCGCCTTCGGAAAGATTGGTCAATATAGCCGCTAAATCACCGGCTTTTTCGATGACCGGACCTGATGTGCTTCTGATGTCGCTGCCCATTTCGTTGGCGACGATATTGGCAAGCGTGGTTTTGCCGATGCCCGGCGCTCCGTACAGCAACACATGGTCGAGCGCCTGATTGCGCTTGCGGGCTGCCTGAATGAATATCCCCATATTCTCTTTGGCTTTGTTCTGCCCGATATATTCGCGCAGCCATTTGGGACGCAGACTGAGTTCAATCTGCTGTTCGTCCGTACCGCCCGAATTACCGGATACGATTCTCTCTTCTGTCATGTCGTTCTTCTCCTGTTTTCCGGGTATGGGGTTATCCTTTCTAATGTAGCATAATTTTGCGGCGACAGCGACCACCGGACGACTCCGAAAATCGCGGCAAACGCTATACGGAAATACTCCATTACCGGGAAATTTTTGTGGTACTCTGAAAGAGATGGGAATTAGTCGTTACTGGAAGCCGCGATGGTGGCGCGAAACCTTCATCCCGAAAGCGCAGGAAATCGCCGCGCAACCACACGCTACCGGCGTTGTCTGTTTGCTGGAGTTTGCCGGTCTGGCGATCTTTCCGATTCCGGTTGCTCTCTTACTCGTTGCTTTTGTGACCGCCGCGCCGCGCAAGTGGTGGCGCTTTGCTTTGAGCGCGACGATGGGGTCGGTACTCGGTTCGCTCGTCCTCTACCTTTTCGGCAGCGCCTTCTATCACTCCATTGGCGAGCGCCTCATTGCCTTTTACGGAATGCAGGAGCGTTGGGGCGGCATCGTTGAAAAGTTTGACAGCAATTTCGGCATCACCTTTATCCTCATCGCCGGATTTACTACCGGACTGGTTCGCATTGCCGGTATCGCCGCCGGGTTTACGGCGATGAATCCGGCGCTTTTCATCCTCTTGATTACCGGCAGTCGCGCTGTCCGCTTCATTGCCGAATGCGCCGCGATTAAATATATCGGGGAACGGGCATTATCGTTGCCGAACCGGACGTATCGTTATGCAGCTATCGCCACCGCGCTGACCTTACTCCTCACGCTTGCAATCCTTACCTTCGCGTCTTAGTCTTAAAACGCACGAATCGCAGACCGTATGAAGCCATTTCATGATGCGCGTGAGGCTTTTATGTCGAGGGAATTTCAAAGAACCGATGACATCAACTTACGGCGTTACCCGGAGCCGATGTCCTTGCAGGAAGAACGGCAGCAGGACGCCGGACTGGAAAAGATCGGCTATGTTCTCGACCAGATGTTCAGGATTCCGGGTACCAACATTCGCTTCGGGCTTGATCCGATAATCGGCTTCTTCTTTCCGGGCGCGGGCGATACGGTCACGACAATGATGGGCGTTTATGTGCTGCTGCGTTCGATTCAATACGGTTTGCCGAAACTGGTTGTCGGCAGAATGGTCTTCAACATTGCCATTGATTACCTTATCGGCTCGATCCCGTTTGTTGGCGACTTCTTCGATTTCGCTTTCAAATCAACCAAGAAGAATGTCACCCTGCTGAACCGTTATGCGGCGGGCAAAGGCAAAGCGGATTGGACAGACTGGCTCTGGGTCTTCATCTTGCTTGGCGCGTTCGGAGCCGTCGTC